>ERZ772926.787-NODE-787-length-16718-cov-6.663326_pt1 | contig 16718 bp, 18 predicted proteins | sample MGYA00511136_ERZ772926 | MGnify/ENA primary metagenome ERZ772926 (study PRJEB29015, sample SAMEA2737917) | human oral metagenome | biome: human oral; feature: human-associated habitat; material: dental | place: China | collected 2153 ... | reverse complement strand
AACATTATAGGAGCAAATGATTTCAAATTGGTATCAGCTTTAGTTATTGCATTGTTCTTAACTTTACCTCAACTGAAACTTAGTACTAAAAGAAAGGGCGTGAAGTAGATGACCTTTATAGAAATAAAAAATTTAGATAAAACTTTTTTCCCTGGAACAAATAGAGAACAATATGCTTTAAAAAATGTAAGTTTGGATATTAAGGATGGAGATTTTATTACGATTTTAGGAGGGAATGGAGCAGGTAAATCTACTTTTTTAAATGCACTTGCTGGCTCTTTTTCTTTGGATAACGGTGAGATTTTAATAGAAGGCCGAGATATTAGCAATATTGTTGAACATAAGAGAGCAGAGTTCATAAGTCGTGTCTTTCAAAATCCTTTGGATGGTACAGCTCCACGTATGACTGTTGCACAAAATATGTCATTAGCACTGCGCCGTGGTAAAAACCGTGGATTTAAATTAGGTACTACAAAAGAGGATAGAAAATTTTTTAAAGAATTACTTGCAACGTTAGATTTAGGACTAGAGGATAGGTTAGATAGTGAGATGGGATTATTGTCTGGTGGGCAGCGCCAAGCGATTGCTTTACTTATGGCAACTATGACTACACCAAAACTTCTACTTCTTGATGAACATACCGCAGCTTTAGATCCAAAAACGCAGAAAAAAATTATGGAATTAACGCGAGAAAAGATTGAAGAAAAAAATCTAACAGCATTAATGATCACTCATAATATTCAAGATGCCGTAAAATATGGTAACAGAATTATTATTTTTCATAGAGGTCAGTTAGTTCGCGATATAAATCGTGAAGAAAAAGAAAAGTTAAATGCCAAAGAATTATATGAATTACTATATAATTTAGAAGAAAGTGAATAAACTAAAGATCAGTTTTGATGCGAGTCAAAGCTGATTTTTTCTTTAGGAAAAAGATCGTTCATTTTATATTCATTTATAGCTAATATAATTTATTATAAAATATTTTACATTTATACATATCTTGAGTAAAATAAAGTAGAATTTTAGTGTTAGGAGAGAATTATGAAAATACTTGTTGTTGAAGATGAAAAAGATTTGAATAGAGTAATAACAAAACATTTGAAAAAGAATAATTATAGTGTTGATAGTTGCTTTGATGGGGAAGAAGCATTAGATTACATTTCATATGGAGAGTATGATCTGATTATAACTGATATTATGATGCCAAAGATAGATGGTTATCAATTTATAAAACAGCTAAGAGCTAAGGAAAATTCAACACCGGTAATAATGCTTACAGCCAAAGATAGTTTGGATGATAAAATTTTAGGTTTAGATAGTGGTGCTGATGATTATATTGTAAAACCATTTGAATTTGATGAACTTTTAGCACGTATAAGGGTGCTTATGCGTAGAAATTACGGATTCGCCACTAATATTATTCAAGTAGATGATGTTGTTTTAGATATTTCTAAAAAGCAGGTAACACGATCTGGTGAAAGTATAGTTTTAACAGGAAAAGAATACGAAGTATTGGAGTATTTATTTAAAAATAAGACGGGGATTATTAGTCGAGAACAAATTTTAAATCATGTGTGGGACTATGATTACGAAGGGGCGTCTAATATAATCGATGTTATTATTAAAAATATTAGGAAGAAGTTAGATGTAGGTTCGAAAAAACCAATTATTCACACGAAGAGAGGGTTAGGTTATTTTGTTAAATAAGATTAAAGAAATTATATTTAAGCCGTTTAGGAGAATTACTTTAACATTTAAAATTACTCTATGGTATACAATTTTTATAGTAATATTATTAACCTCTATTATTTTAGGGACATTTTTTGTTAGTGATAGTGTTGTAGAAAGTTCAGGGAAAAAGAAGTTAATAGAAGAAGTTACGAAGATTTCTAATGGGAAAGAAAATTTTACAGCATTTGAAGATGGCGTAACTTTATCATTATACGATAAAGATGGAAATTTAATTGCGGGTAGTATACCGAAAAATTTTGATGTTCGAGATTTTAGTTTAGGTGTTGTTACATATTATACAGATTCTAACAATAATAAATATATGTATTATGACATAGAAACGACTTCTGCACGCTTAGCAAATGGAAAGTATGTTCGTGGTATTGTTCAAATATCAAGTGGTCAAACAAGTTGGTATCTTCCTTTTGCTATAATTGCAGGAAGCCCAATAATTATTTTAATCATAACGTATGGTGGATACTTGATAATCAGAAACTCTTTGAAACCTGTACGCGAAATGATAGAAACGGCAGAAACAATAAGTAATAGTGCAGATTTAAGTAAAAGAATAACGATAGAAGATGGAAAAGATGAAGTTCATAAACTAGCTCTAGTTTTCAATGAAATGTTAGAATCGTTAGAGCGCGCCTCTATGAGAGAGCGGCAATTTAGTTCAGATGTATCTCATGAATTGCGTACACCTATATCTGTAATAATGTCTGAAAGTGAATATGGTACGAAATACATAGATACGGTTGATGAGGCAAAGGAATCATTTGCGGTAATTGAGCGCCAAAGTAAGAGAATGACAATTATGATAAACCAAATCTTAGAAATGGCAAGATTAGAAAATAGATTAGAGATTCCTAAAGAATATTTTGATTTATCAAGCTGCTTAGAAGAGACATTAGAAGATTATAAGAAGTTATTTGAGACTAAAGATATCCAATTGATAACTAATATAGAGGACAATATAACATTATTTGGGAATCGAGCATTATTAATACGTTTAATAGATAATTTAGTATCTAATGCCTTAAAATATGCTAATTCTAAGATATGGATTTCTATAGCCAAAAGAAATAATATAATTATTGAAGTTAGTGATGATGGTAGAGGAATAGCTGATGATGAGAAAGCATATATTTGGGATAGATTCTACAAAGTGGATAAATCAAGAAGTATATCAGAAGATAATTCTTCAGGATTAGGGTTAGCTATTTCTAAAAAAATAGTGAAATTACATGGCGGGAAAATAGTAGCCTTAGATAATAAGCCACAAGGAGCAAAGTTTGTAATTAATTTATAAAGAAATTGAAGATAATATTTTTTATAAAATTTATCTTCAATTTTTTTAAATCTTCATTTAACATTCATAAAACATAGATATAATAAAAGTACAAAGAACAGATGGAGAGATAAAAATTTTCATCTAATATTCATTAAACTTAAGTATAATGAAAATATAAAGTAAGAGAGGTAATTACAATGACAAAAAATATTGATAATAACGAGATTGAAACACTAGAAGGAGTTTATACGCAAACTACTGAGACAGAGCATCAAGAAGAAAATTATTCTCAACCGAATAAACCAAAGAGAAATTTTCTAAAACCACTTATTATAGGGGCATTAGCTGTTGCTGTGACTGGTGGGGCAGGTTCATATGCATATAATAAGTATGAACAAGATAAAAGAGCGAAGGTTCAAGAAGCATATTCTAAAATAAAAATGAATGTAGATAATCAAAGTACGAATCCCCAAAATAATGAATCTACTCAACAAAATTCTACTTCAAACATAAAGTCGCAAGAAGAAATTCGTAGAATTGTGGCACAAGCTATTTCGACACCAGAAGGAGATATTTATTTCAAAAAAATTCGTACGAAATATGAAGACGACTATGCATATCAAAATAATGGAGCACCATTACTTATTTATGATATAGAAGTTCGTGCAAATGGGTTAGAGTATGATATCGAAATAGATGCTGTAACAGGGAAAGTTTTGAAAGTGAAAATTGATAGTTAATATTTTAATAAAAAAGATCTATTGAAGAAAAATTCAATAGATTTTTTTGTTATTTATTTTTTTGGTTATAAATATAATATACGACAAATCCTCCAAGGATAATATAAAGTGTAACGTTAGGATTAGCTAGATAAAAAAGCATAGCCTTATAAGAAATACGCATTAATATACCTTGAATAATTGATGGAGCAAATAGAATAATAAATATAATAGAATTTTTCATATTTTTTGCAATAAGCATTAATCCTATTAAAATTCCAATTAAAAGAATAATAGCTAAATATTTATTAACAACAACATTTAATGAATTAGGAAATGTTATTGGATTATAATAAATAAATAGTGCAATAAGCATAACGATAAGAGTTATAATAGTATTTTTTGTTTGTTCTCCAAGTTTAGTTTTATTTGTATATAAAAAGATATAACTAAGATAGAAACCACCGAAGACTAAAAGGCCAACAGTGCCTGCTTCTGCTAAGTTTAACATAGCAAGCGGATTTACTAAAATGGGACCTAAATAAAATAGTACATAGATAACACTAGCAATTAAAAAATTTCTTTTTAATATAGACATATATTTCTCCTTGAATTTTATTTTAGTATAGCAGATAAGCCATAAGATATGAAAGAAAAGATAGCTATTAGAATTAATATAACAATAGCACTTGAGTTAAAAATATAAACAAGTGGTATTGATAAAATAGTACTAAATAAAGGAATATATACTTTTCTTTCAATAAAATAGGATATTAACATAGTAACTGCAAAGGCAGAACAAATATAAAATAATATTAAAATAAATCCTGCTTTATCAGAGCTTCCTGAATAAAATTTCAGAAAGATTAAAGGGATAATATAGTACAAAATACTTGTTAAAATAAATGTAGCAAGTAAACTTTTTTTATTCATAGTAACGACTCCGTAAATATAGTATGATATCTATTGTAATATTTTCTCATTGGTAAGTCTAGTAATATAGAAAAAATTATAAAAAAATATTTTTCAAACCCTAAAAATATTTTTAGATAACGCTTGTTAAAATGAAGTAATTAGAGTAAAATAAATATAACAAAATAAAGAAGGAGACTATAAAATTATGTCAAAAGTTCATGTATTTGATCATCCATTGATTCAACATAAATTATCTTTTATAAGAGATAAAAATACAGGTTCAAAAGACTTTAGACAGCTAACTAATGAAGTAGGATCTCTTATGGCTTATGAAATTACAAGAGATTTACCATTAGAAGATATTCAAGTAGAAACACCAATTCAAACAACTACTTGTAAACGTCTTGCTGGAAAAAAAGTTGTGTTTGTCCCTATTTTAAGAGCTGGACTAGGAATGGTAGATGGATTAATGAATTTAATACCATCGGCAAGAGTTGGGCATGTCGGATTATACCGTGATCCTGAAACTCTTCAGCCACACGAGTATTTCGTGAAAATACCTAGCAATCCAGAAGAAAGATTATTTATTGTTGTGGATCCAATGTTAGCAACAGGAGGATCGGCAATCGCTGCAATAAATTCTTTAAAACAACGAGGTGTAACAGATATTAAATTTATGTGTTTAATAGCAGCTCCAGAAGGGGTAGATGCATTACACACAGCTCATCCAGATGTTGACATATATATTGCGGGATTAGACGAGAAACTTAATGACCACGGATACATTGTGCCTGGATTAGGGGATGCAGGAGATCGAATCTTCGGAACAAAATAACAATTAATTTATTTTAATCAATTTATATAAAATTTAAGAAATCGCTAGCAAATCTTATAAAATAATATTATAATAGGTATTAAGTATTTCTAAATTTTATATTACAACAGACTTAGAAATATAAAAGATACTTTAAGAAAAGAGGTGAGGGGAATATATGGAAAAACACACATATCTTATTACCAAATTATTTGGCTATGATATAACGGTTAATATTCCTAGTGTAATCACAACTTTAATAACAGTTTTACTTACCTTTATTATAGTGATGTTTCTAACTAGTAGAATAAAATTAAGACCAGATAGTAAACGTCAAAATGCAGCTGAATTACTTGCGTATTTCGTTAGCGATAACGTAGTAAAAGGAAATGTTAACTGGAAAAAATATGGTAAAGGATTATGGGCGACAGCGCTAACAATTATTTCACTTGTTGCAGTAGCAAATACTATTGGTGTATTAATAGAGGTTAGTTATGATGAAGTAATCTATGTAAACTCTGTTACAGCAGATCCAACATTTACTTTCTCTCTTGCATTATTGATTATTGTATTTACTCATTTTGCAGGAATTAAGTATAAAGGTGTTAAACATTATTTTAGTACTTATACTTCTTCAGGTATTGGTATTACACCATTTAAAGTTATTGAAGAGTTCACAAACTTAATGACTTTCTCAATGCGTTTGTTCGGTAACATTTATGCAGGTGAAATATTATTAGCCTTATTAGCAACTCTTACAACCCTAGGGTTCTTTGGGGCTATCGCTGGTATGGTAGGTTTAGTAGTATGGAAAGGATTCTCTCTATTCATTGGGTTTATCCAAGCGTACATCTTTACTGTCTTAACATTTATTTATTTATCACATAAAATTAGTGATGAACACTAATTTTAAAATGCACTAAAAGTGCAAAAATCTAATAATTAATAAAATTCATTTATTATCCAAGGAGGAAAATATAATTATGGTAGAATTAATTGGAGCAGGTTTAGCAGCAGGTTTAGCAGCAGTTGGTGCTGGTATCGGTAACGGATTTTTATTCGGTAAATTCATCGAAGGTGTATCTCGCCAACCAGAATTAGAGTCAAAATTAAAATCAAATGCTTTCGTATTATTCGCACTTGTTGAAGCAGTACCCATCTTAGCTATCGTTATTTCATTCGTTATCTTAGCTAAATAATTTAGTATAATACTGTAAACAAAAGAACTATGAAGAATAGGAGCATTTAGTAAATGGAAAATTTAGTATTTTTAGCTACTGAACACTCTTCTCATCAAGGTTTTAATCTAGGAAATATGGCTATTAACATTGTGGCTGTATTGATCTTATTAGTATTACTGAAAAAATTTGCTTGGGACAAACTTATTGATATGTTAGATGAGCGTCAAAGATTAGTTGAAGGTCAACTTGATGATGCCGCTAAAAATCAAAAAGAAGCATTAGTTTTACTTGAAGAAAATCAAGAAAAATTAAGAAATGCTCAAAAAGAAATCAAAGTTATGATGGAAGATGCTCGTGAACAATCTAAGGTTGAAAAACAAGCTATTCTTGAAGAAGCTCGTAAACAAGCAGAACAATTAAAAGTAAATGCTCAAAGAGATATTGAGGATGAGAAGAAAAAAGCACTTGAAGAAATTAACAAACAAATTGCTGAACTATCAGTGCTTGTAGCTTCGAAAATTTTAGAAAAAGAATTAGATGGCTCAACACAAAGTGAATATGTTGATAAAGTCATTAAAGAGGTAGGGGTGAAATAATGAGTAAGTCAGTATTAGCTAATAAAATTGGATATTCATTATTTGAAGTTGCAAGAGAAAATAACTCTTTAGAACAAGTTTCTTATGAGTTAAATGAAGTTGCAAAAGTCGTTAATGAAAACCCTGATTTTGTTACATTGATGAACAACCCTAATATAGAAAAAATTAAAAAAATTAATTTGATTGATGCTTCATTTACAGGTGTTAATAAATATGTTGTAAATGTAGTGAAAATCTTAGCAGGTAATCTGCAAATCTCATTAATAAATTTTGTTTTAGAGCAATTTACAGAATTGTTTAATAAACATTCAAATAGCGTTGTTGTGAAAGTTGAATCAGCTTCGCCACTAACTGACAAGCAGTTAGAAAATCTAAAAGAAAAACTTAAAAATGAGTTACAACTAGAAAAAGTAGAACTTAATAATTTTGTAGATGAAAGTCTTCTTGGTGGATTGAAACTTACTTATAATAATAAAGTAGTTGATGCAAGCATCAAGGCAAAATTAAGTGCTATAAAATCAAAAATTTCTACAATCTAGAAGAAGTTGAAACAAGGAGGGACATAAATGGCTATTAAAGCTGAAGAAATTAGTTCATTACTAAAATCACAAATAGAAAATTATCAGTTTGAAGTTAAGTCAACAGATGTCGGTACAGTTATAGAAGTAGGGGACGGTATTGCTCGTGTATACGGTCTTAATGAAATAATGAGTGGTGAGTTAGTTGAGTTCACTAAAACAGGGGTTATGGGACTTGCTCAAAACCTTGAAGACACTAATGTTGGTATCGTAATTTTAGGTCCAACTACTGATATAAAAGAAGGAGACGAAGTACGTCGTACAGGACGTGTTATGGACGTTCCTGTTGGAGAAGAATTAATTGGACGTGTAGTTGATCCATTAGGTCAACCAGTTGATGGTCGTGGCCCAGTAAACACTACAAAACGTCGTCCAATCGAATCTCCTGCAGTTGGGGTAATGGGACGTAAATCAGTATCTGTTCCATTCCAAACAGGGATTAAAGCGATTGATGCTTTAGTACCAATCGGACGTGGTCAACGTGAGCTTATTATCGGAGATAGACAAACTGGTAAAACAGCTGTTGCTATTGACTCGATTTTAGCACAAAAAGGACAAGATGTAATTTGTATTTATGTAGCAATAGGACAAAAAGAATCTACAGTACGTAGTGTTGTAGAAACATTAAAAGAACATGGTGCATTAGATTATACAATCGTAGTTACTGCATCAGCGTCTCAACCAGCTCCACTTTTATATATTGCACCTTATGCAGGGGTTGCTATGGCAGAGGAATTCATGTTTAATGGCAAAGATGTAGTAATCGTTTATGATGACTTATCAAAACAAGCAGCAGCTTATCGTGAATTGTCATTATTACTAAAACGTCCACCGGGTCGTGAAGCATATCCAGGGGATGTATTCTATCTACACAGTCGTTTATTAGAACGTGCAGCTCGTGTTAATGAAGATTTTGGAGGAGGAAGTATTACGGCACTACCATTCGTAGAAACACAAGCCGGAGATATTTCAGCATATATTCCAACTAACGTAATTTCAATTACAGATGGACAAATCTTCTTACAATCAGATTTATTCTTCTCAGGTATTAGACCAGCGATTAATGCCGGGTTATCAGTATCTAGGGTAGGAGGATCTGCACAAATTAAAGCTATGAAAAAAGTATCAGGTACATTACGTCTTGACTTAGCATCTTACCGTGAATTAGAAAGTTTTGCTCAATTTGGATCAGATTTAGATCCAGCAACACGTGAAAAATTAGAACGTGGTAAACGTACAGTTGAAGTTCTAAAACAAGACTTACATAAACCAATTCCAGTAGAAAAACAAGTAATGATTCTTTATGCTTTAACTCATGGATTCTTAGATGACATTGAAGTGAAAGATATTCATAGATTTGAACAAGAATTATACGCATATTTAGATGTACATGAAACAGAAGCAGTTAAGCATATAATTGAAACAAAAGACTTACCAGCGACAGAAGTTATGGATGGAGTAATAGCTGCATTCAAAAAAACTTTTGCCTAGTATGATAAGTAGAGTAAAGGTGGTGAACTAATTGGCGTCACTTAGAGATATTAAAAATAAAATCAATTCTACGAAAAAAACTAGTCATATAACTAAAGCGATGGAGATGGTATCAACATCAAAACTTCTAAAAGCACAGACTAACACTCAAAAATTCAGCCCTTATATGCGAAAGATGCAAGAGGTTATGGGAACTATTTTTGGCGGGAATGCTAATATAAAACATCCTATGTTAGAAAAAAGAGAAGCTAAGAAAACTCTTTATGTAGTAATTACTAGTGATAGTGGTTTATGTGGAGGTTTTAATTCTAATATTATTAGAAATTTTGTTAACACAGTTAGTACTCGTCACAAAGATAGCGATTATGGTATAGTTGCTATTGGTAATTACGGTGCAGAGTTTTTTAGAAAAAATGGCTATAACGTAATTGATAGTTATAGAGATATACCAGATGAGCCAAGTTTCACGCAGGTTAAAGAAATAACTAACAAGATAGTGGGATATTATATAGATAAAGAATACGATAAAATTTATATACATTACAATCACTTTGTTAGTATGATTCAACAAGTTGTAACGGAAAGCCAAGTGCTTCCAGTTGAGAACACAGAAGAATTTACAAATTCAGAAACAAAAGTACTTGGCACTTATGAGTTTGAACCTGGTGAGGCAGCTGTACTAGACGTCTTGCTACCACAATATGCAGAAAGTATGATTTATGGAAGTATATTGGATAGTAAAGCTAGTGAGCATTCTGCAAGAAAAACAGCGATGAAAAATTCGACTGATAATGCAGGAAATATTATTGATACACTTACGATTAAATATAATCGTGCAAGACAAGCTGCAATTACACAAGAAATTACTGAGATTGTAAGTGGAGCAGCAGCTACAAAATAGTAAATAAGAAAGGAGAAGCTATTAATTTAGCAAACAACATATGAATAAAGGTTATATTCTCCAAGTTATGGGACCTGTAGTAGACGTTAAATTCGAATCAGGGCATATGCCTAATCTACTAAACGCTTTAGAAGTTTATATAGAAAAAGGCGATGGAAAAAAAGAAAAATTAGTTCTTGAAGTTTCTCTTGAAATCGGGGATAATGTCGTAAGAACTATTGCGATGTCATCTACTGATGGATTAAACAGAGGGGCAGAAGTAGTTGATACTGGAGCGCCAATTACAGTGCCAGTAGGTAACTATACATTAGGACGTGTGTTCAACGTATTAGGTGAAGCAGTTGACCACGGAGAAGAAGCTGGAGCCGAAGTTCAAAAAGAATCTATTCATAAAGAAGCTCCAACTTTTGAAGAATTATCAACACATGTTGAGGTATTAGAGACAGGTATTAAAGTTATCGACCTTCTTGCACCATATATTAAAGGTGGTAAGATTGGACTATTCGGTGGTGCTGGAGTTGGGAAAACAGTTCTTATCCAAGAACTTATTAACAACGTAGCACAACAACACGGAGGACTTTCAGTATTTACTGGGGTAGGTGAGCGTACTCGTGAGGGTAACGACTTGTACTATGAAATGAAAGACTCTGGAGTTATTAATAAAACTGCCATGGTATTTGGTCAAATGAATGAGCCACCAGGTGCACGTATGCGTGTTGCCTTAACAGGATTAACAATGGCAGAGTACTTCCGTGATGAAGAAGGACAAGACGTACTATTATTTATCGATAATATCTTCCGTTTCACACAAGCAGGGTCTGAGGTATCTGCATTATTAGGGCGTATGCCTTCAGCCGTTGGATATCAACCAACTCTTGCAACAGAAATGGGACGTCTTCAAGAACGTATTACATCAACTAAAAAAGGTTCTGTTACATCTATCCAAGCGATTTACGTACCAGCCGATGACTATACTGACCCGGCGCCAGCGACAACATTCGCTCACTTAGACGCAACAACAAACCTTGAACGTGCGTTAACAGAGATGGGTATTTATCCAGCCGTTGACCCACTAGCTTCTACTTCAAGAGCATTAGCTCCTGAAATCGTAGGAGAAGAACACTACAAAGTTGCGACAACAATTCAAAGAACTCTTCAAAAATATCGTGAGTTACAAGATATCATTGCTATCCTAGGTATGGATGAGCTTAGTGATGAAGATAAGAAAACAGTTGATAGAGCACGTCGTGTTCAATTCTTCTTATCACAAAACTTCCACGTTGCAGAGCAATTTACAGGACAACCTGGTTCTTACGTTCCAGTATCAGAATCAGTAGAGGCATTTAAAGGAATTTTAGATGGTAAATATGACCACATTCCAGAAGATTGCTTCCGTCTTGTAGGTGGAATTGAAGATGTATTAGAAAAAGCTCGTAAACTGGGAGTAGAAGTATAATACAATAGGAGGTAAATAGATGAATACTTTAGATGTAAGTATTGTTACTCCTAATGGAGAAGCTTATAGCGCTGAAAATGCTTCTATGGTAGTTCTGGATACTACAGGTGGTCAACTAGGGATAATGGCAAATCACGTACCTATGGTTGCATCATTGAAAATAGGTCCATTGAAGGTAGTTTTTCCAGATGGTCGAGAGGAAAGTCTAGCTATAAGTAAAGGTTTCGTAGAAACGCATAAAGATAAAATCACTGTAATAGTTCAAACTGCTGAGCTAGATAAAGATATAGACGTCGAACGTGCTAAAAGAGCAAAACAGCGTGCAGAAGAACGTCTTCAGAAAAAAGAAGACTCTCTTGATGTTCGCCGTGCTCAACTAGCTTTAGCAAGAGCGCTGGCTCGCTTGAAAGTTGCAGAGAAATAAAAATAAAAAAAGCTATGTAGAGTTGAAGAGTTGCTTCAGCACTACATAGCTTTTACTTTTAAAAGTATTATTTTAATGCTTTTTTAAATCTTAAAAGAGCAGAAATTATTAACATAAGAATTAGATCTAATGAAACATTGTTACTAGATGTTATACCAGTTTTAGGTAAAATATTATTTTTTGAATTACTTTTAGCACCTTTATTATCTAATAGTGAGAATTTTTTACCATTATCAGTGCTAGTTGAATCTATTTGGTGAGATATTTTTGTTTTGCCAATAATGACGAACTTACTGAAATGGTTAACAGTATATGATAAAATCCCATTAGAAACAGTTGATTTGATTAACTCTAGAGAATTATCATCTTTTATGTGATAGACTAAAATATCTTTATTCTTTTCATTTTCAAGAAGTTTTATATGGACGATACGCTGAGTATCTGAAATAAATTCTTTATTATGTTTAGTTAAGTTCAAATCCAATACACGAATAGTAGAAATTTCACCTTTATTTTTAATACGGCCGTTTTTATCCTCTAAAATTTTATTTATTATCTCGTCTAAATTAAGATTGTTAGTAATATCTTGTGCTTCAAAATTCAAACCGTTTGTTAGCTTATTATCAATTTCGACACTTGTGCCATTAGCTAATTTAATAGTAACAGTATTCCTAGAATCATTTATTTCTAGTTCAGGAAGTGCTGGTACGCTAGGTGCTTCTTTAGGTATATTATATTCAAATTTAGTACCATAATCATTTTCAGCAATTTTATTTCCGTTCAAAGTTGATGAAGAATTTTTTATATTCTCATGCATAACGAATTGGTTATTGTCTTGGAAAAGTTTACCAATCTCCAAAAGAATTTTTTCAGAGTTATCTTGTGCAGCAAACATTACTCCTAAAGGTAAATTATTTGCGCTTTTATAAACAGGAAGGGTAATTGCTGGATTTCCAGTTAAGTTAAATAACCATGTATATGGTGTTCGCTTCATCATAGGTTCCCATTGTTTAACAAGAAGATTAAATCTTTCTTTAGGGTCTTTTATATTGTTAATATTATAAAGTTTCTTTTCTATTTCTGGATTAACATAAGGATCTACTTTCTTATCATTAGAAGGAGCAGTAACGGCATTAGTTGCCATTAAGAATAAATCATATTTTTTATAAAATTCATCCATTTGTTTTTTATAGACAGATGCAGGTTTTACATCCGAAATATCGGTATTAGCATTTGGCCCTTTAGTAACAGAAGTTCCTAATGCATAGGTAGCTGGATCAAGATTATATTTAGTTTTTTCATCTGCTAATTTGGCAGCTTGAGTATAAGCCCCCCCTATAGCGCCTACTGTATAAGTACGAATGCCTTCATAGCCATCTATAGGGAATTCATTAACTTCTTCAACAGTAAATCCTTGTTCTCTTAAGAAAGCTACTGCTTTTAGAACTGCTTTTTTACCATCTTCACTCAATTCCACATCTTTAAGTGGAGTTTTTAATGAGTATGCGATTTTTAGAGTTTTTAGGTTTTTAGGAACATCGATAAGCGTTTTTGGTTTATTAATTTTTGTTTTATCAAAATAAACTTTCGCGTCATTAATATCCTTTACTAATGGAAATTTCACTACATGACCTGTAGGTTTCAAGCCTATTAAACCTGTCCAAGAAGCTGGGATACGGATAGAACCACCAGCATCACTCCCGCTAGCAATAGCGACCATACCACTAGAAACAGCACTAGCAGAGCCTCCTGACGAACCACCTGCGTTACGAGTAGAATCCCAAGGATTTCCAGCAGGACCAAATAGTTTTGAGTCGGTAATATTTCTAGTACCAAGTTCAGGATAGTTTGTTTGCCCAAGAATAACAAATCCTAGTTTTTTAAATTCTTTTGCTACTATTAAATCACTTTTAGAAACTTTGTTTTTATTAAAATAAACTCCATTAGAAGCATCACCGTTTTTTATTTGATCTAATCCTTTAATTAAAGTGGGTACTCCTAAAAAAGGTTGTTCTTCCCAATTAATTGGATTAGCAGCAGCATTACCAGCGCTAATTCTGTTATCAATTTCTTTAGCTTCTTTATAGGCTTCATCAACTATAGCCTGTGGAATTTTTCCATTTTCTATAGTTAAAACAGCATTTAATTTTTTATTTTCCTCTTCTATAACTTTATAAGCTAAATCAACTAATTCTGTGCTAGTTACTTTTTTCTCACGGATAAGTTTTGCTAATTCTAAAGCACTTTTTTGCTTATATTCAACTAAAGATAATGGTAATTTGTTAGGTACCTCTTTATTATTAATCGAAGAAGGGTTATCTATTTTTGTGGTATTTGCATTTTGAGAAGTTGGTTCAGCTGCAATTTCTTCATTTGCTTTTGCAGAATTAGAATTATCTAAAATAGGTAAAAATGCAGTCGCTGCAAATGCAGGGATAAGGACATATTTTAAATTAGTTTTTTTCATGTTGACTCCTTTAAGTTTTTATAAAATAATTACTGATAATAATTATACATCGTTAGTTCGTTATTTTAAAGTTATAAAGCTTATAGGAAAATATAAAAAATTATTTTAAATTTTTTAAAGAACAATATAGTAAAAAAATTGAGTGGACGTAATAATAAAATAAAGATGAGTATATGTTATATTAGTATATATTATATTAATATAAATAAAAATTAGAGATAAAATAAATGAAATTTTATTTTTATTTAATTTTAGAAAAATTAAATAAAGAATTGTTAGTTTTATATAATTGTGATATACTCAAGATAGGTGTTTAAAACGCTTACTACAAGGCTACTTGTAGATTATTAAAATTAAATATAAAATTAAAAAGTTATATTTGTCATAAATTTTATTTTGAGATAATTTTATATGTTGTCTTGTAGAAGTAAAATAATTATCAGGGGGAAAAACACATGACAATAAAAGTTGCTATTAATGGTTTTGGACGTATTGGGAGATTGGTCTTAAGACAAATTCAAGCTCAGCATGTAGATGATATTGAGGTTGTTGCTGTTAACAGATCAAGAATGCGACCTATTGATCAAATAGTATATCTGTTAAAATATGATACTACGCAAGGACCTTTTCCTGGAACAGTAGAAGAAGGAGAAGGAGCGTTTATCGTTAATGGTAAAGAAATAAAGGTATTTGGGGAACCAGAACCAGAAAAATTACCATGGAAAGAATTAGGTGTTGATATTGTATTAGAATGTAGTGGTAGATTTAACAGCAAAGAAAAAGCTGAGGCGCATATAAGAGCTGGAGCGAAAAAAGTGTTGTTATCTGCACCAGGTGGAACAGATGTAAAAACAATAGTTTATAATGTAAACCACGAGATATTAACAGGAGAGGAGACTGTTATTTCTGGAGCATCTTGTACAACAAACTGTTTGGCACCTATGGCTAAAGTTCTTCATGATAATTTTGGAATAACACAAGGGCTTATGACTACAATTCATGGTTATACAGCAGACCAGCATACATTAGATGGTTCTCATAAAAAAGGTGATTTTAGACGAGGAAGAGCAGCGGCAGAAAATATTGTTCCAAATACAACAGGAGCTGCTAAAGCTATTGGACTTGTTATACCGGAATTGAATGGGAAATTAGATGGAGCAGCACAAAGGGTACCAGTACCAACAGGATCATTAACAGAATTATTCGCAAATATTGAAAAAACTACAACAGTAGAAGAAATCAATGCGGTAATGAAAAAAGCAGCGAATGATTCATATGGTTATACAGAAGATCCTATAGTATCATCTGATATTATTGGTATGAGCTATGGATCATTGTTTGATGCTACACAAACTAAGGTCATAGGAAAAGGCGAAAAACAAATGGTGAAAGTTGTGGCATGGTATGATAATGAAATGTCGTATACAGCTCAATTAATCAAAACACTAAAATACTTTGTAAAACTAGTTAAATAGAATTATAAATATAAGAATCTGACGTTTATTTTAGAAATAGGCGTCAGATTTATTTTTATCTCAAAAAAAATTATTATTTTTTGAAATATATGGATAATAAAATTATATTTGGAATAGATATGTAATATATCGGTTTAATGAAAAATTTAATAGGAAAATCATTTATACCAATCAGAACTAAAGCTTTATACAGCTTGTTGTAAACAATATATTTTTATAGTATTATAGATATGTATTATAACAATTTTAAGGGGGATAACTATGAGATACAGGTCTGACAAAGGGTGAAAGAATTATTTCTAAGGCATAAGCATTAATAAAAATATTTTTATAAAACATAAATGGAGAAGAAGAGAAATATGTTAAAACAAAAAGAATTATTTTCAATAAGAAAAATAAGTGTAGGAGTAGCTTCAGTAATAATAGGAGCTAGTATATTGAGTGGAGTACAACCATTAGGAAAAACGGAAGTACAAGCAAAAGATAAAATAGAAGTAGAAGCAACTCAAGATGTACAAATAAAAGTAGTAGAACATGAAGGTGGAGCGTTAATAGAGATAACTGCGACAAAAGACATGAGTAATGTTGACGTAAAAATCACACTAGATGGACAAAAAGTAGCAACATATCATGTAGATAAATTAAAAGCAGGGAAAAGTATAACAAAAGAGCTAAC
>ERZ772926.785-NODE-785-length-16721-cov-4.351134_pt1 | contig 16721 bp, 7 predicted proteins | sample MGYA00511136_ERZ772926 | MGnify/ENA primary metagenome ERZ772926 (study PRJEB29015, sample SAMEA2737917) | human oral metagenome | biome: human oral; feature: human-associated habitat; material: dental | place: China | collected 2153 ... | reverse complement strand
ACCCTCCGCACATGTGGTGTTAACCCTCCGCACCATATGTGCTAAGCACCTGCACCACATGTGCAGAGTATCAGCACAACAGCAAATGATGGTAAACATTCACAAACATTGTATGAATTAAGACCCCTTAAAACATCTTATTTCGTTGGCTAAAGAGTAAAACGCTAAAACTAAACAGAACAAATAACTTCTTTCTATGATTACAACAGATATTATTCTAATCGGCTCAAACAACCCACACGATTCGTTATAGAGCCAAATTTATCCTTCCCCTTTTGGCTTTTTTACCTTTTTAAAGTTTTCTATTCCATTTTTTTTGTGTTACTTTGCAGTTAATTCTCTTAATTTAATAATGTATAAATCCTATGAATTAAGGATATACTTTCGAATTAGCTGTTAATGACTAACATATTCAATATAAAAAGGAGCTTGAAATGGTTGATTGCTATCGTTGCAACACCAGTCATTTTGTTTCTTATCCTTGTTGCTTTGCTATATTGCCCACCCGTTCAAAATTGGGCTGTAAAGCATGTTACTGCTTATGTTTCAGAAAAAACAGGAATGGTGATAAGCCTCAATCGAGTTAATCTCTCTTTTCCTTTAGACCTCCAGTTAGACGGACTAAAAATGCTTCGCTCCAATGACTCTATTCCTAATCAGAAAGATACGGTGGCAGATGTTCAGCATTTAGTAGCAAAGGTTGACTTATTACCGCTATTCAAAAGAAGAGTAGAAGTAAACGAACTAACATTTACAAAGCTGAAGGCAAACACTGTTAATTTTATCGGTGACCTTCGTATTCGTGGAGATGTGCAACGTCTACATATTGTGAGCCATGCTATTAATTTGGTTGGTGATTCTATTCGTGTAAACAAAGCCGATATTGAAGGTGGATGGGTTGACATTGCATTAGGTGATACCGTACCCATAGACCCAAATAAACCGAAACCACTTTGGCGTATCAATATTGATAAACTCAATCTTGCTAAAACCGATTTCCGTCTTCATATGCCTGGAGATACTATGAGCGTTCGTGCTAATTTTAAGAAGGCTATGGCAAAGGGAACTGAGCTTCTACTACACGACAATATATATAAAGTGGCAAACGTAGACTGGCAAGGAGGCTACTTAAGTTATGACAAAAACTATGTAAAACATGCAAGTGTCGGATTTGATGCTGCGCATATAGCCATGCAAGATGTCAATCTTGGAATAGATTCTTTCCAATATGCTGCTCCTGAAATCCATATGAATATTCGGACTGCCAATATGAAAGAACGGAGTGGACTGATAGTAAAGGATTTCCGTGGACATTTCTCTATGGATTCTACAAGTATCAATCTACCTGATTTATATTTCCGTCTACCTGGTACAGAACTGTCAGGACGTTTTAAGATGGATATGAATGCTTTTGCAGATAAGGATCCAGGACAGATAGCTACACAATTAGATGGTTTCCTGCACCTTGATGACTTACGTCCGTTCTTAACCTCAGTACCTAAAAATATTTATCAAGCACTTCCTAATCAACGTATTATTGTAGAAGGTAAAATGGAAGGCAATCTTCGTTCAGCATCGTTTAATCAGCTTCGCTTGGCTATGCCTGGTTATTTTGATCTTACAGGAACAGGCTGGATTGCTGATATGATGTCAGGTGCTGGTCATCTTCGTAGCGATTTAAAGCTGAAAGGGACAGCAAACAATTTAAGTTTTATTTCCAAGTTATTGCCACACAATGTGCGCAAGATAATTGCTCTCCCACGTGGAGTAAACATAAATGGTGATGTTCATGTCAGAAAAAAACTTTATATGGGTAATATACAACTGACACAAGGTGGTGGATGCATCCGTATGAATGGAGCTTATAATTCTTCTACAGAACTATATCGTCTTACAGCTGATGCTACAGCTTTTCCTGTGCAGCGTTTTTTACCAACCATGGGATTGTCAGCTTTTTCTGGAAGTATAAGAACTCAAGGACGAGGAATGGATTTCTTGAATCCAAAATCATCTACAAATCTAAGCTTACGTATTCGAAGTTTCAAATATGGTAAATATGTACTTGACGGATTGAATGGCGATATTTCAAAACATGGAGAACAATTATCTGCTCATGTCAATAGTACGAATCGAATGTTAGGTGGTAACTTCACTTATCAAGGTAGAGTGAACAGCAATCTTGTTGATGGTCACATTCGTGGTTGGTTACATCGTGTTGACTTGCATGCAATAGGAGTTATGACAGAGAGGTATGTTGTCTCTACATGGGCTGATGTTGATATACGCTCGGATATGAAGAATAATCATTATGTGAGTGGTCCACTTCGCTCTTTTCGTCTTCTGCAAGAGGGAAGAAAGAAAAGCCATCTCCTTGCTGCTGGTAACTTTGACATACGTGCTGATGTACACTCTAATAGTCTTGAAACACATTTAAAAGGAAATTTATCTGAAGCCGATTTGCAGGCATTCGGATTTATAGATAAGCATTATATAACCTCTGCTAAAGCAGATATTACTCTTCGTTCTGATATGAAGAAGTACTATGCTGTCAGCGGAAATGTTGGACATCTATTGCTGAGTGAACTACGTAAGGGAAAGCGTGTACCATTAGTTGAAGGAAATTTTAATCTTGATGCAACAATGCGAGGTGATCAGATTGGAGGCTCAATAAATGGTGTCTTTCCACGTGTAGATCTCTATCAGTTAGGAATCGTAGACAAGGCAATGTCAAGTAGTTTTACAGCAAACACCTCATTTGCTATATCTGGCAAAGATGATTTGAATGTTCGTGGTTTGGTTGGGAATCTTCGTGTCACAGATCAAAATCGGATTTATACACCAGGCGATGTGAAAATAGATCTTATGAGCAGACGCGATGCCGTACATGCGACCTTGGATGGTGGAGACTTTCATCTTAGCACTGCATTTAATAGTAGTGTGAACCAATTGACTGAAAATGGAATGAGGATATATAAAACAATACGCAAACAACTTACAGATCGTCGTATTGACCAGCCAGCAATAATACGTCAGTTGCCTTCAGGACACTTTACGTTACGCAGTGGACGTAATAACTTGCTTTCTAATTTATTAGCACAAGATGGCTATGCCTTTAGTCAGGCAGATATTAACTTAACGTCATCACCTCAAAAAGGACTTGATGGATATATTAGCGTTGATTCGTTGGTATATAATGATATTCATATTGACAGCATCAGAGCCGACCTAACCAGTGTTGATGGACAAGTGAACTATAAGCTATCAGTTGCAAACAATCCTAATAATTCTTATCCTTACCATGGTTATCTACAGGGTATCCTCTATGAACATGGTTTGCAAACACATGCAACAATCCTTGATAATAATGGAAAGAAAGGCTTTGATTTGGCAGTACAGGCTGCAATGAAGGGTAGAGGTATACAACTTTCTATTACATCCCCACATTCAATCTTAGGATATAAGTCCTTTGCTGTTAACGACTCCAACTACATCTATATAGGAAGAGATCGGCGTTTGTCCGCCGACCTTCGTCTTGAAGCTGCTGATGGAACTGGTATGCTCGTATCAACAGAAGATTCAGATACGACATCACTGCAGAATGTGACATTATCAATGAACCACTTTGAGTTGGGCAACTTACTTGCTGTATTACCATTTGCACCAAAATTGTCAGGAATGTTGGATGGTGACTATCACCTTGTACAGACAAAGAAAGAACTCACCATTTCAAGTGATATGACTATTAAGAAGCTCATTTATGAGAATAGTCCTATGGGCGATGTTGGTACACAGTTTGTTTATATGCCTAAAGATGATGGTTCACACTATGTTGATGGTATCATAACACAGGATGGTAAAGAGGTTGGTATACTCTCAGGAACCTATAATAACGAGGGTGCTGGAGAACTCGATGCTACCTTAGAAATGAATCATTTCCCATTAAATTACGTCAACGGCTTTGTTCCTGATCAGATTGTTGGACTTGATGGATTTGGAGAAGGAACACTCACTATGAAAGGGTCATTAAAGAACCTTGATATAAATGGTGAGGTTTATCTTGATTCATCTTACTTGGTTAGTGTACCATACGGTATAAAGATGCGATTTGCAGATGATCCTGTACAAATACGCAATAGTCATATCCAATTTGAAAACTTTGAACTTTTCGCAAGTAATGGTTCTCCACTTGATATTTCAGGATACTTAGATTTCTCTAATTTCGCACATATGAAGCTTGATGCGCAAATGAGAGCAGAGAATTTCCAGATCATCAATTCAAAGAAGAATTCACGTTCAGAAGTTTATGGAAAGGCTTTTGTTGACTTTATGGGACGTATTAATGGAGAGTTAAGTAATTTACAATTGACAGGAAAGCTTGATGTTTTAGGTAATACTGATGTTACATACGTCGTGAGAGATGGTACACTGGCAACAGATAATGATTTAAAAGATCTTGTTCAGTTTACCAACTTCAATGACTCTACTACGAATGTCGTTGTCAAACGTCCTGATATTACGGGTTTCACAATGGCTCTCAATGTCGATATAGATGAGCAAGCGCATGTGTTCTGCGCATTGAATGCTGACCAATCGAATTATATTGACTTCTTAGGAGGAGGAAATCTGCTTCTTAACTATGACCCAACGAATAGTGTACAGGTACGTGGCAGATATACGTTAAATGATGGTAAAATGAAATATTCTCTACCTGTTATTCCACTTCGCACCTTTAATATAAAGGATGGTAGTTATATTGAATTTACAGGTAATCCAATGAAGCCAACACTAAATATTACTGCAACGGAAAATGTCAGGACGAGTGTATCAAGTGGTTCGGGTGAAGGCAGGATAGTTGATTTTGAATGTGGAGTAAGCCTTACCAAACAGTTTCCTAAGCCTGGAGTTCAATTTATTATCACTGCACCAGAGGATCAAGAGATGCAGAATGTTTTAAACACAAAGGGTGTTGAGGAACGCTCGAAACTTGCTGTTACGATGTTAGCATCAGGTATGTATTTTGATGGTGAGAATTCTGCGAGTGCAAATACTGCTATGAGTGGAGCATTAGCAGGCTTCTTACAGACACAGGTCAACTCTATCACGGGTAAGGCACTCAACTCTATGGGACTTGACTTGACTGCTAATATGGAAAGTGCAGCCGATGTGAATGGAAACTTACATACCGATTATACCTTCAAGTTTTCAAAACGTTTGTGGAATAATCGATTACGAATCATTATGGGAGGACGTGTGTCAACAGGTTCACAATTCTCTGAAGAGAATGGTGCTTACTTTGACAATTTCTCACTTGAATATCGTTTGAATCAGAAAGAAACAAAGTATTTGAAACTTTATTATGAACGTGAAGCATACGATTGGCTTGAAGGAAATTTGAGTGAGTTTGGAGCTGGTTTTATGTGGAGGCGTAAGTTACGTCATTTTAAAGATATATTCCGTTTTAAGAATGATTCACCTGTTGTAATGCCACAGCCTGAGAAGCCCAAACGTGACACTTTAATTAATTTCGTTAATGAGAAGAAATAAGAAATATATACCCTCAATGAGTAGAAAAAGAATCATAAAACTGTTATGTTTTATGGGTATCTTTTTCGTTTTTGTTGCATGTAGTACAACTTCTGCAATTCCTGATGGAGAGTATTTGTACACGGGAATGGATGAAACGAAGTATGATAACTATCAACCAAATAAGCATTTTAATGATGTAAAAGAAGAGTTAGATTTGGTTCTTGCTACCAAGCCTAATGCAGCTTGGTTTGGTAGTCCAAGTGTGCGCTCTCCTTTCCCCGTAGGCTTATGGATATGGAATGCTTTTTCGCAAGACACAACAAGACTTAGTCGTTGGTTGGTGCGTGTATTTGGTTCTGCGCCAGTCTTAATGAGCTCAACGACTCCAGATCTACGTGTGACAGTGGGAGAGAATCTTCTACGCAAACGTGGTTACTTCAATGGAAAGATAATCTATGAGAAACTTGCACAGAAAAATCCAAAGAAGATGCGTCTAAAGTATGCTGTTAACATGGGTCGTCTATGGTTACTTGATAGCATACAATACACCAACTTTCCACCTACTGCTGATAGTCTGATAGGAAAGAATCTTAAAGACGCAATCATTCACAAGGGAGATGCCTTTGATGTAGCAACACTTGAACAGGAGCGCAAGAGAATTACAGAGCTTTTCCGTAATAATGGTTACTATTATTATCAGAATAATGATGCGAGTTATCTCGCTGACACAACGAAAGTATATGGCTCTGCTTCCGTTCGTCTTCAGTTGGCTGACTCTGTGAATACAAAAGCACTAAGAAAATGGAATGTTGGGACTATGACCTTTAATTTACAACGTCAGGTTATGGACTCTCTTCGTCAACAAAAGCGTTTTCGTGATATTATTGTAAATTACAATGGTTCACACATGCCACTCCGACTTCGTGCAATCGCTAATAGTTTAAAGATATGGCCTGGTACGGTTTATAATAATGAACTATTTGAAAAGACCCAGCAGCAGCTGAATAATAGTGGCGTTTTCTCTGCAACGAATTTTACATTCTCTCCTTCTGATACGACGGATACATGTAATGTTTTGGATATGACTGTCAATTGTTTGTTTGATAAGCCTTATGACTTTTATATTGAAGCCTATGGAAAAGGAAAGACAAGTGGTAGATATGGTCCAGAGGCAATTATTGGTCTAACAAAACGCAATGCCTTGCGTGGTGGCGAAAAGTTTAACTTACGTGTGCATGGCTCTTACGAATGGGCATCAAGTACTGATGATAATGGTAATGATCATCTTGGAATTAACAATTACGAATATGGGGCTGAAGCGAGCCTGCAGTTCCCTCGTCTTGTTAATCCATTTGTAACACCACCACGAAAACGATGGGAACGTGAAGAAAGGAAGATTGCTGCGGCGGCAGAAAAGAGACTTGTCTATAAGCCGAAACCGCCTCACACATATTACACAATACCTTCTACAACGCTCAAAGCTTCTTTTGATGTACTGAATCGTGCGAAGTATTTTAAACGACATGTTGTGTCAGGTGAGTTGATTTATCAATGGCAACCAAACGAACGCAATAGCTATTCCTTTTCGCCATTGACATTAACTTACGAATATATGCACAAGGTAACTGATCGTTATCAACAACTCATTGATAGTGTACCTTATCTTGAAGCTTCATTGGCAAACCAATTCATTCCAAAAATGGTTTTTCAATATAACTTCATGAGTCCAGCTCATTATAAGAGTCCTGTCAATATGTGGGTCACTGTCAGCGAGGCATCAAACATTCTTTCGACAGGTTATGCTGTCTTCGGAAGATCATGGAGTGAAAAAGAAAAGCAACTTTTTAAGAATCCATACGCTCAGTTTGTTAAGGTAGATGCTAACTTTACAAAGGTGTGGGGCTTGGGTGATAAAAGTGGTATAGCTGCACATGCTAATTTAGGTGTACTTTGGGCATACGGAAATAGTAGGTTTGCTCCTTATACAGAACAATTCTACGTGGGTGGAGCAAATAGTATTCGTGCTTTCAATGCTCGTCAGATTGGACCTGGGCGTTATCGTTCTACACAACAACGTCGTTCATATGTAGAGCAAACTGGTGATATAAAACTACAACTTAATCTTGAATATCGTCCTCACCTTATGGGCTCACTCTATGGAGCAGTTTTCCTCGATGCTGGTAATGTTTGGACAATGCATTATGATGCAGGACGACCAGGAGGGTATTTTAGATTTAAGAATCTTTTAAAGGAGATGGCACTTGGTACAGGTGTTGGACTTCGTTATGACCTTGGTTATTTCATGATTCGTTTAGACTGGGGTGTTGGTTTGCATGTACCTTATGAAACTGGTAAGACAGGATTCTATAATATCTCTAAATTCAAGGATGCACAAGCCTTTCATTTAGCTATTGGTTTACCATTCTAAGCTCTTTTTTATCAACTATTCAGCCCAGTTAATTCTATTAATGGGGCTGAATAGTTATTAGTCATGGTGAACGGAACTCTTTTATGGCAAGAAATAGATTTTTCGCATGTATTTCTTTTTTTAGTGCCAAGGCTTAGCACCATTGGTGCTAAGCCTTAACACGTATGGTGTTTACCCACTGCACCACATGTGATAAGTATAAACAGAATAGTTGAATATCGTAAAAGAGATAATTGCTTTTATAACATTGTGTTGTAAGATATGAACGATGAAAGGTTAATCAGATACGAGTAAACTTTTATTGTTCAAGTGTAGCTTTTCTTTTTAGCCAGTTATAGAGCAAAAAGATGAGAAATAATATTTCTCACATGGTTTTATATAATACATAGAGATGGGCAGAATGATTATATTTCCTTTCTATGGATAATAGGTGAGGGGGTAATAAGACCTACTTCCTCACATAGTTTACAAAGCTGTATGCTGGGTTATCACCAGTAGCAGGGAGTTCTTCGCATGATTCTACAACCCAAGTTCCATCGTTATATTCAGGGAAGAAGACATCGGCCTGTGGGGGAGTAGCATGTATCTCTGTAAGGTAAAGGTGATCTGCTATGACAAGTGCCTCTTTGTAAAGACTCGCTCCGCCAATGATGAAAGCTTTTTCCTCAATGCCTAAATGTTTGAGTGCTTCTTCAAGTGAAGGATAAACATCACAGCCAGGGAAGTTTGTTTCTGTCCTACTAAGTACGATGTTCCTGCGGTTAGGTAGGGCACCTTTAGGTAGTGAATAAAATGTTTTACGTCCCATGATTACGGTGTGTCCCATTGTAAGTTGCTTAAAACGTTTTAGGTCTTCACTAATATAATAGACCATATCATTCTTATAACCAATGGCGCGATTTTTTGCTACTGCTGCAATGATGTTTATTTCCATAATGGTGTTTTAGGACCTCCCCCAACCCCTCCAAAGGAGGGGAGTGCTAATTTAGCAATCAATTGGGTGAAGGATATAAAGTTCTTAACTAATTAAATTTACTATTTTAGAAGTTGAGAGAATGATTAATTTTCATACTCCAACTACTTTCTATTTGCACTCCCCTCCTTTCGGAGGGATTGGGGGAGGCTTCTACACCGCAACCACACCAGGAATATGTGGTAACGGATTGTAATCAGTCAGTTCAAAGTCTTCGTATTTGAAGTCAAATATATCTTTTACATCAGGATTAATCTTCATCTTTGGCAGTGGACGTGGCTCACGGGTAAGTTGGAGTTTAGCCTGCTCAAGATGGTTAAGATAAAGATGTGTGTCCCCAGTCGTATGGATAAACTCACTCGCTTCAAGTCCTGTTACCTGTGCCATCATTTGCAAAAGGAGAGCGTATGACGCAATATTAAAAGGTACACCAAGAAAGCTATCTGCTGAACGCTGATAGAGTTGGAGCGATAATCTACCATCAGCAACATAGAATTGGAAAAGACAGTGGCAGGGTGGGAGAGCCATATCATCAACCTCAGCAGGGTTCCATGCTGTGACCAACATACGACGTGAGTTTGGATTATGCTTAATCATGTCCACCACATTCTTAATCTGATCGATTGTACCTCCTTTATAATCAGGCCATGAACGCCACTGATGACCATAGACTGGACCAAGTTCACCATTCTCGTCAGCCCATTCATTCCATATTCTTACACCATGCTCTTGTAGGTATCTCACGTTTGTATCACCACGTAAGAACCATAGTAATTCATAAATAATACTCTTCAAATGAAGCTTTTTGGTTGTCAGTAATGGAAAACCTTTGCGCAAGTCAAAGCGCATCTGATGCCCAAAAATGGATAAAGTTCCTGTTCCTGTTCTATCACCTTTCTGTATTCCTTCTGTGAGGATGCGGTTGAGAAGGTTTAAATATTGTTGCATAATTGTTCGTTTATTTCTAAGATATTGTAGGGATATATTGTTTTCAAATTTTTTATTATTGAGATTTACATTATAGAAGTACCATAGGTTCCTCTGGTATATGTGTACTCTTTATTCGCCATTCTTGCGGATAAAGGTTGTTCGCACGGTTTCCGAGGTTCTTTGCAAAGCCTATCGGATAGCCTTTATAAGTAAGCAGAACGATACCACGTGGGGCATCAGAAGATAGTACAATAGCCTCATGACGAAGATAAGCGATAGCTGTTTGATAATCAACCTCTACATTAGAATAAGCCGATTTATCTGCTGAAAAGGAGAGTGCTAATGTATGATCAGGGATGACATTCTTGCCCTTTTGCATTCCTTCTTTTACTCCATGCGAGAGGATACGAAGACGTTTACGAGCTTCAGTGATTGCTTTATCAATATCAATAGTTGTCTTACTATTAAGCGCCTCATGCTCTCCACGCTTACGAATAATAGCCATAAAGATTCCTTCACCACGTGTCTTACCTGGGATGAAGCGGTAGACTGGGAAATCTCGACCGTCTTTAAGTGGGTTGTCAATGAGTGACCCTGTTATATTCCATGCTTCTTCTGTAGGCACAGAGAGGAGTTCAGCATCATATTCGTTGAGAATCCATGCAATATTTTCTTCATCTTCATGTGCATTAAAGGTACAAGTAGAATAAATGAGAATACCTCCAGGCTTTAAGTTGTCCCATATATCTGCGATAATACTACGCTGTAGTTGCCAACAATTCTCTACATTCTGTGGGCTCCATTCCTCAATTGACTGTGGGTCTTTACGGAACATTCCTTCTCCAGAACAAGGCACATCAGCTATGATAACATCAAAACGAAGCTTTGTTTTCTTATAATCACGAGGATAGTTATTTGTAACAACAACATCCTCATGACCAAACTTTTGAACATTCTCTGCCAATATCTGTGCTCGTTTTCCTATTGGTTCGTTAGAGAAAAGTAAGGAACCTGCAGGTAAAGATGTACGTGCACAAGTTGTTTTCCCACCTGGGGCAGCACAAAGGTCAAGTGCCACAACAGGCTGTTTTATCCAATGATGCAATACATAAGAAAGAAACATAGATGATGCTTCTTGCACATAATAGACTCCAGCATGGAGTAGGGGGTCGAACGTAAAGTTAGGTCTTGTTTTCAACCAGAAACCTTCCTTACACCAAGGAATTGGCTGTGGGGTTAACGCTGGATTAATCTTATTGGTATCCTCTGACAACTTAAAAGGGTTCAGACGAATGCTCACAGGGGAATTTTCATCCAATCCTTTTAAGAAAATTTGATAAAGGTCATCTCCGAAAAGGTTACGTGTATAGTCAGTAAAGGCAAGAGGAAGTCTTTTCTCCACTTCTTCTACCGTCTTTATTCCTTGCCCATCTTGAGTTGATGAACAAGGAGATAGTGTTACTTGATATGGTTGGCTATTATCTTTCATCATATCGCTTAGGGAATGTCAATGATTATCATTCCATCATCGTCAAAGTTTTCCTTCTTCTTTGGTTTTGGCTGTTGCTTTAGCTTTCCCTTCTCATCAAACATACCATATGTGGTCCGAAGGACTGTAAACTCTGTTCGGCGGTTCAACTGATTGGCTACCTCTTGCTTTTCCTTATCAAGTTTCTTGATGAAATCTTCAGTGAGTACGTCATTTTCTTTTAGCCAAGGATATTTCTCTGTCAGTTTTTTACGGATTTTCTTTGGACGCTCTTTACCATAACCTACAGGGGTAAGACGCTCTTTAACGGTACCATGTGCGGTAAGATATGCCACTACTGCATCCGCACGGCGTTGTGAAAGTCGTTTGTTATAATCGGCAGAACCGAGGTAATCGGTGTGTGCGGATAGTTCTATGGTTACGTTAGGATTTTCTTTAAGGAGCTGAACGAGATTGTCCAAAGCCTTCTCTGATTCTGGACGAAGCGTTGCTTTGTCAAAGTCATAGAAGATATTGTCTATCAAGACAGGTACGTTTATTCCTGCTAAAGCAAACTGAAGTGTATGTACTTTAGACTCTTCGGTAGCATTAACCTTAATTTCTTCTTTATGGTTTAGATAACCATTGCAGGTCGCAAGGAAGATATAATTAACGCCAGGCTGTACCTCTTGTTCAAAAGAACCATCTCCTTTGACAGCCAATTTCTTATTGGTCCCATCATCACCCACCATGAATACCTGTGCTGCAGGCAACTCATAGCCATCCATTTCATAGACCCATCCCTTTACTGTCTGAATGATTTCAGGAAGTTCAAAACTGTATATATGGTCCCAACCACGACCGTCTCCACGATTTGAAGAGAAGAAACCACGGTTATGAATACCCTCGAAAGTCATACCAAAGTCATCACCTTGCGAGTTAAGAGGATATCCTGGATGTTCCAAGTGATAGCGACGATCATTTCCAACCTTAGCTATAAAGATATCAAGTCCTCCCAATCCACCATGTCCGTTACTTGAGAAATAAAGGTCACCATTAGGTCGGAACGTAGGGAACTCTTCGTCTCCAGGAGTGTTGATGGGCTCTCCAAGGTTCTCAACACCTCCTGTTGTACCGCCTGTCAGACGTACACGCCAGATGTCAAGACCACCTTTACCTCCAGGCATATCGCTGGTGAAATAAAGCCAGTTACCATCTGGTGAGATTGCAGGGTGGGCAAAACTTGATAGGGTGTCACGGCTTATTTCTAATTTCGTTGCCTTTCCCCAAGCTGCATCAGCGCGATTACTAACAGCAATCTGAGCATAACGAGGATTACTGGGGTCGGTCAAGCACTGTGTGATATACATCTCCCTACCATCTACTGAGAATGCAGGTGTGCCCTCATCGGCTTCTGTATTCAAAGCTGACTCTATCGCCTTCGGTGTACTCCATTTGCCTTTATCATCCTTTTCACTAAGGAAGATGTCGCCAGCTTTTGCACCGGTGATACCGCTCACCTCATCGCCTTTGGCTTCGTTTCGTGTAGAAGTGAAATAAAGTTGTTCGTATTTATCGCCGAAAAGCATTGGCGAATAATCCTGTCGACGTGAGTTAAATACGTCCATACGCTTCACAATATACTTTGAACCACGTTCTTTTACACCTGCAGCTATTGATGCTGCCTGCAATTCTTGGGCGATAAGTTGATTGTTAGGCATTGAATCAAGTGCAATGCGATACTCCTTAACAGCCTCCGCATAACTACCTTCCTTCATCAGATTATCAGCCAAATGCTTATGCGTCTCACCATTATCCAATTTATATCGGATGACATTTCTATAGGCAGCAATCGCTCGTTGAGACGACGAAATACGCTCATAGCACTCAGCCATCTTCAAAGACAGCTCACCACGTTGACGTCTATCCTTTGGTGATGTGCGCTGATAAGCGGTCTTAAATTGGGTCGCAGCATCATAATACTCGCCCAAGGAAAGGTGTTTTTCGCCTTTCTTGATATTTCTATCTATACCGCATGACGTCAGCATCAACGTGACACCAACTGCTAACAGAAGATACTGTTGCTGCCTACAAAGTATATGTAAAAGCCTTAGGTAGTTCATATTAATATTCTAACGCTTACTCTATCAATTTATTGCCTATATTCTTTATCTGTCTTCTAATAAAAAGAATAACTCGTAAACTCCTCAACTTGTTTACCTGTTAACCGCCTCAAAGTTCTACAACCGTGATACCTGCGCCACCAAACTGTACGTGTTCATCGCGATAATTTGTAACGTTAGGAACACTGCCAAGATACTGTCGGATAAGCTGACGAAGTATTCCGTTGCCTTTGCCATGAAGAATGCGCACCTGACTTGCCCCAACAAGGATAGCATCATCTATAAAGTATTGCACCTGATTTAAGGCTTCATCCGCTCTCAAACCACGTACATCCAACTCCTGACGGAACTGGTTACGATGCTTATCAATGGTCTCACGTGTCTCACGACTATAATTATAAGCTTGGAATTGCTTCTGTTCAGACTGAATAGTAGCTGCATCAACATGCTCCAAACGACTAACAGCCATCTTTGTTCTTATTCCTCCAAAAATGACAGTTGTCTGCTTTCCTTCAATTGATTCAACCTTTCCAACACTTGTCAGACCCTTAATACGTACAGAATCACCTGCCATAACAGCTCCGCTGCTCTGCTGTTTTCGCACAGCGTTTTTCAAAGCTTCAGCTGCAGCTTGTTGCTTACCAGCTTTCTCTTTCAGATGTTGTTCGTGGCGTTCCTTGCGACTCTTAATCTTGTCAACCTTCTTCTGGAAATCGTCATCAGACAACAATCCACTGCTTTTAAGTTTCTTTTTATTAGATGTTTCACCCTTGTCAGTCTTACTTCCATCTAACAATCCAGCTTCATAAGCAGCCAATTCCTGACGAATACGTTTGGTCTCCTCCTTTTCAGCTTGCTTCTCTCTGATTTCTCGGATAGCGTTTTCTATCCGACGATTACTCTCTTTAATAATCTCTTCAGCTTGTGCCTTGGCACGGTTGAGAATCTCCTTACGACTTTGTTCTAACGCAGCAATATCTTTTTCATATTGACTGATCCGTTTCTCCAACTCCTTCTCGTGACTGTGGATTGTCTGACGTTTGTTTTCCCAATAACGCTTATCTCGAACAATATCCTGTAAGTATTTGTCACTCTGAATATAATCAGAACCAACAATCTCTGATGCATCATGGATTACATCCTCAGGTATTCCTGTCTTTCGAGCAATCTCAATAGCAAACGAACTACCCGGTCTACCGATTGCCAACTGGAAGAGTGGACGCATTTCATGACGGTCATAGAGCATCGCTCCATTGACTGTACCAGGATGTTCTTCTGCAAAATGCTTGAGGTTCTGATAGTGGGTTGTAATCACAGCCCACGCATGTTTCTTCCAGAACTGACGTAAGACAGCCTCGGCAATGGCTCCACCTATCTGTGGCTCTGTACCTGTTCCGAACTCATCAATAAGGATGAGCGTACGATCTGATGCACGACGCATCATCACCTTCATATTCATCAAGTGTGAAGAATAGGTACTAAGGTCATTCTCAATACTCTGTTCGTCACCGATGTCTATCATGATATCAGCAAAAATACCAGTCTTAGAGCGGTCGCCAACAGGGATAGAAAGACCACACTGAAGCATATACTGAAGTAGACCGACCGTCTTTAGACAAACAGATTTACCACCAGCATTTGGACCAGAGATAATCAACAGATGCTTGTCTTTTGTGAGTTGAATATCAAGGGGAACAACACTTGAGGGTACGTTGCGTGCTTCGTCTTCTTCCTCTAATATCGTATTGTAATCCTGTCGGTTATCAACTTCATTTGAAACTTTATTAGAATCGATGTCACCAACTGATATCGAGTAGCTTACATTCTTATTATTCTTTCTTTCTAATGATAGTTGAAGTAGGGGGTGAATAGCTCTAATCCAATCAATATGAGGTTCCTCTGCCACCTGTGGCTCAAAGCTCTTAAAGAGTCGAGCAAGTTCAGCTTTTGCACGAATGAAGTCTACTGCTGCCATAAGATTATACGAGTCGAGAATCTCACGCGCGTTTGGACGTACCTTCTTCGCAAAGTCTGTGAGAATACGAATCATCTCTCTTCGTTCCTCATTCTCAAGTTCACGAATCTTATTATTAGCTTCAACAACCTCAGAAGGTTCAATATAAACCGTCCTACCCGTTGCACTTTCATCGTGTACAATACCAGAGATCTTACGTTTCAGTCCTGGTGCAACTGGTATAACCAATCGACCGTCACGCAGGGTAGGCGTGACATCTTTCTCAACAAGTCCTTCTCCCTGTGCCGCACGTAAGATACCATACAGTGTGCGCGAGATACTTCCCTCTATTCGGGCAAGTTCACGGCGTATCTGAAGCAGTTCAGGAGAGGCGTTGTCACGTATCTTACCGAATTTATCAATAATCTGTGAGATGCGCTGAACAAGCAATGGAAAGGTTGCAACACCATCCGCAAGGTTGTATAGGGCAGGGTAGTAATGGCGTACTTCTCCTTGTTCAGTTTCTTCTCCACGACTTAGGAAGTTCACAATAGCAATGATAGTTTCTAATGAACGCTTCAAATCAAAGAGTTCTTCCACCTCCATGTGTGTTCCTTCCAATCGGATTCGTGCTACACTTTCGCGTACATCAAAGAAATTATTTAATGGGAACTCGTCCTGCCCTTCTTGTATTCTGCGAAACTCTCTAATCTCTTCCATCCAAATATTCACTTGAGTGGCATCAGTAGAAAAGTTCATCTCATCTATCCGTTCCTTACCTAAAGTAGACAGACAGCGTGCTCGCAGAAGTGAACGCACCTCCGTGAAACCAATTTTTTGTTCAAAGTTCTTGGGATATATCATTTGTTTATCTCTCAATTGTACTATTGCAGGCAATTAAACAATATAGTTCTCGCTAAAAAGCTGCAGAACTAACAATCTTTATTTGCAGATATATGAAACCGCCTATTAAACTGCAAATTTACGAAATGTTTCTGTAATACGGATAGTATATGAGCAGAACCTTTAAAGACGATATTAAATCAAAATTTGACCTACTCCCTCCAAAGGAAGAAACTATCAAAAAATAATAGAAAACTAAACTGAATATTCGTTGTCCTTATTAGACAAAGAAAATATAAAATCACAGGGATTGGATTGCGAAATAACTTTACAAAGACACCAAGATATTATCGTTAAACTGTCATTTTTTAGCTATAATATCCGCGTTTGTAATCAACAGATTATCAATAAGATACAAATCAGTTTAAGAAAAGGTGCTTAATTGGACTTCAAAAGGGCGTTAGTAAGAGCTCAAA
>ERZ772926.783-NODE-783-length-16737-cov-2.652380_pt1 | contig 16737 bp, 12 predicted proteins | sample MGYA00511136_ERZ772926 | MGnify/ENA primary metagenome ERZ772926 (study PRJEB29015, sample SAMEA2737917) | human oral metagenome | biome: human oral; feature: human-associated habitat; material: dental | place: China | collected 2153 ... | reverse complement strand
TTATCATTGCCAGGCGGATGCGTTCGCCGCCTGAGAGCACCGCTACCCGCTTGTCTATATCCTCGCCGCCAAACATAAACGCTCCAAGTATATTGCGTAGCTTGGTGCGGATATCGCCCGTGGCAATATCGTCGACAGTCTGGAAGACGGTTTTGCTATCGTCGAGTGTAGCAGCTTGATTCTGGGCAAAATCCCCTACCTTGATGTTATGACCGAGGCGGAGACTACCCATAAAATCGAGTTCGCCCACGATACACTTTACCAGAGTGGTTTTCCCTTCGCCGTTCTTGCCTACGAAAGCTATTTTCTCGCCTCGCCGTATCTGCATATCGATATTCTGCAAAACGGTATGTTCGCCGTAAGCTTTTGTCAGGTTTTCGATATCGAGGCTGATAGTACCCGAATGCGGCGGGGGCGGAAACCGTAGGTTGAGCCGCGAATTATCGACCTCTTCTATCTGTATCGGTTCGAGCTTTTCGAGCATTTTGATACGACTCTGCACCTGAACCGCCTTTGTCGGCTTATAACGAAAACGATTGATAAAATCCTGTGTATCGGCTATGAGCTTTTGCTGGTTTTCGTAGGCACGTATCTGATTTTCTCTGTCGATAGCCCTAAGCTCGAGGTATCGCGAATAGTTCGCCTTGTAATCGTATATTTTACCTAACGAAATCTCTATCGTACGCGTGGTTACGGCATCGACGAAAGCCTTGTCGTGGCTTACGAGCAACAGGGCACTCTTGGAATTTTTCAGAAAAGACTCGAGCCAGTTGATACTCTCTATATCGAGGTGGTTTGTCGGTTCGTCGAGCAGTAGCAGGTCGGGCTTGCGAAGGAGTATCTTGGCTAACTCTATACGCATACGCCAGCCGCCGCTAAATTCGGAGGTTCGTCGCTCGAAATCGGTACGACGAAAACCCAATCCCATCAAAGTCTTTTCGGTCTCGGCTTCGATACTGTCGGAGTCGAACATCTGCAACCGCTCGTTTTGGTAACCAAGCTCTTCTATAAGTTTGCCGTATTCGGCAGAGTGGAAGTCGTCTCGCTCGTTGAGCTCGGCAGTGAGGGTTGCAATATTCGCTCGTATGGCAAAAATATTCTCGAAAGCCGTGAGTGTCTCCTCGCGTACGGTCTTAGAGTCGTTTACCTTGATATGCTGCGGCAGATAGCCTATCGTGAGATTTTTGGGTCTCAATATATTGCCGCGTGTCGGCGACATTTCGCCTGCAATCAGCTTCAAAAGCGTTGTCTTTCCTGCCCCATTGCGACCAATGAGGGCTATCTTCTCTTTTTCTTTTATCAGAAAAGAGACGTTCTCAAACAGGGCATTGCCGCCAAACTCCACTGTAATACTATCTATCGAAATCATTCGGAACGAAAAGGATTGGTATTGTTACTTTGCCGTATAGCGGTTATCTTTTAGCCTCTTTTCGATAAAACTTCTAAAGACTGGAATTTGGCTATGTTCCGGCTCTCGGCTTGCGTACAACAACGTTACGTTACCTGTTTTCAGTTTGTTTTTTATTTCTTCGATAAACTCGGTCATCTCGTCGTTGTCGTACAGTTCTTTTTTGTACGCTTCGGCGAATGTTTTATAATCCATCTCATTCTTATGATAGGCACTGCGTAATTCAGCCGACGGAGCAACGTTCCGAGCCCAATCGCCAAGCTTTGCGTCTGCTTTGCTTATTCCCCGAGGCCAGAGACGATCTATCAGAATCCTGAAACCGTCGTCTTCCTCTGCCGTATCATAAATCCGTTTCCAACGTAATTCTCCCATAAAACTGTATATTATCATTTTCCCAATCGTAATGAATGGGCAGACAAAATTACAAAAATATTTTTAGAGCCGACGTTGGCTAGGAAGCGTGCTTTTCTGCTCAGTGTATAGGTATAAATATTGGATATAAAAAAGTGTATGTTACGTGGAGTTTGTGAAAGTCGCTTTTCTTCAAATCTCCTTTTTCTCTTTTTTATAACTTCGCCTATTGAATATACACAGAGACACATCGCCGAACGATATGTCTCTGCAAACAAACAAAATTACTAACTTGATGTTTTTTTATATCAACTTTACTCTCAAAGCTTATCGAAGAAAAGCGATGGCTGCGGGAATATCGCCCGTAGTCTGCCGCCACAGTAAATTACCATACAGGTCGAAACAAAGCAACTCGCCGGGCGACGTATAGTCTTTGGCATCGCAGATATAGAGAGACTGCCGCCGTTCGTCGAAGGCTATATGGTATGGCACTTTGATAGATGTCGCTATCTCCGAAGACACGAATCGGTTACTCAAAACTACATTCTTTTCGAGATCATAGAGTATGTAAGTAGTCTTTTTCTTGGGGTATTCGAGTGCTACGGCAAAGAGCGAATCGCCCAAAATGACAAAGCTACTCGCCGTTATCCCCAAAGAAGTAACCTGCTCCGTACGTGTATCGAGGCGGTAAATATTTGACGAAATATCCTTGTAATTTCCTCGCGACGATATGTAAAGATTGCCTTTGCGGTCTTTTTGTATCAGATTCAGGTTGATTCCTACCTCTATCTTCTTTATTTCAGTAAAAGAAGCCAAGTCGACCACCGATACCGTCTTCTCGTAATTAGGGGCATTGTACCCTCCCGAATTGGCAACGTACAACTTGCCGTCTACTATCTGCATCTGCTCAGGTTGGTATCCGACGGTTACACGTCGGGTCTCTTTGAGGGTGGCGGTATCTACCTCTACCACATATCCGAGCTGCGATTGCGACGGGTCGACGGGTCCCGCATACGAAGAGACGTAAGCCTTGCCGCCGTCGAATACGATATATCGGCAGTTGGGCACGGTGAATCTACCTATATGCTTTACCGTATGCTTGTCTATCACCTCCACCATATTCGAACAATTGATGACAGCATACATCCTACCTCCGTATATCTGTAGGTCGTTGCCTACGTCGCCAAGCTTAAAACCGACGTCGGGATTGGCTCGAACAAATGTATTACTATTGTAAATGCCTTTGTAATAATCGTAAAAATCGAGCGAAGCCTTGTTGCTCCCCATATTGCCTTGGTTGAGAAGGTAGAAGCCCTTTTGGTTATAAAACTCTTCGGGCAGAACATACGGCTGCGTCTTGCGGCACGACGCTAAGACAAGTGCCAGCAGAAAGAGCAGTGATGCGACAGATAATCTTATCTTGTTACACATATCTATATTCGGTTACTGTTTTATCACTTTGATAGTCTTACGAGCCATACCGTCGGATATTTCGACCAGGTACATACCACTGGGATAGGTCGATAAATCGAACGAAACGGTATCGTCGGCAGTAGTGAGTTCGTCGTATTTCTGTCCGTAGATATTATAAATAACGATACGGCAACCGCCGGCCGAGGCTACAAACAGCCTGTCGGTACAAGGATTCGGATAGACGCCTGCCCGTATTTGAGGCTCTCCGAGCGATAGGCTCAATGCATTATTGATAACCCCCACTCCCGATAAGTCGAATCCGCCCGTGGCGAAAGGCGTAGGATATGGGTCGTTTATAATATTACCGTGCGAGTCGCGAGTCGCATAAGTTGGGTTGATAGTACCGACAACGTCTCTTATTTTTACATGAGTGATGTTTCTTTTGTCGAGCAACGATGTGTCGGGTATCTCTGCAATATCGAAAGGAGTACCCCAGCCACCTTTGTATTTACCTGCTATGTTGTTGATTTTGGTAGCATCGATAGAACCGAAACCACCGACTTGTACGTCGGTCGGAGTAAGCGAAGTAGTAACGAAGCCAAAGTAATTGACTCCGTCGGAGCTGACCTCTACCGTAGCGAGTTCGAGGAAAGTATCGCTGAAAGAGTTCTCGAATACGGCAAAGTCGAAACCCTCGCCGTCTACTATCGGGTAATTGAAAGTAAGAATTGCTTCGCCTGCATCTCCGAGACTTATACAATCCATTGCACCGGAATCTGTAACTGCACCGATAGCATTAGCCTCCGTACCGAACGATACTCGTCCGTCGCCCGGTTTGGCAATATCAAAAAATCCCCGTGTAACGGTGCAAGTCTTTGCCCAATCGCGGAAACGACTGTCGGTAAATTGTATCGCTTTGCAACCGGGAGTACCTACAATGCCATCGAACTGCTGCTGTGCAAGTAACGACATAGGTAACGTCGACAGTAAGCACAAAACTGCTATTATATTTCTATTCATAATGAAAATAAGTTTATTATTTGTTTTTCTAATAAAAATAAATTGCCCCACTACTTATGAGTGGCAGAAAAAAAGTTGTGGGGCAATTTATCTTCAATTATTTTTATTAGTAATTATTACTAATATCTACTATTGGATATCATTAATAAACTATCAATTTACGACGATATACGTTGTTGCCGTTTGTAAGGGATACGAAGTAAACACCTTCGTCGAGAGCGGAAATGTCTATCGTACGGCTTGTCTTATCGCCGTTGAGTGTTCCGACTGCTACAGTGCGTCCGTTCATATCGATTATGCTATACGTACAGTCACCTTCGATATCGACGGAAATATATTCACGAGCAGGGTTAGGATAAATGTTAAGAGCTACACCGTGCGTATCGTCTACATCTGTCGTCGGCGATCCTACGGCTACGATATTTTTAGTCCATACCATATTCCAATAGTCGTCTCCCATTCCGCAGCTGTAACCGCCAAATTCCACTATATCGCCGTTTCCTACCTTTTTAGTAGCAATACCTATCATCGTAGGTTCTTCGTTTACGTTGTACATCAGGTATACTCCGGCAGGGTTCTTAAGCGTAGTAGCACCTTCGGTATAAACAATGCTCGACATAAATCCGCCCGATATGGTACATTGCAGGCGACTGTCGGCAGCGTCGATATCGCGCAACATCTTTTCGACCGTTACCGAATCCGTCGAGAAGCGGTAACCCCAAGCCAGCGACGAGTCGGGATTGCACCAGTTCGAAGCGAATATCACTTTGTTGTTACCCTTACCTACCCAATATTTAATATCGTTTGTAGTGATAGTGTTGTTGTGGTCGACGGCAAACTTCACCCATACGGAGTCGTTGGCTCTTACGTTTGAAATAGTATACTTATTGCCCACTACGGCAGAGGTAACCACATTATTACCAACTTTGAGCTCGCCCAAGTGGTAGCCCACATAAGGAGCGATGGTAAGAGTAACGTCTTCGCCTTCGCTTACCGTGATAGGACCTTCAGGAGTAATCTTACCATACTGGCTCTGCTTGATGCCGATAGTATAGTGTGCGGGAGGTGTGGGTACTGCTACGATAGCTTTAGTCCACACTGTATTCCAGTAGTCGTCGGAATTTCCACAGACATTACCACCAAACTCAATTACATCGCCGTCGGCAATCTTCTGCAAAGAGATACCCTGTGCATAGTTTTCGTTTATGTTGTATGCCCAGTAGCTACCGCTCGGATTGGTAAGCGTTTTTTGAATATTAACATAATATTTCATCTCCGATAGGAATTTTCCCCAAGCACCTTGGGTGATATTGCAGGTAAGACGATAGTCGGCAGAGTCGATATCGCGAAGCATCTTTTCGACCGTTACCGAATCCGACGAGAAGCGGTAGCCCCAAGCCAGCGACGAATCGGGGTTGCACCAGTTGACTGCAAAGATAGCCTCTTTGCTACCCGTACCTACCCAATACTGTATGTCGCTCTTAGCAATAGTATTGTTGTGGTCGACGGCAAACTTCACCCATACCGAATCGTTAGCTCTTACGTTCGAAATAGTATACTGGTTGCTCACTACGGCAGAGGTAACGTCGTTAGTACCTACCTTGAGCTCGCTTAGATGGTAGCCCGCATTGGGAGTGATGGTAAGAGTAACGCTACCGCCTTCGTTTACCGTGATAGGACCTTGGGGAGTGATAGTACCGTGACTGCTCTGCTTGATGCCGATAGTATAGCTGGGGACGCGTACTGGTGAAACCGTCAAATTCCAAGGCTTACAGTTATACCCGCCAAAATCGGCTACGTCACCATCTTGGATATTGGTACTTGCTACTCCGCTTGCATCATTTCCATTAATGGTATACATTATACCTGTACCACCAAAATCGTAGTTTGGGAACTGAGCATCGTTGTACTGGAAGTCGGTTATATAGCCAGCTCCTACCCCGACGATAGTCAGCCTATTGTCTGCCGAATCGATAGCGGCGAGCATCTGGGCTACCGTCTTGGTACCGTCCCACTTGTATCCCCAAGCAAGAGCTTTGTTTTTGTCGCAGTAATTGACTATGAGAATAGCCTTATTACCACCCGTACCTACCCAATATTCTATCTGAGTAAACGGGATATTGCTTCTTTGGGGAGCGGCATAAGCCGATACCCCGAAGATAATTGCAAGAATCGCCAAAAGAGCGACTCTAAACGAAAAATGTTGATTTTTAAGCATGTCTTTAATTTTAAACTTTATATAAACAAAAAATTATCTCTATCATATCACATCGTACTGCCACAACAGCGTACCCCTACAACAGAGGCACACTCATAGGCAACGCCCGTATGTCTTTGCACGAGGCAATACATACAAAAAACTTCAGAAACACATATTTTTTCTATCATAAAACATCTATAAAAGCCCTTTCCCTCGAGGGACAAATTAAAGATATACGGTCGTAGGCAGGTCTTCTGACTCGTTTCGGTCTCTCTTGTATTCCTTCCCGATTTTTCGGTAAGATAAAATCAGTGGAGTGGTCTTCTGCAAAAGAGACATTATGGTGAAACTCACAGCAGCGGGTCTGTTGCCGATTTGCACGGCATTCCCTTTTAATCTGTCGGCGAGAACCAAAACCAATGGCAAAGGTAGTAATATTTTTTTATTCTGCACAAAAAAAATTGTAAATTTGCACCGCAGACCGAAAAATATAAGACCGTTTATGTTGCCTCTTGCCGAAAGACTTCGCCCCCAATCACTCGATACATTCGTCGGGCAGCGTCATCTACTTGCCGACGGAGCCGTGCTGCGTTCTATGATAGAGAGCGGCAATATATCGTCGTTCATACTCTGGGGACCACCGGGGGTAGGCAAGACTACACTGGCGAAGATTATTGCCAATCGGCTGCAACGTCCGTTTTATACTCTGAGCGCCGTTACTTCGGGTGTCAAAGATGTGAGGGAGGTGATAGAGAAGGCGAAGCAGAACCGTTTTTTCAACTCCGCCCCGCCGATACTCTTCATCGACGAAATACACCGTTTCAGTAAGTCGCAGCAAGACTCGCTGCTCGGTGCGGTAGAGACGGGCATCTTCACACTCATCGGGGCTACTACCGAAAATCCGTCGTTCGAGGTCATTACTCCGCTGCTGTCGCGATGCCAGGTGTACGTCTTCCGTCCGCTCGAGCGTAGCGATATGGAGGCTCTGGTAGACTATGCTCTGAAAAACGACACCGAGCTGCGCCAACGCACAATAGAGATAGCCGAAAACGAGGCAATGCTGCGATATGCCGGAGGCGACGCTCGGAAACTGCTCAATATCCTCGAACTTATCGTCAACGCCCAACCCGAAGGGACAATAGTGATAGACAACAAACTCGTCGAAGACCGTCTGCAACAAAACCCTCTGGCTTACGACAAAGACGGCGAGATGCATTACGACATCATATCGGCTTTCATCAAAAGCGTACGCGGGAGCGACCCCGATGCTGCGGTCTATTGGCTGGCTCGTATGATAGCCGGAGGCGAAGATGTCAAGTTTATTGCCCGCCGTCTGATAATACTCGCTGCCGAAGACATCGGGTTGGCAAATCCCAACGCTCTGTTGCTGGCGAATGCCTGTTTCGAGGCGGTACATAAGATAGGGCTGCCCGAGGCTCGTATACCGCTTGCCGAGACTACCGTTTATCTCGCCACGAGCCCAAAAAGCAATTCGGCATATATGGCTATCGGCGAAGCGTTGGCTTTGGTCGAAAAGACGGGTAACCTGCCCGTACCGCTCCATCTGCGTAACGCACCCACAAAACTGATGAAAGAGCTCAACTACGGCAAAGAATACAAATATGCCCACGACTATGAGGGTAATTTCGTAAAACAAAAATTTTTGCCCGACGAGGTCGGTGGGGCACGCCTATGGACGCCTCAAAACAACCCTGCCGAAGCCAAGATACGCGAGCACCTGCGGCAGTTGTGGGGAGAGAAATTCAATTAGAAATCACGATTTTTGCGAGTAAGCGAGTGCAGAGAACCGAACTTGTTCGAGCTATGTCGAGTGGAAGCACTTGAAAAGCCGCAGGAAAGAGCTTTTACGTAATAAAAGACCAGCAGTGCGAAGTAAGTTACGAAACAAAAAATATACAGTGTTATGACAAAGAAATGTTTCAGATTATCTGCTTTCGAGACATAAGCGGCAATCAAAAATAAGGAGCAAACAAACACATGCGTTGCTCCTTTTGTTATCAATTCTGCCCTACCGTTACCAATGCCAGATATAGCGATAAGAGCGGTCGATTTGGCGGCGGTCGATATTGTCGATGTCGACCGTTGTCCGCAATATCTGCTGGTTGTAGACGCTACCCTCGGCAAAGTGCAACGACAGTTCGAGGTCGATGTCGAGTATATTCGATTTTAAGAAATGTATCACCAAGTCGGTGCGGTCGTATACACGGAGTTTATACATAAGGTCGCCCCAATAGAGGTAGTTGCCAAAACGGTTGTAGAGCCGCTGCTCGCCGCTGCCGAAGTATAGGTCGTTGCGAAGTTCAAGTCCGTGATACTCGGCTGCAGTCTGCCACAGTAAGCCGACGGGGATATGATATTCACCTCTGTGGCGATCGCGTTCGAGCGATACAGACATAGCGACGCTGCTCCGTAGACAGTCGAAAGGAGTCTTAGCCGATAGGTCGACTCCAAAAGCGGTAAGGGTCTTGATATTCTCTTTTACGCTCGAACCGTCGAGCGTCAGTCCGTCGGCAGCATAGTCGGGCATAACAGTATGGAACATATAACCGAAGTGTTGTCCAAAGAAGATACCTCGCCGCAACTTGCCTGCCCAGCCGAGATAGAACGACTCGTATATGACGCTCTTCTCCGCTCCCGTCCAGTCGAGCCAGAGGTGTGCATAGTCGTCTCTATTGCGGTAGCAGAGCGAAAATCCGTTCACTGTCGGACGAACCCACACAGTAGAGTCGGCAAACATCAGACGGGGATAATGCGCAAAAACATTGCCTCGCGGAAAGGCTCCTACCTCAAACTCCCAATGCGGTGAATAGTATCCGTAATAGGCTATTGCCTCAGCTCTGTCGATAATATCGTGGCTGCCCCATTCGTGGCAGAGGTCTGCCCCGACGAATATCCGATTCGCAGAATCGATACCAAGCCCCAACGACGGTTGGAGTCTCGTGCCTGCCATCGTCCGCGATATACGTAGAGGCAATGGACCGAATTCCGTATTGTCGAATATACTGTAGAGCCTCGCACGCCAAAGTACTTCCTGCGACGATACTTCTTCCACTACCCCACTCCACAACGATAGCCACAACAATACACACGTCAGAAAATTAATTTTCATCTTTAACCTCTCTTTTTTACTTACTCTGAGGGTCAAAGGTAACAATATTTTCGGAAACGGTGAGGTTCTCGCTATCCTTTGCGATACCTACGGCTATGCCAACATCTTTGCCATATCGTCGTCGACCGTACCGATACCTGCAATGCCAAACATATTTACCAGTACATTGGCTACGTTTGGCGATAAGAATGCCGGTAACGTTGGTCCGAGATGAATATTCTTCACTCCAAGCGAAAGTAGAGCCAATAGTACGATGACGGCTTTCTGTTCGTACCAAGCAATATTATAGTAAATCGGCAATTCGTTGATACTCTTCAGTCCGAGTGCATCGACGAGAGCAAGAGCAATCTTTACCAACGAATAACTGTCGTTGCACTGACCTGCATCGAGTACGCGAGGTATACCGTCGATAGTACCGAGAGGTAACTTATTGAAACGATATTTAGCACAACCCGATGTCAGAATGATAACATCTTTTGGTAGCTTTTCGGCAAACTCGGTATAGTAGCTTCGGCTATTCATACGACCGTCGCATCCGCTCATAACGACAAACTTTCGTATTGCACCCGACTTCATTGCCGCTATAATTTTATCCGACCAAGCGATTACTTGACGGTGGGCACACCCGCCGACGATAGAACCTGTCTCCATCTCCTTGGGAGGGGCACACTTTTTGGCGTGTTCGATGAGGGCAGAAAAATCTTTCGGTTGCCCGTCTTTGCGGTTTTCGATGTGTTTGAAACCGTCGAATCCCGACGCTCCCGTCGTATAGACTCTGTCGGCGTATGTTGCATTCCGACGTGGCGGTACTATGCAGTTGGTAGTAAAGAGCACTACTCCGTTGAAGTTCTCGAAGTCTTCTACCTGATGCCACCACGAGCTTCCGTAGTTGCCTACGAAGTGGCTATATTTCTTGAAAAACGGATAAGAATTAGCAGGCAACATCTCGCTGTGTGTGTATACATCTACACCCGTCCCTTCGGTCTGCTGCAGCAACTCTTCCAAATCTTTGAGGTCGTGCCCGCTGACGAGGATACCCGGATTGTTGCGTACGCCAATGTTTACTTCCGTTATCTCAGGACTGCCGTAGGTCTCGTTGTGAGCCTTATCGAGCAGAGCCATTGCCTGTACGCCGTATTCGCCTGTCTCGAGCACAAGAGCAGTAAGCTCGTCTGCCGATAGCATATCATCGGTAGTCATTACCAGAGCCTTCTGCATAAAAGCATATATGGCATTGTCTTCGTAGCCCATATTATAGGCGTGTTCCAAGTATGCCGCCATACCTTTGAGCCCATATATCGTAAGCTCCCGTAGCGAACGCACATCGACATCTTGCGTGGCAAGCACTCCCACCGATACGGCTTTTGAGTCCATCTCTTCTTCGGTCTGTCCCTGCCACAAAGCACCATCGAAAGTAATATCGTCAGGGCTGCCTCCCGCTTTGAGCAACTGTTCCTTTGCTGCGTCTCGCAATTCATATGCCTTGCGTACACGTGCGACGAAGCGTTTGCGGTCGAAATTGGCATTGGTGATAGTCATAAACAGACTGTCGACGATGAATCTGTTGACCTCGGGCAACTCTATGCCAAACTTACGAAGAGGCACGGTATAATGAGAGAGCCCTTTACACATAAATATCAATAAATCTTGAAGGTTGGCGACATCGGCTGTCTTACCGCATACGCCCATCACTTTACAGCCCTCATTCTTGGCTGTCTCTTGACACTGATAACAAAACATTTTATCCATATCGTATATCGTATTTTTAGTAATAATCTTACAGAATTTTTCGGAGTGTAAAGTTACCTTAGTTACTGCGATGCTACTGTAACCTCAGTTACAAACGGATATTTTTTTGTACCTTTGAACCGTTTTTCTTAATACCTCTATTATCGCTATGACAACAAATAAGCAAAAACTTACAGCCTGCCCGCTATTCTTAGGAATGACCTCAGACGAAATAGAGCAGATAATCGAACGTACTATAGTCGAAAAAAGGCAATACAAAAAAGGTGATATCATCGCCGAACAAGGCAGAAACATCGACTATCTATACCTACTTGTCGAAGGCACTATAACCACCGAGATGCTTACTGCCGACGGCAATATCATCAATATCGACATTCGCGATGCTGTCTTGCCTCTGGCGATAGCGTTTATTTACGAGGCTGTACCGAGATTTCCCGTGGCTGTAATAGCTATGAAGTCTGTAGAAATATGCCTGCTGTCAAAAGAAAAATTTCTACAAGAGATGATGAGCAACAAGGTATTACTAAATAATTATCTTCGTATGTCGGCTGGTATAACGTCGTTTCTATCGTCAAAATTAGCTATGATATCGACACGCAGCCTCAAATCGAAGGTGGCTCTATACATACTCGACCATACCACGTCGGAGAATCCGTCTTTCGTACCGAAGCACAATCAGACGCAGCTCGCCGAACACTTGGGGGTACAGCGTCCGTCGTTGGCTCGCACCTTGGGACAGCTCGCGAACGAAGGAGCCATCGCCACAAGTAGCCATAAAATCACTGTTGTCGACAGGAAAAAACTTGAGGTTATCGTCTGAGAGCGCGATTACTTTTTTCCGCCCTTGTGGTTTCTATGCACGAAATCTTCTATGGCGAGTGTTATCGACGAAAATTGCGGGTTGGGTACCTCGATATCGACCCTGAAACCGGCCTCTTTGAGCGATTGTGCTGCGGCAGCTCCCAGACATCCGAAATACTTATCGGGACCCTGCTCGAAGTTAGGAAAGCTGTTGATAAACGACTGCACCCCGAACGGCGAAAAAAAGATGACCATATCGTAGTCAAACTTTTCATTCTTACCGAAATCGTTGCTTACAGTGCGATACATATAGGCTTTCGTATAGTTCAGCTTCGATTTCGAGAGTAACTTCTCGAGCTCTTCGTTACCGTTTTCGGGTAAGACGATAAGAAACTTTTCGCTCGAATTTTTTTCAAGCATAGCAAACAAATCGGCTATCCGACCTGTGGTAGCCGAGAAAATCTTCCTTTTTCGAAACTTGATATACTTCTGTATGTAATATGCAAACGACTCGGTAAGGCAGAAATATTTCATCTCGGGCACTATCTTCATTTTTCCCTCCTTGGCAAGGCGAAAAAAATGGTCTACCCCCGTACGAGCCACGAACACAATGGCGCTATAATCGGGTATATTGATTTTTTGCTTGCTAAATTCGTTTATCGAGTACCCTTCCACTTTTATAAACGGGCGAAACACTACTTTAAGGTCGTGTTTCTCCGCAATATCGAAGTATGGCGATTTCGTTCCTTCCGGTTGCGGCTGCGATACGAGTATACTTTTTATTTTCGGCACTTTGGGTACTTTACTCTTTTTAGTGGGTTAAACAATTATAGTCGAAAGGTATTTTATCAATACTAAAATAGGCAAAATTTCGAGCGTGCAAAGGTACAAAAAAAATCGGTACAACGCACTTCCTTCGAAAGAAAAAAGTTGAAATACTCCTGCTATAATCTTAATTATGAAGTGTATTACAAGCAGAATACCTAAGACGTATAAAACGTACCGACCTCCAAAAGGTATATAAAGACTTACGAAAGAGACAAAAAAAAGCATTACTCCCAAATCGATAAAAGAGATAGTAAAAAACTTCGCATAGTCAGCTATATTATCTCTACTCATCGAGAATGTGTATTGTATTATCCAAAGTGTTATTACATTGAGAAATATATAGATAGCGATTACAGCTATCATTCTTGCCGCTATATCTAATATTGTCAAGTAATTTACAGTGGTATCGGAGATAAAAATATTGTCGTCGGACGTATTGATTACTAATATTGAAAAAGCTGCAAAGCCGATAATTCCCACAAGCAGAGTGATAAAAGTATGAAGCGAGCCATTGTTGCCTGTCTCTTTGTACTTGAGGGCAAATACACGCGATATATATTTGGCAAAACCGATATTGGATACCATAAAATTGATAGCCAACAAAAGAAAGCCCAATAGATATAAGGCAGTAATAAACGGATCTTTAGCGAGAGTTATACTCTTAGGCAGTGTTTCCAACATAACTATTTACAAGCCTCTGTTGTGAGGCGAATTATTTTTAAGCCTTTCTATTATCTGTGGTAGGTATTCGACCGATTCTATCGCCTGCCACATATTTCTTTGGCTGTGTGGCAAGAAGTTTTCCGACGATATTTTGTCGAGCATTCGCAGCAGGTCGTCGTAGAAACCGCCGGTATTGACTATTACTATCGGACTGGCAGATTTTTTGAACTGTATCGTTACCAGAGTGTCGAATAGTTCGTCGAGAGTACCGATGCCGCCTGCTAATACAATGAATATATCGGCATTATGGCGGAGTATAGCTTTGCGTTCTGCCATTGTCTCCACCACTATTATCTTCGACAGTCCGTCGTAGAGCCAGCCGAAGTCTATCATAAACTGCGGAATAATGCCTATGCAACTGCCGCCGTTGCCTATCACACTTTTTTCGAGGGCATACATCAGCCCGTTGTTGCCGCCTCCGGTATAGCACTCCACACCGTGACGGGCAAGTATATGACCGCACTTGACTGCTTCTTCGAAATATTTTTCGTCTATCGTATCGCTCGACGAACAGTATATGCTTGCTTTTATTAGCATAATGACAATGAATATAGTTTTATCGTTTCTTCCTTTTGTTGCTCTTTTTCTTGGTCTTTTTTACCGACAGTTCGCCCATATCGGGGTTATCGAAGCCCGAAGGGCGTACCTTAGTGGTCGACGTAGTGGCCTGCGTCGTATCATCGCTGTCTTTTTTGCCTTTTTTATCTCGCTTCTTGTCTTTAGATACGATAGAATCTTTGGTTTTTCGAAAAATATCTCTCTTCGAACTAGGGCGTAGCTTTATACGCCAAGAATAGTTTGCCAGATAAATCTTACTTGTATCGATTTTGTCTATAGGGTCTACGACACCAGTAGGTTTGGGCTTCACTACTATACGGTCGAGGCTGTTTTTTTTAGTTATATATATATTCATCAAAGAACTCTCGGTAGAAGCCATTCCTATCAGAGTACTATCTTTGCTATCGACTACGAAATATATGCTTTGCGCATTGCCGAGCACGTCTATACGTCGCAACGAATCGTTACGCACGACAGCCACTATCTGTTTGCCCGACAACTGATTGAAGTACTTTTTTTCTACCGAATCGGTAACGAAAGCTTTACCTGTGGCTACGATATGGTCTACCTTCTCGTTTTTCTGAAAAACCTTTATCGTATCGCCCGATATCTGTCGGTAGTCTGCCCATAAGATAGGAGTATTCATAAGTACAAGAATCGAGTCTCTGGTATCGAAATTCATTGAGTCGCAGACACCTTGCATATTACTACGATAAAAACGCACGTTGTAAAAGCCGTCGAAAACATTGTATACGCTATCTTTGAACGTTCGCAGAGAGTCTATGGTATCGATTTCGACTCTTTTGGCAAACGTACGTATCGTATCGGCGTGCAAAAACAGCGTGTCTTGGGAGGAATACTCGACCATAACGGCCGAATCGGTCACAACACCACGTTGCCCCTTTTCTATATAGTAGCCATAATTGCCGTTTAGCGACACTTTGTTTTTAGTATCGATAAGATGAACATTTCCAAAGCATTCGCCTTTACCGTTTTTTTTATCGTAAAAAATAGTATCGCCCTCCAAACGCTTACCGTCTTGGTGCACTATATATGAGTTCAAAAGTAGTTTCGACTGTTCGTTTTGTGTATTGTACCAGCCATATTCAGAGTATATGGTAGTTTTCTTTTCGTACACGATATTGGTCGGACCTATTATGTGAACTATCTTAGACTTGGTATTGTATCTGAGAGTATCGGAATTCATTATGAATCTATTGTTTACGAGCTGCACTTTGTTGCGAAAGATAGCGATATTGTCCGAAGGATAGTAGTGTCCGGTCTGGCTCGACAATACATTGAGCGAATCTTGAATGACACCTCCGTCGAAGTAATAGCCCACATTTTTTACTCTGTCGTAATTGAGCGAATCTGTCCTTAGAGTTGCCGTGAGATTGTCCATCAATACGTTGTATCGGAGTCGGGCGAGTTTGGTATTACCGCTGTAATATAGCTCGTCGGCGTAGACGAAGAGAGTATCGCCTTGCCTGATAAGCACATTCCCGTAGGCATCGAACGAATTGCTCTTCTCGTAGAAATAGGCACTGTCGCAGTATAGAAATACTCCATCGTGAGAGAATGTAACATTACCCACAAGTACTTGAGCATCTGCATTTAGCTCTTGATTGTAGCTCCAACTGTCGGCATTTTCGATATTAATATAAGAGACATTCTTGGTAGGTTTACTCGTACTCTTGCGGGTATCGGTCGGGCGGTCCGAAGGCTGTCGGTTGGGTGTGGATGTGTTTTTTTGTGCGTTTTTCTTGCTTTGTGGTGGCAGCCTCAATGTTGTTTCTTGCCTAAGAGGAGCAGGCTCAGGCACTTGCTTTACCGGCTGAGCTATCGATATATTTGCCGTAAGCAACGATACGATTATCGTAAGAAATAATCTTATCGGCTTCGTATGGCACGGATTCGAAAATCTATTGCGTATATCGATGTAATACAGGCACAAAGGCATATTATTGTAGATCGTCGTATTTGTCAAAAATGAAGTTGCTATAAGGGTATTTTTGCGAATAGACCTCTTTGACTTTACTGTAAAGTATTAGTTTAAAATTATCTATATTTGTTTTTTCCTTTGCCGAAATAAATAGGCAATTGCCCGAAAGCCTCGCCATATATGTCTTTTCGAGTTCGTCGAGAGATATATTTTCTGCCGAACGCTCAGAGAGATCCGCTTCGTCTTTTTCGACAAAAGAGTAGTTGTCTATCTTATTGAAAAGCACTAACGTAGGCTTTTCATCCTTTACTATCGACTTAATAGTCTCGTTTACAACCGTATACTGCTCCTCGAAGTTAGGATGCGAGATATCGCACACGTGTACAAGTATGTCGGCTTCGTCGAGTTCGTCGAGTGTCGACTTGAACGATTCTATAAGGTGATGAGGCAGTTTGCGGATAAAGCCGACAGTATCAGATAGCAAAAACGGCAGATTGTCGACAATGACTTTACGCACAGTGGTGTCGAGTGTGGCAAATAGTTTGTTTTCGGCAAAAACATTCGCTTTCGATATCAGATTCATAATGGTCGATTTACCGGCATTCGTGTAACCC
>ERZ772926.781-NODE-781-length-16767-cov-5.715893_pt1 | contig 16767 bp, 16 predicted proteins | sample MGYA00511136_ERZ772926 | MGnify/ENA primary metagenome ERZ772926 (study PRJEB29015, sample SAMEA2737917) | human oral metagenome | biome: human oral; feature: human-associated habitat; material: dental | place: China | collected 2153 ... | reverse complement strand
ACCGTAATAGCGAAATCGTCTGCTCGCGCGCCGTCGCTGGCGCCCACCCCGGAGCCATCATCTTGATGCACGACATTCACCAAACGTCAGTTGGCGCCGTACCGTGCATCCTCAGCGCGCTGAAACAGCAGGGGTATTCGTTTGTGACGGTACAGGGACTACTTGGCAATACGGCGCCAGGAGCTGGATATCCGTAGAATTGTAGCTAAGTGTTACGACTGCGCGTTGCGGCGGCTATTCTGTTTTATCAACTTCAAAAACCTTATATTTCGAAGTTGTGCCGCGCACCAATTTTACCTTTGACGACGCCACGCCAAAATGCTTCGCCAGTAACTTCGTCGCCGCCAAATTCGCCCGCCCCCCAATGGCCGGCGCCTTGGTGTACACCGTTAGCGAACCATCATCATTTGCCACCACTTCTTCGCGGTGGCGGGAGTTGGGTTTAAGGAGAACGGAGATTTTCATGGTCACAATCTAATACTATAAATTTATCTATTCCTTGTCATTTATACGCTCAATAGCGTCAACTCCGTCAAATGACAAATTAAGCTTATTCAACTGGTCTTCAATATGATTTAACAACAGAGAAAAGTCTTCCTTTACCTTATCATAGGTTGTTTTTGTGATAGCAACTACAGAGCCTATTCCTTCGCTTTTCAAACCCACCGCTTCTACATTAGCAATATATCGTTCATCAACTCTGGCGTTAGTGTGAACAATCGCATGCCTCATCTGCCAATATTTATGAATCCTTTTCATATATTCAGATTTAGTGTCTATTTCAATATCAAAGTAGCTTTCAAATATGTCCGCCATAGTTTGAGTATTCTGAAAGTTTACCTTCTCTTTTTTATTTTTTATACCATGTATCTGTTTAATTGTAAGATTCGCCAACTCTAACGAAACAAATTCCTTATCCTCATTCTGTTCTAAAATTCTTTGCAAATCGACTATGCTATAATTAATTCCACTTGACTTGCGGATAGATAAGAAATTTTCTTGAATTAAATCTTCGAAAATATTGTTCAAAAAAGCTTCAAAAGATCCCGTCAAAAGTATAAAGGCTTGAGTATGTAATTTAGTAGATATATCTTCCTGTGTTTGTTCTACTGTAGTTCCGCATTTCTCGAAAGCAGCTAGATTATTTTTATTAACGTTAGCCGTTTTCATCATTTTTTTATAGATATCATAGAGGGTTTTATACGAATCAAATATGATATCTATTGACTGTGTACGTTTTGCGAATACATTGGCAAGATTACTCATTTTTTACACCTTTGTCTTGTGATGTCTTATATAACCTTGTAAAATACTTACCCTTATCAGTTAGTTTTATAGAGCCGTTACTATTATTTATCGTTGCCAAACCCCACGAGTCAACTTGTAATAACTCGTTTGCCGACATACCTCCTTCAACATTTCCATCAAAATCATAGTCATATATTGCTCCGTCGTTTCCATACACCCTATTCAATAAAGAGTCTAGGCTTTTTACTGCTTTACGATCAATAATAAACTTATCATATTGTTGCCTCCAGTCCATATACGGATCTTTTTCGGAGGCTTCAGCTTTTTTATCTGCTAGCTCAATCTTTGCCTCTTCTGTAGCAGTTTGTTTTTCTATCAGCTTTCTCTCTTCGTCTTGGCGCTTCTTCTCTGCTTTGAGTTTTTCTAATTCCCTGTCTTTTTTATAGTTAATTTCCCTCTTATACGCAGGATTAATAACCAGCCTCGGCAGCCACCATATATAAAAATAGGCAAGCCCAGCAGGAATTATCCAGCCTAGTAAAATCTCTAGGTTATGAATAGTTAAGATATTTGACCAATTAAACCCAAAGAAATATTTATTTACATACTCATTTTTGAGTAAACCATATTTCCCATAAATGATGTCTTGATTGACAAATATAGTCGTATAAATCCCTTGCCAGTGAAAGATCGCCCAAAATACAGTGTAGGACACTAAAATTGTCGACACAGCACGTTTACGAACATATTCAAAATAGCATTCATAGCACCATCTTTACCTCAATATCCTGATTACCTGATCCCAATAACAAAATAGTGCGAGCGATGGTAATAGGATTTTTAGACTTACTCATACACCTATTGTACCCTGATCTACCATAATTATATGTATCAATCCAACAAACTCGCTCCGCCGCCAGCGTCATACGCCGCGCGTTTTTGACTCCACTCGTTGCCATAGCGCTTGGCCTGCTCTAATACCATGTCAGTTGCTAACGCCTGCTGATCTGGCGGGTAGCCATATTTTGCCAACGTCTTTTTGACATTAACCTTCAGTTTTGCTTGAACATTTTTACGCTCCGCCCAGTCAATCGTAGCATCACGACGAACTTGCTCTAGCAATACCTTTGCGATATCACGTAGCTGCGCGTCACCCAGCACTTCACGGGCACTGCCATTTTCAACCAGCGCATCGTAAAAGATAATCTCATCCTCGCTGAGGCCATCAACCGCTCCGTTCTCAACAGTCTGGCGAATTTTCTGTCCAATGTTGATTAATTCCTCAATCACCTGCGCTGCCTCAATCGTCCCATTTCTATACCGTGTCAAGGCTTGATTGAGCAGGTCAGAGAACTTCGTATCCTTGGCATAATTTCTCGAAAATCGTAGCTTAATTTCATCAGCAAGCAGCTTTTGCAGTGCTTCCACCGCCAAATTCTTGCGCTCCATATGACGAATCTCTGCCAAAAACTCATCACTCAAAATCGACAGCTCCGGCTTTTCTAATCCCGCCGCCTCAAACACATCAACCACACCGACTGGCGCAATTGCTTTATCAACAATTTGTTTCAGCGCGCTGCGATACTCAGCATCAGTCACCACTGCTGAGCTGGACACTTTCTCCAGCCGGGCTTTCACCGCCTGAAACAGCGCCACTTCTTCGCGAATTTTCAACGCTTCGGGACGTGGCATAGCCAGCGCAAATGCTTTACTGAGTTCCAGTACATGCTGTTTCAATCGCTTTTCGCCATCTTCTAACCCCAAAATATACTCTTCGGCATCCAAAATAATTTGTAGCTGCTGGTCGGTCGGTGCGGTAAAATATCGCTGATAATCAAAGTTACCAAACAAATCGCGCACCACTTCATAGCGCATCTGCATCTGTGCCACCGCCTCAGCAATATCAAGCTGCGGTGCGCCCTGCCCACCACTTCGCGTATAGTCAGAAATAGCATCGCGCAGCGCCCCTGCTACACCCAGATAATCAACCACTAAACCACCAGTTTTACCCGGAAACACTCGATTTACCCTGGCAATTGCCTGCATCAAATTATGGCCCTTCAACGGTTTATCCAGATACATGGTGTGCATATTTGGTACATCAAATCCCGTCAGCCACATGTCGCACACAATCACGAGTTCAAGCGGGTCATTTGGATCTTTGATGCGCTTTTCGATCGCCTTTACTCGCTGCTTGTTACGAATGTGCGGCTGCAAATGGTCAGGGTCACTAGCACTACCAGTAATAATCACCTTTATCACGCCGCGTGCGTCATCGTCACTATGCCAATCCGGCCGATACGCCACGATTCTCTCATACAAATCAGCCGCAATACCACGACTCATCGTCACGATCATACCTTTACCACTCAGTGCATCTTGCCGAGCCTCAAAGTGCTGAATAATGTCCAAAGCGATAGTATTCAGCCGCTCGCTATTACCGACGATGGCTTCTTTTTGTGCATACTCGGCCTTCAACGCATCCTGACGACTCAGTTCTTCGCCCTCCAGCAAATCATCAACTTCTTTATCCAGCCACTGCCGCGTCGCCTCGTCCATATTCAAATCAACCAGCCGACTCTCATAATAAATCGGCACTGTTGCGCCATCTTTTACCGCCTGCTCGACATCATAAATATCGATATAGTCACCAAACACTGCTGGCGTTGACTTATCATCCGTTTCAATCGGCGTGCCCGTAAAGCCAATGTAGCTCGCACCTGGCAAAGCATCGCGCATATATTTGGCGTAACCATATACCAATTGGGCGTCACTAGCTCGAACATGCGCCTTCAAACCATATTGACTGCGGTGTGCCTCATCTGCCATCACGATGACATTGCGCCGATCAGTCAGGACTGGCAATTTATCCTCGTCATCCTCAGGCGAGAACTTCTGGATTGTTGTAAAGATAATACCACCCGCTTGGCGCTGCAGCAGCTTCCTGAGTTCACTCCGTGAATTAGCTTGCTTTGGGTCCTCTCCCAGGAGCTCGCGACAAGCACTAAACGTACCGAATAATTGACCATCAAGATCATTACGATCCGTCACCACCACAATGGTCGGGTTATGCAAATCACGCGACTTCATCAGCTTACCAGTATAAAACACCATACTCAAGCTCTTACCCGACCCTTGCGTATGCCAAACCACACCAGCCCGCTGATCGCCGCGTTCACTACTAGCTGTCAGCGTCCGATCAAGCGCCTTATTCACCACCCAATATTGATGATAGGCGGCAACTTTCTTGATTAATTTATCGCCATCGCTACGTTCAAACACGATAAAATTCTGCACCATATCCAGCAAGCGTTCAGGAGTACACGCACCGCGCAGCAACGCTTCCAGCATCGGCACGTTGCCAACTTCCTTCTCGCCGTCAATCGTTTTCCACGGCATCATTCGCTCCAGCGGACTGGTGATCGTGCCCATCTCCGCCTCTAGTCCATCGCTGGTCACATACAGTTCATTGAACCGAAACAAGTCGCTAATCTCGCGCTTGTACGTCTGGATTTGCTGATACGCCGCTACTAAATCCGCCTTCGTATCAGCTGCATTTTTCAGCTCAATCACCACCAGTGGCAGTCCATTCACAAATAGCACAATGTCCGGCCGGCGATTATAGTCGCCCTGCAGAACCGTCAGCTGATTGACCGCCGCATCGCCTCCTTCAAGGCTGGTTCTGGAATGTGCGGATTGAGCCGCACCAAAGCACTACGCAACCTCTCCGGCAACACCACCTGCCGCAAATCGCGCTCAACCGCAGCACCATCCGGACCAATATCTGGTCCGTGTAGAACTTGCCAGCCGAGATTAGCTAGGGTATCAAGTGTGTATTGTTCAATTTGAGATTCGGTCATAAAAATTATCTTATTAATATTAATACGATTTCTTAAGCTTTTGGTGCCATCTTAAGTAATTTTTCAACGAGTAAGTGTACTGTGGTTAACGGTACATTATCTGGATTAGAGATACGGTGACAATTTTGTATAACTGTTTGTAATATCTTCGGATTATTATATATCATATCAACAAACCAAGCTAAGTCTGCTTTATTATATTTTTTACCTATTCTCCGAGTCAAAATATTATTAAGCTCTGCTCTATTGGCAGTAGACGCACGAAACCCAAAATGCTGTAATAAATATATTTCAAAAGCAGGATCAGAAAAAGCCAGTTTTACACTGTTCTCTTTTGCATATTTCAATAGATCTGTGTAAGCAATTGACATATCGTCATTATCACACACAGCCCACACTTCAATATCTTTATCACATAAGCCATACTTCTCAACTAATTGAGTGCGATGAACAACACTTTCGTCAATAAGCCTTTTATGCTGACCAAGCCCTCCTATAACCTTAACCCTTACAGATCCTTGTGAAATTCGATACTGGTTTTTTATTGCATTAAAATACTGACACTCTGTCTCTTTTCCCTCACAACATATAAGTAATACCCTCTCTTTATTCATGATATTCTAATTATTCAATCCTTACTAATGGTTTTCCACCATAAATACCCTCTCTATATCGTTTTTCAAACGACTCACCTTCACGCACAGATTTATCAGTCAAAGGAGTAATTAATGTCTCTTCCATATAGTTTTTCTCGACAATAACAATATCTTCTCGCTTCAATAGGTCAATATCTTTACTCATTAGTGATGTATCATGCGTATTAAAAATAAGCTGTGCTCCCGTAGAGTTTATCTTTTCTGATTGAAATAATTTAACAATAAACTGACATATATCTGAGTGTAGATATGTTCCAAACTCATCTATATATAAAGTCATACCATTAGCGATTGTATGTAATATCGGTGCGGCTAGATTAAAAAATTGCTGCGTACCAGCAGACTCCTGGCTACCCATATCAAAGGTTTTAACCCCCACGACCTCATGATTGATATTGCGTACTGTGTGTGTGGTTTTTACTGATGTGGCGCGCCTAGGAATTGAAGCCCTAACGTCATCAATAAACGGCAGTTGATTAAGTATATCTTCAGGCACATCCACTTCCTCAATATCAAAATCTTTTATCCAAAAATCTGCCTCTTTTAAAAGATCGAGAACACCGCTCTTTAACTCAGAATTACCCTTGATTGCATTCAAGCTCCATTTCTCAGTCTCTCTCGGTTCGCCAGCCAATACATTAAGAGAGTTAGCAAACCACTCAAAGACTACATTCGCATACTCGTTATTGTTCTCACGTGCTTTTGTTAAAAGTAGCGCATTATTTAACGTACTTTCAAGGAGCTTCTTGCCAAAACCATAGCTGCTAGCCTTAGAGTTGAGTCCGTCTAGTGAACGACGGAATAGCAATCTTCGTGAACCGTCCCCAAGGTATTCAGTGAGCTCTTCTCTAGTAATTCCTTTCTCGTTTATAGAAAACTCGTAACACATATTGCGCCCTCTATTAAGCACTTCAACCTTAAAAGTAGAGTCCTCTTTGCTTGAATGGTCCCTTAAAAGAAAAGGTTCATATGGAGCCTGTGTTATACTCGCATTGGTTGAGTTAACAACAAACCACTTCATAAATCCGAGAGCATTAGAAATATTTGTCTTGCCGCTAGCATTTGGTCCGTATATTGCTGTTGTTTTACGACCGTTTTTATGCTTAGTGCGCAAATCAAGACGTTGCGTACCGTAGATAGATCTAAAATTTGTAACTTCAAAGAATAGTAGTTGTGATTTATCCATAGTTTTATGGTAGCAAAATACACTCGAAAAGTCAATATTTTGTATTTTTTTTACAAAAATATTGATAAAGTTAATTATGCTTGTTATAATAATGTTCAGGAAATCATGCTAGGTGGGAAGCGTGAAATCTCCAGGAGGGTAACGTCCTGATAATATACGAAAAAATCCGCTTTCGCGGATAAATCGTGCATAATTTTTCGCCCATGCACCTTTTAGTATAGCGTAAACCGACCAAAATACAATATTAACGCTATATGAAAGGAGATTTTACTTATATGGCAAAAAATAAACAAATCCATACCGTCCCCCGTCCAGGCGGTTGGGGAAATAAAAGCTCTGGCGCATCAAGGATAGCTAAGCTCTACCCAAACAAGGCAGCAGCTCAGGCAGCAGGACGTAAAACTGCCATTAATCAAAATGCCGAACATATCATTCACAATAAAGACGGCAAGATCGGAGCGCGGAATAGCTACGGCAACGACCCGCATCCACCGAAAGGGTAATAGTATGAGTGTAAAGATAATATCGTACGATTTAGGCTCTCCTGAGAAATTCGAAGATTACGAAGATTTGATTGGATATATAAAAAGTTTGGGATCATGGGCCAAACCACTATATTCCGTATGGTTCGTTGATACTGACAAGACTGCTTCTGAAATACGAGACGGAGCTATGCGCCATATAGATAACAATGATAAACTATTTGTTGCCGAATGGAATACAGACTCTGGATGGGCATCTTATAATCTCCTAAAGAGCGTGACAGATTGGTTGCACAGTAGATAGCTGCAAGTATAAAACGAGCCCTTACTTTTGGGCTCGTTTTTATATGTAAATACCTATTTCCCAGAATTCCGTGCAATCAATCCTAAGACACTGTCAAGGTCAACAGATTCACTCGTTTTAACTAACCCAGTGTCGACTTTAGAGAATAGAGCGCTCATGATGATTAACTTCTCGTTATCATCTACCTCAATCCCTTTGTAAGTTAACGCCTGATAAAACCTTGTTAACGCCGCTTTTTGCTCATACTCCATCGCAATATGATGATTTGACATAACAATTTTTACTATGATGCGTATGATATAGACAAAGAAAGAGATAGCACCGATAAACAGTATTTGTTCGGACAGGAGCGATATTTTATCAGTGATTTCTTTCGGAGATTTATGAAGCGAATTTATAAACCAAGCGACAACAGGCAACAAGATAGCCACCGCAAGAACCAACCCACAGGTCCAGCACCCAGCCTTTCTTCTATACTTCTCAGACCGTTCATTCCATAACTTTTCTGGTGCCTCAAGCTGTAACTTGTTTCTATAAGTCTCTTCCAGTGCGTTTAACACCTCATGCTTTTCCGCCTCCCAATCGTCGACTTTAGATTTGTAGTCGTCCATCTCAGCGATATTCTTATCAACCTGATCCTGAACTTCCTTACGCTTCTCTTCTATAAAATGGGTTATTTCTTGTTGGTTCTCGCCTGCTTCTTCCAGCAATTGCTCTAGCTTATCTTGCGCTGGCCGTAGCGTCTTTTGTTCAAAATTCTTAATACTTACATTTTTAGGCGATAGTTCATTTTTTAGTATAAATAACGCAGGGTAATATGAATAATTTGAACTTTGGTATAAGCCATTTCCCACTCGAGTTGGATTTTTGCACAATTCTACGTATGTTCGTATTGCGTCTGACAATTCCCTACCATCGTCTACACGATCAAGATAAAAGTCTATGAATCTGTCTATGGATTGCCAACTTGTGTCAGAGATAATAGGGCTATTTACAGATATTCTATATGTATACTTTCCATTATTATCGACTCTGTCATAGGATAGATTACTATATAGATAGTTTAATATATCGTCTCTTGATTCAGGTCTATCGTCGATGACCTCTAAATATTCTTTAATGCTGTTAACTTTATTTCTGAGGTTTTGCCACTCCGCACGAAAGCCTTGGCCTCCCTTTTTATCGTGCCAGTATTCAAGATTTTCATCAATAACTCTCCCAAAAGATGAGAAATTTAGATATTTAGGCTCATAATTTATACCGTAATTGCTATCGCTTAACAATACTGTAAATTGCGCTATATCGTCTAATAAATTGTCTATTTGTGCTTTTGTACGTTTCATATTTCAATTTCTCCGGAAATTAATTTTGGTAAAAGCAAATCACGAATGTTAGATAAATAATCTATTTGCTTCTTGTTTTCATGTATCATATCAAACAATGGTCGTACTCTCTGCTCGAAATCATTAAACTCGCAATCTGATAAGTCAGCAATCTCCAAAAGCTCTATGTGCTTTGGATAAATATGCGGCTGACCGGAGCCAGTTTGCATATCGTATATTTCTTTTTGCTTGTTCTTGAGGAATAAATAGTGGGTATAAGCATATTTGGTAATTGTTGAGTCAATGTACGAAGAGTCTGCCGACCAGACTGGTTCACCCCAAACAGACACAAAACCAGAATTTACTCCAGATGCACTTATTGTAATGACTGGTGCGGTAGTATTTGCTTCGTTGTGAAATCCGGCTGGCTTCAGTCCACCGCTAATAACCGGCGTGTCACCACAAATCATATCTCTAGCTTGCACACTTCTACCTCTTTTTGGGTGAAACTTTTTTCCTAAAGGTATGGTCTGTATATTACCATTACTCTGCTTCGCTTTATCAACAAAATAATGACGAAAAAGAGCTTGGCCGAGCTGCTCGAGGGTTTCGTTCATGCGGCGATTAAGCTCAATTTTTTCATCAAGGCTACCGAGGATATTGGCAATTTTCTTTTGTTGATATAGTAGCGGTAAGCTAAGCTCCATCTTTGCCAAAACATCATTTTGCACGCGCTGTCTGCCAGATGTGCCGACCATAGACTTTATAGCATAGTCCCGAAATGCTGGGCTTATTGATAAATAATAAATATAGGCAGGATCAGTTAATCCTTCAATGTTGCGCAAAATAACAAATTCAGTCGAACCCGCCACAACCTCTAAGTCATCAAGAAAGTCTACGAAAGCAGTTTTGCCATTTTCTAGACAGGGTGTAATTCGAGCAAGTAGTGTGTCTTCGTTTGTAAATTTTGTACCAGAAGAGAACTTCCTTTTCTCATATCCATTAGGTACTTTTGTAAATGGATCTAGTTTATCCATTGAGACAAATTTTACGGGCTGTCCTTTACTAATTTTCGTTGAAGGGTTAATTTGCACTACATCACCCAATAAGACTCTATTCATCTCTTCCTCTTATCTTCGCTACCAAACACTTTAATGACTACGTCACCAATTTCGGTTGGGTAAAATTTAATTTCTCCGCCATGAACTTCGGCGTCATAATAATCAGGCGGATCTTTCCAATCACACTGTTCGTGCTTTACAACTTCAACATCTGGTTTTTCATATTCAGCAGTCACCAATCCCGTATATAAAAAATTAAACACTCCATCATCAAATGATGAACCATGGGACTGTATAAACAAATCAAGTTCATCCGTAGAAATCCTTGATATTATACGGGACGCTTCTAAATATTGCTCGTAGCTAATATCGTCTTTCACCATTGCTGAGAAGAGCTTTGCTATATTTTCAGCATTTGTATAGTCATCGCACTTATCAATAATGTACAGTAATTTCTCACCAACCTTCATTCGGTACTTCTTTGAGGAGTTGATTTTGTCAATTACTTTTTTACGCTGTTTTTCTGATATATGATTGATGCCGACAAGAAATGCTACAATTTTCTTCAAAAACAAGCGATCGTGAATATTAATCCCAGTTTGTATTGCACCAATTACGGTTTTAACAATCGGGATTTGTTTAATAATCTCATTATTAAAGACTTCATCAATTGAATATTCCGCTACATCCATCAAACCGTCTTCAACTAGCGGACCGACGATAGATGATTCGAGAGCGTGTTGAATATCTTCACTCATTTTTGCCCCAACCCTCTTCTACACAACCTTTGCCCCTCAAGGCACCGCTGTTCTATCTTTTCCGAGACCTCACGATCGCCTTCAGTTTGAACTATAAAGAATTTCTTTATAGTTGCCGAAGGGTCGAGCTCTTTCTCTTCGTAGATATTCTTAATATGTTGTCCTATATTTTGCCTTGTAGTCTGAAATACCTGGGCCAATTGTACTTGAGTGAGCCACATATTTTCATCTTGTAGCCTAGCTTGAATCTGCGGCTTGCCATCATCACCAACATACACCACCATCTCGCTATTCGGGTTGTCGCCACTCATCATTTGATTTATTTCTCTATTTTGGCAAGATTCTCTTTTATCTTTACCTCTAACTCACGACTCTTCGCAAACTGCCCTTCAAGCTCAGCCGTCAGTCTGGCAAATTTCTCGGCGAACGGTTCATCGTCCTCTTCTGTTTCTTCAACACCCACGTAGCGACCAGGTGTCAGTACATAATCGTGCTGCTTGATTTCTTCTAGATCAGCGACTTTACAAAAGCCCGGCTGGTCAGTGTAATCCGCACTAGCAGTTTTGTAATCCTGATATGTCTTCGCCACCCGAGCAATGTCTTCTGCAGTCAGCTCGCGGTTGCGGCGGGTGACCATTTTACCTAAATTACGCCCATCGATGAACAGCACTTTGCCGTGACGATTGGCACGATCACGCGACACAAACCACAAGCAACATGGTATAGCGACGTTAAAAAACAACTGGCTCGGCAATGTGACGATAGCGTCAACCATATCATTGAGCACTAACTGCTTACGGATATCACCTTCGCCGCCAGTTTGACTGCTCATACTCCCGTTTGCTAATACAAAACCTGCAGTACCGCGCGGGCTCAAATGGTGAATCATATGTTGAATCCACGCAAAGTTAGCGTTACCCTTTGGTGGCAGACCATACTTCCAGCGCGGGTCAGCCTGTAAATGTTCTTGACCCCAGTCGCTAATATTAAACGGCGGATTGGCCAAGATATAATCAGATTTCAGGTCGGGAAGCTGGTCATCCATCAAGGTGTCGCCGCGTTTGATGTTCGCGTCAATTCCCCGAATTGCCATATTCATTTTAGCGAGTCGCCAAGTGGTTTCGTTCAGTTCCTGACCATACACCGCAATGTCGCTGACACGCCCAGCATGCTCCTCGACAAACTTCTCGCTCCAGACGAACATACCACCACTACCGCAACATGGGTCGTACACGCGCCCGCTGTATGGCTCAAGCATTTCTACCAGCAACTTCACGATGGAACGCGGCGTGTAGAATTCACCGCCGTGTTTACCCTCACTGTCAGCAAACATACCCATAAAATATTCGTAGACTTGACCAAGCAAATCTTTGGAATTAGCAGTATCAAATTTGATATTGGTAAATAAATCAATGAGCTCACCTAGACGGCGTTTATCTAGAGCTTCACGAGCATAATTTTTCGGCAAAACACCTTTCAAACTTGGATTGTCGCGCTCAATCGCCTCCATGGCACTATCAACTAAGACGCCAATTTCTGGTTGTTTGGCGCTCGCCACCAGGTGCTCCCAACGAGCCTCCTTGGGAATCCAAAAAACATTCTCCGCCAAATACCAATCCCGATCTTCAGGATCATAATTGTCATCAACCGCTGCCTGATATCGCACCGAAAACGCATCCGAAACATATTTTAGAAAAATCAGCCCCAATACAACATATTTATAGTCCGACGAACTGATATTACCCCGTAGTTTATCCGCTGCAGCCCACAACTGCTTTTCAAGCTCCCTCGTATTCATAGATAGATTATATCAGATTTGGGGGTCGTTTACTCTGGGTGTAGCAGACTTTTGTAGTCAGTTTTCGTAACAATAATATGATCATTAAGCGTAATGCCAAGTAGTTCTCCCGCTTCCGCCAGCCTGTTCGTGACATCTTTATCAGCCTGGCTGGCCTCCAAACTCCCGCTCGGATGATTATGCACCACGATAATCGAGGCAGCGCGATCGGCGATGGCATCGGCGAAAACTTCGCGTGGGTGCACCAGACTGGCGGTTAGCGTGCCGATAGTCACCACCCGCTTGGCGATCAAACGATTCGCACCATCCAGCGTCAGACAGACAAAATATTCCTGCTTTTTGTCGCGAATGTCAGACAGTAGATCAACCGCTTTCTCTGGGCTATTAATAATTGGCTGGTCGCTATCCAGCAAGTACCGCCGCGCCAGCTCCAAACTCGCCACAATCACCGGGATCTTCGCTTCACCCAAGCCAACCACACCACGCAGATCATCATACGAAACATCACCGCCTTTTTGACGCAAAATTTTCAGCACTTCGCGCGCAATTTTACCGACATCCGCCTGTTTATTACCGCTGCCAATAATCGCCATCAGCAGCTCCAAATCGCTCAGCCGCGCCGTACCGTAACGCGCTAGTTTCTCGCGGGGACGGTCAATTTTCGGCTTATCGAGTACCTTCATAGTCTTATTATATCAAGCTTCCGCCGTGCATCAGCTACTGAACTTCGCGCTACCGTTTCGCGCGGGTTTATTCATCGCTGCAGTAAACCAAGGTTATCAGCTGTTCAAAATAACCCTAGCTTGCCGGCCGCGCACCACGCACATCGCCACTACAAACATGCCGACCAACCGCGACACCAACGACGTGTTATACGTAACCGATTGAGTCGCTGCCGCAACCTCCTCTTCTGGATTGAGCCGGCTATCGTCCGGCCATAGGCCAGAGGATTGACGGCTTTTTACGACCAAAATATTGTCACTCACAGCGCTCGTTTCGCTATTATAACCGTAACTGTCAACCGCGCTGGCAACCGCCGAATCATTCTGTTCATCCACTTCAAACTCTACCGCCTCAGATACTTCAGTAGCAACAAGTTCTTCTTGCGCTTCAGGTAAATCAATAGCTGGCTCTACGTCGCTGGTATCCGTAATTATAGTTTCAACTTCATCATCCATGCGCGGTGAATCGCTTTTTTCCGATGCTTTCATAACTATATTGTCATGCTCCTCGCGGGGCATGATGCGCTCCTCTGAAATTTCCACTACTGGCTCGTCCAGCTCAACATTACGTATTGGTTCAATAGCCGGCGAGGCAGGAATAGCTATCTGCTCTACTGGCTCATAATCATTAGTGATTTCAGACACCGATGCCGCCTTAGAATTGTCCAACTGTCCCACGGAATCCATATCAATACCAATCTCGTCGTCTAAGGAGAGTTTCAAATTATCGGCTTCTTCACGCGCCGTAACGACTTCTGCCGGCGATACCACCGCGGCTACTTCAGCCGAAGTTAGTTCTGGCTCTACCCCCGGCAAATCCTGCTTCACAAAAAACACCTCTTCCTCAGCCCAAATCTTATCTTCACTGCGACCGATGTCCGCGGTGGTGTCAGAGCAATCAAGCTGCCTAAAGACAGGAATTTGCGGCTCGCTCGCATCCGTATCAACCGCTAATTCATCACCCAATTCCTGTGGCAAATCAACGGCAAGTTGAGCGCCATTTCTATCAACTGCTATGTGTTTATCTGGTAGATTTGGCGTAATGTCTATCATTTCTACAGATACCTCTACATCAGTTTTATCTGTTGTATTTACCACATCATTCGCTACGAATACATCTGTTTCTGTATCATCAGTCTTCGGCTGTACCAAATTACTATCAAAGTTGGCATAGTCGTTGATAGTCAAAGAGTCCTCGCTACTTTCGACAAGCATCTGCTCCTGTGACAATATAGCTTGCGGTGCTCCGCCAGATTGACCAATAGAATAACTGTCTGGCGATTGGTACGTTTCGTTTTCATCGTATTCCGCCAGTACACTAACCGCGACCGTTCGCCCCTGAGACAATGGCGCGTCATCTACGTCCGGCGTCAAGCTCCCGGGCTGTTCATCATCGGCGCCGTCAAGGGTTTGGATAGGATCATCATAACTTGTTGCTATGTCAAACTTAACTTCGCGAGGCTGCGTATTTTGTAGCGGCTTTACACTAGAATTATCAATTGGTTCTGCCGCTGGCTCATCTATCTCTGCTTCATCAAATTGCGCTGCCAACCGCTGTTCAAAAATTGGCGTAGAACTGCCTGCTGCCGCCTGCTCCAGTTTAGGGTTAGACGATTTTGGTGCTGCTATGACAACGTCATTTTCTTTTGGAGGTTCAATTGGCGATGGTTTTATGTCAGATGCCGCAGTAGTATCATTGCTATCGTATGCATTTTCCACAACACTATCAACCGGCTTACTTTCGCCAGACAAGAGGCTGGCGGTTTCATTTTTTGACAAAATATTACTCTCTTTAGTAATTTTAGTATCCTCGCTTATTGATGGCGGCGCGGTTCTCGTTTTTGTTTGCGTCGGCATATCTGAGGGTTTGAATGCTGGCTGCTGGCTTGCTTTGTCTGCTGCGCCAGAAATAACATCAAAAGTTTGCTGTGATATTTCTACGGGCGAACGATTTTCCTCTGTTGATTCGGTAAAATGCGCTTCATCAGATGTATTGACGGACGCTTCGCCGGCATTTTCTTGCTGGACTTCTCTAGTCTCCTCGCTATCATCAACGACAGCTTCTGAAGTGGCCGCTGGTTCAAAAAACAATTGCTCAGACTCTTTAATATCTTCAGGTTCATCCGCGGATTTTACCGTCTTATCAACTGAAATTTCATTGCCTTGATTCGGCGGCGCAACCTGCTCAATTAGTTTATCCGTCTTATCATCACTTGTTTCAGTGATATCTGCATTTGTTGAATCCGCCCCGCTATCAGGATTAGCATAACCCGCCACAATAATACCGTCATCGCCATCATTCAGCAGATCGCTGAGATATGATTTGCGCTCCGGCGCTGGCTGTAAATTTTCACTAGCAAAGTTTCGCATCCGTAAGATCGGACAGGCGTCGCGTGCCGCGCAACTAGCACAGGCGGCGCTCGCCACACCTTGACATATTGCCGCCCGCCGCTCATTGCTCATCCGGTTTTCCGGCGAATTAATCTCGCTTTTGCCGGCAAGAGATAACGCGTCAACCGGCGGTGGAGTATTTTTTGAATCGCCGCTACCTTCTATGGAAGTGTCGAGTTCCGCTTCACCGCCAGCCACCGCCACCAAATCAAGGTTTGCCATCTCGCCCGTGCCAACACTCACCTCCTCACCGCCAATATCATCAGTACCGGACGAAAAATCCTCGCTCCCAGCGCCGCCTCGCAGCGACGAAAACACATCAAAATCACCGCCATTGTTGCCAGCGGCAACTGCCGGCGGTGATCCCAATTCAGCCGTCGTCGCCCCAATCATTGCTCAAAAAATGTCTCCGTTGAAATATTCGATTCATCGACGCCAGCGGCGGTTAGTTTTTGCCAAACATCGCGCACAAACGGCAAACTTCCGCAGACCAGAAAGTGCGCCTCACTCGGCACTTCACTAACAATGTTCGCCACCTCAAACCGCCCGTTCCGCCAGCCGTCCGTTTCCTCAACCTGCTGACGGGTACTAAACTTGGTAACCTGAATGTGTGAGGCCGCCAACTCCTCCGAGAACACCATATATTCCGGCGATTTTTGACTCAAATAGAGAAAAGTCGGCTGCTTGGCGTCCGCCAAAATACTCCAAATCGGGCTGAGTCCACACCCCGCCGCGATGCCAACCAGCGGCCGCTCAGTCTGCGGATTGAAATCGCCGTATGCCCGGCTAATGTGCAGCGTGTCGCCAACGTGGCGCGAACACAAATAGCTCGAGAATTCACCGCCAACATTTTTGACGGTAATCGACATCAATTCCTCGTGCGGGCGCGAAGAAATACTATAGGCCTTGCCTTCGCGCACCTGACTGCCCTCAATGAACACCGTGATATATTGCCCCGCCATAAAGTCAAACGGCCGCG
>ERZ772926.779-NODE-779-length-16788-cov-10.528118_pt1 | contig 16788 bp, 14 predicted proteins | sample MGYA00511136_ERZ772926 | MGnify/ENA primary metagenome ERZ772926 (study PRJEB29015, sample SAMEA2737917) | human oral metagenome | biome: human oral; feature: human-associated habitat; material: dental | place: China | collected 2153 ... | reverse complement strand
ATCTGTTTTCTTCTTGAGCATCTGGAATAATTTCAGGTGAAAATGTTTTCAATGTGTTTTCTGCTAAATCAAATAAAAATTTTCCATATTTTTCAACAAGTTCATCTTTAAATTTTGAATTTACAAGAGTTTTATAAAAATCATTTGTAAACCCGAAAAGAATAGGGCTAATTTCATCCATATATTCATTTTCCTTATCATAAAATTCATCATTTGTATCAACGCTATGACGAATTGAAACAATTGTCTGCATAGTTTCAATATGATTTCTCAGTTTTATAATTTCATCAAATGCAGCAACTTGTCCTTTCATATTTTTAGCCTTTTTAAAACTTTCTATAAGTCTAGAAAATTCTGCCTTTATTTTTTCCAAATCCAAATGTTCGTATTCGTATTCATTAAATTTCATATTTTATATTCTCCCTTCAGTTTTTTCCTGATTTAATTATATCATAAAAAAAATGGAAATTAAGTATAATTTTTATATCTTTTTATTTCAAAGATTTACTCTATGATTCTCAAACATAAGATTTATATATTTTTGATAATTTATTATTGTAGTTTAAATTTTTTTTAAACTTAGTTTTTAAAGTTGTATTACTATAGTTAAGCTTTATATTCAGGAGGGCAAAATGGGAATAATGAATAAAAATATGAGTATATCTAAATGTATGGACATATGGTTAAAAAATGAGCATAATTATATAAAGGAATCAACTTACTTTCTTTATTTGGCAATTATTGAAAATCATTTGAAAACGTATTTTAAAAGAAGAAGAGTTAATACAATTTCAAATAAAGATTTTCAATCTTTCATTTTGGATAAGTTAAATTATGGCAGATTGGATGGCAGGGGAGGGTTATCAAAAAAAACTGTAAAAGATATGACAGTTGTATTAAAATCTATATTAACATTTGCAATGAATTATAAAATTATAGATAGAATGGAATTTGAATTTAAAATCCCTAGAAAGAAAAAGGCTAGGAAAGTTGAAGTATTTAATGTTGAAGAAAGAAGAAAAATTTATAAATACGTGAAAAATAATCTTTGCAATCAAACGCTAGGAATACTTATTTGTATATGCACTGGTCTTAGAATAGGTGAAATATGTGCATTAAAGTGGGAGGACGTGGATTTACGAACAGAAGTTATTAATGTTAATCATACGATTCAGAGGATATATATTAATACAGCTAAAAAGAGCAAGATTATCATTTCATCACCCAAAACAGAAAGTTCAAGGCGAAAAATTCCTATTGCCACAGAATTAATGTTTTTATTACAAAGATTTAAATCTAATAGTGATTTTTATGTCATTTCTGGCAATGAAAAATATATTGAGCCAAGAACCTACAGAAAATTTTTCACAAAAATGTTAAATATTTTAAAAATTTCAAAATTGAAATTTCATTCATTAAGACACACTTTTGCAACACAAGCTATTGAAAATGGCATAGATTATAAAACTGTATCTGAAATTTTAGGACATGCTTCTGTTGGAATAACTTTAAATTTATATGTTCATCCTGATTTAGAATATAAAAAAGAATGTCTGAACAAAATTTTTAATAATTTGGTAAAAAAATCTTAAAACCTGATTTATGAAAATATTTAAATAAAAAAATTAATAAAATCAAAGTAAAAAATAAAACAAAAACTTGTAGCAGTACAGCTTTAAACAACAATAAAATTATTTTTATTTATTAATTTAAAAATTTTTTTTAAAGTGTCGTTTACTTGAATTTGAGAATAAAATATGATATACTCATACTGTAATATTTATAAATTATAATAGTTTTATTTTGGATATAACGAGTAAAAAAAATATTAAAACTTTAGGCAGGAACAAAATATTATTGCTCCTGTTTTAAGGTAAATTTACATTTATTGCCCTAATTTTAGATTAACAATTGTTAAGTGAGGATGAACTATGAAATTAAATAAAGATATTCGGATACGTATACTTTATATATTTATTTTATATATTGTTTACAGTCTTCTACTGGATAAATATAATTATGTAGCAAGGTATCTGACCAATTTTATATTTATCTTGTTCATATTTGTAAAATTCATATTCGGACAGCTTGATTTCTATGCGGAACGTTTCAGATTTAAAGATGTCTTTATAACATTGGGAATTGATGTAATATTTTCGGTTATGCTGTATGCTTTCTGGAAACAATTTAATATTTTTTATATCTATTTATTAATTTTTGTGTTTCAGGTGATTTTCAGAAAAATAGTATGCTCCATTTATATGAAAAAGCAAAATGTATTAATATTTGGTTCCAATCATATAAAAAATAATATTCAGGAGGATATTATTAATACCCTTGATTACAATTATGTTGGGTATATTTCAAATAATAAAAGTGGGGCAACAAAGTATTTGATTGGAAATTACGACCAGATGGAAGAAATTATCTCTAAAAAGGAAATAGATGTATTAGTAATTGTAAAGAATATAAAAAGTCCTGATTTTAAGAAATATTTAAAAAGAATTTTTGATTTAAAGATCAACGGACTAAAAATAATAAACTATGAAGAATTTAATGAAGATATTCAAAAAAAAATAGATATAAATCAAATAAATGAAGAATGGCTCTTACAATCAAACGGATTTGATATTTTAAGTAATGAAATGCAGAAAAATATAAAACGTGGAATAGATTTGATTCTCGCCCTTACTCTAATGGTGATTTTATCACCACTTGCATTAATTACTGCAATAATCATTAAGATGGAATCTAAAGGTCCAGTTATATTCAAACAAACTAGAATAGGTGAAAATATGAAACCTTTCAAGGTATACAAATTCAGAAGCATGAGAATACATGACCCTGAAAAATATTCAAAATACACACTAGATAATGACACAAGAGTCACAAATTTTGGAAAGTTTATGAGAAAAACAAGAATTGATGAACTTCCACAATTGTGGAATATCATAAAAGGAACAATGAGTTTTATTGGTCCACGTCCAGAATGGGATATTTTAGCAAAAGATTATGCAAAGCAAATAAACCATTATAATCTTAGACACCTTATAAAGCCTGGAATAACAGGTTGGGCACAGGTAATGTTCCCGTATGGGGAAAGTTTAGAGGATGCGAAGAGAAAGCTTGAGTACGATTTGTATTATCTGAAACATCAGGATTTAGTACTGGATGTGTTAATTGTTATGAAGACTGCTAAGGCTGTCTTGTTTGGAAAAGGGAAGTGAACTGTTTTTTATAAGATATAAATATTTTTAAATATTAGTATAATGATTAAATATATTATATAAATTTTAAAATAAACAAATAGAAAAACCTTTTAAGGTTTTTTTTAAAAAATTCTTAAAGTTATTTATCTTCTAAAAAGATAATAAAACTGATTCTAAATTTTTATGGATACAAAGTAATATTATATATTTTAAAAATATGTAAGATAAAAAAGAATACATAAATATATAAAAATAGAATTGCTTTAAGAGAAAATAATAGTTATTTTTTATTATTTAATATTAGAAATCAAAAAAATTTGAGAATATTTAAAATTAAAGTATTATTAATATAACTAAATAAAGGAAGAAGGGAAATGCTACTAAATATAACTATGTATATTTATGAATAGTTAGAAGTTTATAAATATAAAAAATTTAAAATTTACTGATAAATAACTTTATTTTGAGAGTAGATTTATTGAAATAGTAATGTTCTGAATGTGTTAATACTATTCCTCATTTTAAAAACGAAAATTATATTTAATTATTTTAAAATATTGATCTTTAATATTATCTTTTGTTGGAAAATTTTGTAATAATTTCGTTATTTAAACGAAGTTTAGTATAAATATGTTTTGAAAAATTTTTAGTAGCAGAGTTTTTATGAGAGGAATTATTTTAGCAGGAGGAAGCGGAACAAGACTTTATCCTTTAACAAAAGCTATTTCAAAGCAAATTCTGCCAATATATGATAAACCTATGATTTATTATCCTTTATCGGTATTGATGTTAGCCAATATAAGAGAAATTTTGATAATTTCTACTCCTAGAGATTTATTAGTATTCGAGGAATTATTGGGTGATGGAAGCCAATTAGGAATTAAGTTGGAATTCAAGATTCAAAAACATCCAAATGGATTAGCAGAAGCTTTTATCATTGGTGAAGAATTTATAGGAGATGACAATGTTTGTTTAATTTTAGGAGATAATGTATTTTATGGAGCAGGTTTTTCTGGATTGATAGAAGAGGCTGCAATTTTAAAAGATGGAGCAATAGTATTCGGATATCCTGTAAAAGATCCAAGAGCATACGGAGTTGTAGAATTTGACAAAAGTGGAAAGGCAATTTCGTTAGAAGAAAAGCCAGAAAATCCTAAATCAAATTATGCAATACCTGGATTGTATTTCTATGATAACACAGTTGTTAAAAAATCTAAATCAATAAAACCATCAGCAAGAGGAGAATTGGAGATTACTACAATAAATGAGAAATACTTAAAAGAAGGAAAATTAAACGTAAAACAACTTGGAAGAGGGATAACTTGGCTTGATACGGGAACTCATGAAGCATTGTTGCAAGCAGCTAATTATGTAGAAACTATACAGAATAGACAAGGATACTATATTGCATGTATTGAAGAAATAGCTTATAGAAAAAAATGGATAAAAGAAACTCAATTGAAACAATTAGCAAGTTCTATGCTTAAAACAGAATATGGAAAGTATTTGATGGATTTGTTAAAATGATATCTAGGAGGTTTTGATTTTGGAAAATCCTAAATTATGTATACTTTTAGCTTCTTATAATGGAGAAAAATATATAAAAGAACAATTAGATTCAATTATTAATCAAACATATAAAAATTGGAAATTAGTAATAAGAGATGATGGTTCAAAAGATAAAACAGTAGCAATTTTGAATGAGTACGAAAAAAAAGATGAACGAATAAAAGTTTTGAGAGATAGTAAAGGGAATTTAGGTTTTTTAAAAAATTTTGAAGAGCTACTTTTTAATGCAGATGAAGAGTTTGTTTTATTTTCTGATCAGGATGATTTTTGGTTGAAAAATAAATTAGAGAAGTTTGTTGAAAAAATAAGTAAGTTAGATGGAAAAACATTATCAAAACCACTGTTGATACATTGTAATTCTTCGATTTGTAATGATAGATTAGAAGTAATAAAAAAAGAATTTATTGATTCGAAATTAGCAAAAGAGAGAAATTCAAATATATATTTTTTTGAGTATATGGTACAAGGATCCACTTCAATGGTAAATAAAAAAATGATAAGAAAGAGCATTCCATTTTTAAAAAATGTTACTTTACATGATCGTTATTTTCATTTGCTTTCTCAATTTTTTGGAACAAGAGTTTTTATAAATAAAAGTTTAGTAAAGTATAGACAACATGAAAGAAATGAAATAGGAGCAAATAAAAGTATGTTAAAAAAGATAATGAATAAAAAGTATTTTTATATTGAAGATAGGAAATTAATCCAAGAAATAAAAGAAAAATACAAAAAACAATTAAGAAAAAAAGATTTAAATGATATTGAAAGATATCTAGAAGTAACAGATAGAAGTAAAAATAGGTTGGAAAGATTTTGGTTAAGTAAATATTTCAAAATGAAATTACTAAAAAGATTAATGCTATTAATAAAAGGATAAATATGCTAAAAACAAAAGGATTTATAGGAGTAGCTTTTCATAAGAAATTTTTTAGCTACAAAGATGATATTATTGTTCCAATTCATGTTGGTTCAAAAAAAAGTAAAGAAAATTTGGAGTATCTAAAAGATTCTTTGGGAGATAATATTTCAGAAAAAAATAAGAATTTTTGTGAACTGACAGGTATTTATTGGATGTGGAAAAATGTAGATGCTAATTTTTATGGAATGATGCACTATAGACGATATATTTCTCTTGAAAATAAATTGGGATACATATTAAAGAGAGGATTGTATGTTTTTTCAAGGCTTTTTTATTTAAAACCTGTAATAAATATGCTAGATATGAGAGAATTATTTCAAATAAAAATTAGTGATAAACAAGTAATGGAACAAGAAATAAAGAAACTGTCTAAAAAAATCACAAGAGAAATACAAAAGTATGATGTGATTTTACCTAAAAAAGAAATTTTTAATAAAAGTGTGTATTTACAATATAAAAAATCTCATATAGTGGAACATTTAGATAAATTATTAGAAATAATAAAAGAAGATTATGAGTACATATATCCATATTATGAAAAAAAAATAAAAAAGAATAATACAATATATCCTTTAAATGTATTTATTATGAAAAAAGAATATTTTTTTGAATATTCTCAATTTATATTTGATGTATTGTTTAAATTAGAAAAAAAAATAAAAATTCCTTCAGATACATATCAAATGAGAGTTTTTGGATTTCTATCTGAAAGAATGATGTTACCATTTATAGAATATTTGAAAGATAAAAAAAATATAAATGTAAAAGAAGGGGTTATACTTTATTTAGATAGAAAGGAGAAAAATGAAGGAAATATTTGAGTATAGAGCACTTTTAATAGAGCTAGTAAAAAGAGATATAAAGAAAAAATATAGAAGATCTATACTAGGAATACTATGGAGCATGCTAAATCCTTTTTTAACAATGTTAATCATGGCGATGGTATTTTCGAGTTTTTTCAAATTTGCAATTAAAAATTTTCCTGTGTATCTATTGACAGGACAATTAATATTTAATTTTTATTCAGAAGCAACAAATACAGCAATGGGTTCAATTTTAGAAAATGCGTCATTAATAAAAAAAGTGTACGTGCCTAAACATATTTTTCCAATAGCAAAAGTATTATCAAGTTGTGTCAATTTTATTTTATCTTTACCAGGATTAGTTTTGGTGATACTAATAACTAAAGCACCTGTAAAATTTTCGATAATATTTTCAATAATACCAGTATTGTACGTTCTTTTTTTCTGCCTAGGTATAGGATTGTTATTAGCTTCGGTGACTGTATATTTTAGGGATATGTTTCATCTATATGGGGTTCTTTTAACAGCAATAAGCTATTTAACACCATTGTTTTATCCTAAAGAAATAGTTCCTGAACAATATATGTTTTTGTTAAATTTAAATCCGATGGTTTATTTTGTTGATCTATTTAGAGATATGGTATATTACGGGAAAATACCAACGTTAGATGAACATCTAAATTGTATATTTATCATTATAATCTCACTTTTTATTGGAGTAGTGACATTTAATATGAATAAAAAGAAATTTATACTTCATATATAGGAGGAAATTGTGGAAGAAATAGTAAAAGTAAAAAATATTTCTATGAGATTTAATATGAGTTCAGAAATAATACATTCTTTTAAAGAATATATAATAAAATTATTAAAAAGGCAACTATTTTTTAAAGAATTCTGGGCTTTAAGAGATGTTTCATTTTCTTTAAGAAAAGGAGAAATATTGGGAATAGTTGGTTTTAATGGTTCGGGAAAAAGTACAATATTGAAAGTAGTGGCAGGAGTATTAGAGCCAACTTCAGGAAGTATAGAAGTTATTGGGAAAGTTGCACCTCTTATAGAGTTAGGAGCAGGATTTGATCCAGATTTGACGGCAAGAGAAAATATATTTTTGAATGGTGCTGTATTGGGATATGATAAAAAATTTATGGAAGAAAAATTTGATGAAATAGTGGAGTTTTCTGAATTAGGAGAATTTTTAGATACACCGTTAAAGAACTTTTCTTCAGGAATGTATGCAAGATTAGGTTTTGCAATAGCAACTGTAGTTAGGCCAGATATTTTAATAGCTGATGAAATTCTTGCAGTAGGAGATTTTCATTTTCAGGAAAAATGTGAACAGAAAATAAAGGAAATGATGGCACAAGGTACAAGTATATTATTTGTATCACATTCAATTGAGCAGGTGGAAAAATTATGTGATCGAGTTGTTTGGTTGGAAAAAGGAAAGTTGAAAATGGTTGGAGATACTAAGAAGGTTTGTGAAGCATATAAAAATAGTTAGGTAAAATATATAATAAATAAAAAAATTAGAAAGGAGAAAAGTAGTAGTTTTCAACTATGAAATTAAGTAGAAATGAGATACGATTATTTAGTAGTAGGAGCAGGGCCTTTTGGGGCAACATTTGCTTATGAAGCAAATAAAAGAAGGAAAAAAGTTTTAGTGATTGACAAAAGAGATCATGTTGGTGGAAATATGTATTGTGAAAATATTGAAGGAATAAATGTTCACAAATATGGAGCACATATTTTTCATACTAGTAATAAAAAAGTATGGGATTATGTAAATCAATTTTGTACATTTAATAATTATATAAATTCACCAATAGCAAATTATAAAGGTGAAATATACAATTTACCATTCAATATGAATACTTTTAATAAATTGTGGGGAGTTGTGACTCCGGCAGAAGCTAAAACTAAAATTGATGAACAAATAAAAGAATCTGGAATTACAGAACCTAAAAACTTAGAAGAACAAGCAATTTCTTTGGTAGGAAAAGATATTTATGAAAAATTGATAAAAGGTTATACTGAAAAACAATGGGGAAGAAGTACAACAGAGTTACCAGCATTTATTATTAAGAGATTGCCTGTAAGATATACTTATGATAATAACTATTTTAATGATAAATATCAAGGAATTCCTGAAGGCGGATACAATGTAATTTTTGATAAATTATTAGAAGGAATCGATGTAGAATTGAATGTTGATTTCTTTGGAAAAAAAGAAGAATTATTGGCTAAAGCTGATAAAGTAGTATTTACAGGTATGATAGATCAATATTTTGATTATAAATTTGGTGTTTTAGAATACAGAAGTTTAAGATTTGAACACGAAACATTAGATGAAGAAAATCACCAAGGGAATGCAGTAGTAAACTACAATGAAAGAGAAGTACCTTATACAAGAATAATAGAACATAAACATTTTGAATTTGGAAAACAGCCGAAAACAGTTATAACTAGAGAATATCCAGCAGAATGGAAACAAGGAGATGAACCTTATTACCCAGTAAACAACAATAAAAATGCTGAAATCTTTAAAAAATATCAAGAATTAGCAAAGCAAGAAAAAAATGTGATATTTGGTGGAAGATTAGCTAATTATAAATATTATGATATGCATCATGTATTTGAAGTTGCTTTAGAAGTGGTAGAAGAAGAGTTTGGAGGAATGTAATGAATATAATACAAAGAAGTGTATTTCCTAAAATTAATTTATGTACAGAGCAAGATTTATATTTTAGAGTAAATGAATTTGCAAGTTTAGATTTAAAAAATTCTATTATTCATTTTGAAAAAAATGGAAGAGTTTTTACTGATACATATTTTAATAGTTTTACAGTTGGAAAATGGAAAAATAACACAGTTATAGAAGACTTGAATTTAAAAATAAAATTTAAAGGAAAAATAAAAATAATTTTTAAATTAAGTTGTTTGTATTCTAGTAATAGAGTTTTAAGTGAGTTATATTTTGAAAATAAAGACATTGAAGAAATTTTAATACCATTATATTTTTTTAATGAATTAAAAAATGGAATGTTATTCTTTGAAATCAGAGGATTGGATACTAGTGAAGTATATAGTTTTGAATATTTTACAAATACTCAAATAAAGAATAATATAAACTTAGGTATTGTTATAACGCATTTTAACAGACAGCAATATGTTTTACCAGCAATGGAAAGATTAAAAAAAGAATTAATAGAAGTTCCAGAATTTAAGGGAAAAGTGAGTTTAAATATAGTTGACAATAGTCAAAATTTACCAGAAGTAAAAGGAGTTAATATTATAAAAAATGCAAATTTAGGAGGTGCTGGTGGATTTACAAGAGGATTAATTTATTTACAAGATCAAAAAAATTATACTCATTGTTTATTTATGGATGATGATGCTTCTTGTGAAGTAGAAGGAATAAAAAGAACAATAAATTTATTAGAATTTGCAAAAAAAGATAATCTTTCAATAGCTGGTGCTATGTTAAATGAAGCTAAAAGTTATATTCAATATGAAAATGGAGCAAAATTTCCAGGTTATTGGCAACCTATAAATAATAATTTTGATTTAAGAGATTATAGATGTTTATTAAAGAATGAAGAGGAGGTTGCTATACCGGCTTATGGTGGATGGTGGTTTTTTGCGTTCCCGATATCAGAAGTTAGACATTATGCGTTTCCATATTTTGTAAGAGGAGATGATATAGGATTTGGATTGTCACATAAGTTTAATATTATAACATTAAATGGTATTTCTTCTTGGCAAGGAGATTTTGAAATAAAAAATGGAGTAGTTCCAGCTTATTTAGATACAAGAAATCATATAATGCAAAGATTTCATAATTTAGTTCCTTGTAGTTTAAAATCTATTATTAAAATATCGCTTTTATTTTTAGCTAGAAATCTTCTTACATATAACTATGAAACAGCTTTAGCAACTGTTTATGCAATAGAAGATGTCTGTAAAGGTCCAAATTTTTGGAGAGAAAATGTAAATATGATGAAAAGAAGACCAGAAATAGCAGCATTAGCAAAAGAAGAAAAGGTTATAGATATTCCATTAACAGAGGTAGATCGATCGATTACTTTTGAAGAAAATGAAAATGGTGAAGAAGTAGAAGTACATGAAAAAAAATTAAAGACTTTCTTTAGATGGATAACGTTAAATGGTCATCTGATACCAACAATATTTTTTAAATCTGGAATGGTTCAACAAAAAAAAGGATTTGGTGGAACATTGAGAAAAGTATTCAGATATAAAGAAGTTCTCTATTTACATAAATTATCTAATAAAGGTTTTATTTTAAAACATAGTAAAGCAAAATTTTTTAAAGTATTGTTTAGATATTTTGGTGCAATACTAAAATTATCATTGAAATATAGAAAATTACATAAAGAGTATTTATCAACTTATGATGAATTTACTAGTCAAGAATTTTGGGAAAAACAATTTTATCAATAGTGGCTTTGTTAGATAATTATATTTTTATTTTAATTATAATCAATTTATAGAAAGGATAAAAAAATAAACAATGTTAAAAATAAAAAAAGTAAAACTGTTAGCATTTATAATACCTATTTTTATATTTTGGATGGTTTTAATTAGTGCTAAGGTATATCCTTTTGGAGAAAAAAGCATATTGGTATCAGATTTAAGTAACGAATATATAGATTATTTATCATGGTATAAAAATATGTTGATGGGGAAACATAGTTTTATGTATAGTTGGAATTTTGGAATGGGTATGAATATGTTTTCAACAATATTTTATTTTCTGAGTAGTCCTTTAAATATTTTAATATTAATTCCTTTTCTTGAGATACAAGATACAGTTTTAATAATAACACTTTTGAAAATAGGATTGTGTGGTTTAACTTGTAATTTTTATTTGTCTAAAAAGTTTGGTTTAAATAATAATCAAAGTCTAGTTTTTTCGACTTGCTATGCTTTGATGTCTTTTAATATTTGTTATATACAACATCTTATGTGGCTTGATGGCATAATATTGTTACCTATTTTAATTTTTTATTTAGATGAATTTATAGAAAAAGATAAGAAGTTAGGGTTAATATTAACATTGATAATTTCTTTTTATTCAAATTTTTATATATCATATATGATAGGGTTATTTATGATAATTTATTTTTGGTACAGATTTTTTTCTTCAGATTTAAAAATAACACTTAAATCTGCTATTATAAAATTTGTTAAATTTGGACTTTATTCAATAAGTTCTTTAATGATTTGTGGAATCTTTCTGTTACCAACATATATATCATTAGAAAAAGAAAAAAATACAGAATTATTTAAATTGGGAATAAGATATAGAATAGGTGATATTATATCAAAATTATTTATAGGAAATTTTGATACTTTACATCCAGGAGGAAGCCCAAATATATATTGTGGTTTAATTGTGTTGGTATTTTTTTTGTTATATTTTATTAATAAGAATATTTCAATTAAGAAAAAAATATCAGCAGGGGTAGTATTGATAATTATGTTTATATCAATAGAAATTTCTTTTTTTTATATGATGTGGCATGGATTTGATAATCCAGAATGGTTTGAAGGACGTTTTTCTTTTTTGGTTTCTTTCTTTTTAATTTATATTGCTTCTGAAAGCTATGAAAAGAAAAATGGTGTTTTAATTAAAAGAAGTCTTGAAAAAATTAGTTTAATTCTTATATTGTTGTTAATATCATCTAGTATTTTAATTGAAAATTTGAGGGATAAGTTATTTATAAATTTGGTATTTATAATTTTATATTGTGTTGCTTTTAAAATCAACTTACTAAAAAAATTTTTATTAATTATAGTATGTTGTGAATTGTTAATGAATGGTATATTAGTAAATAAAAAAATTAGGACAGAAGAGAATTATGAAGATAGAAGTTATTATATTCAATATAAAAAAAATTTAAGAGAAACTGTAAATGAATTAAAAAGAAAAGATAATTCAATCTATAGAACAGAAAAAGATTTTAGAAGGCGTGAAAATGAAGGAGCATTAGCTGATTATAAGGGAATTGCTATATTTGATTCAAATTTTAATAAAGGTGTACATAATTTGCTTTCTAAATTAGGGATGCCTTTTTTCGACAAAGTTGGAAATTTTGAAGGAACAACCTTATTTTCAGAGTCATTATTAGGTGTAAAATATGTATTATCTCATAATATAGGAAAAACAATTTTTTATTCTAAACCAGTTTTAAAAGTAAATGATACTTATGTGTTTAAAAATAATCAAGCATTACCATTTTTTAGTTTAGTAAATGAAGGTATTTTAAGTGTTAATATTAATAAGGAGAATGAAAATCCATTTGAGTTACAAAATAAAATTGCTGAAAAAATTACTAATAATAAAGTGAGAATTTTTGAGAATTTAAATGTTAATAAAAAAATTGAAAATTTGAAAGTTGAAGATGAAAAAAATGATAATATCAAATATGTGAAGATTAATCCAAATAAAGAAGCTTTTTTGGAATTTAAAGTTTCAAATTTAACAAATGATATAAACTATATGTATATTAAAAAATTTAATCAAAATACATTAGTAGAAATAAATGGCATTAATAATCCATATGAATTTGGTGGCTATAATAAAATTTTTAGATTAAATAATGATGATATTGTAAAAATCTCTTTAAAAGAAAATGAATTAGAGATAAATAAGAATTTATTTTATTCATTTAATAAAAATAATTATAATATTATTATGAGTAAAATAGACAGAACTCCAATTATAAAAAAATTTAATGATACTTATATAGAAGTAAAAATAGAGAATATAAAAGAAAATGAATTACTAATGACTTCTATACCTTATGATGAAGGATGGAAATTATATGTTAATGGAAAAAAACAAGTCAAAGAAAAAATATTGGGAGCATTCATAGGAATAAGATTGAAAAATAAAGAATCAAATATAATTTTAAAATATGAAGCACCTGGAGTAAAATTAGGGGTAATTATTTCTTTAATTGGTTTGGTTGGATTAATAATATTATCATTTGTAGATAAAAAATTCTTAGTAGTTGAAGAAGGCATATTAAAGAGTAATAATAAACAGTTATCATAAAATTAAAAAAATTTAAAAATATTGTACTATTTATATTTTTATATAGTTTTACAATTGAAAAAATAATAAGTGAAGGAGAATAAATTATAATATAATTTTATATGTAATAACAATGGAAATAAATGGTAAAAAGATATCTAAAGATTTGAATAATGTAATATTAGAGTTAAAATACTTTTCAAAAAGTTGGAAAACAACTTTACAGTTTGCTATAATTGGAATAATTGAAATTATATTTATGTTATTGCATTTAAAAAAGCAAAATAAAAAAAGAAAGGAGAAAATGATAGCAATAGTTATCAATTTAAGAAATGATCTTAGAAATAACAATACCAGTTCTTAATGAAGAACAAACAATAAAAGAAAAAATTAGTGAAATGATAAATTATGTAAAAACTAATATAATGAATATTAGTATTAATTTTATAATAGCTGATAATGGTTCAACAGATAAGACACAGGAATACAGTCAAGAGTTAATAAAAGAGTATAGTAATTTAAGTTACATTAAATTACCTGAAAAAGGAGTCGGACTTGCTTTAAGAACCTCTTGGTCAAAATCAAAAGCTGATTATGTAGGTTATATGGATTTAGATATAGCAACGGATTTAGACGCTTTAAAAATAGTGGTTTCAGAAATGAAAAAAAATACCAAAATAATAAATGGTTCACGGTTGTTAAAAGATTCGACAGTTATTAATAGAACTTTATTAAGAGAAATATCTTCAAGAAGCTTTAATCTAATATTAAAGTTAATATTGGGTATAAAATTTTCTGATGGGATGTGTGGGTTTAAGTTTTTTGATAGAAATACAGCACAAGAACTGATAAATACTGGAATTGATACAAAAGGGTGGTTTTTCTCAACAGAAATGTTAGTAAAAGGATATTGGAAAAATTTTGAAATAAAAGAAATACCTGTAAAATGGACAGATGATAGAAATTCAAAAGTAAAAATAGTTTCGTTGAGTTTAAATTATTTAAAAAGTATTTTTAAATTAAAAAAAGAAGAAAAGGAATTTAAAAAAAGATGGAAGTAGCAGTAGTAGGTTATGGATATTGGGGGAAAATTTTAAAAAAATATTTAGATGAAAATAATTTATTTAAAGTAGCTGGAATTTGTGATCCTTTATATGTAAATAGTATAAAATTAGAAAAAATTTTAAATAATCCTAATATTGAAAGTGTATTTGTTTGTAATCCTATAGATATACACTATTCAACGGTAAAAATATTATTAGAAAATAAAAAAAATGTATTTTGCGAAAAACCATTAAGCAAAAGTTACAAAGAATCAATAGAATTATTTGAAATTGCTAAAAAAAATAACGTAACACTATATGTTGATTATATTTATACTAATTCTCCGAGTATTAATAAAATTAAAGAAATGAAAAAGAAGTTAGGAAAAATTTTGTATATTGAAGCTAATATAAATCAATTTGGGAAATTTTATGAAAATGATGATGTATTTGATGTACTTGGTGTTCATTTGATTTCTTCAATTAATTACATTTTAGATAAAAATATAAAAGTGGAAAAGATTATAATAAAAAAAGAAAATAGTAAAAAAATTATTGAAAATGGAAGTATAGTATTTTTAGCTGAAGATATAGCAGGAATAATGAATTGTAACCTGCTTTCATATGAAAAAGAAAGAAAAATTATTTTTACTTGTGAAAAAGGTATAATGATTTTTAATATGTTGGGTGAGAAGACGGTAAAAATAATAGAGCATGTTGAAAAAGATGAGAGTTTCGAAGAAAATTTAATTTTTGAAGAAAAAATAGACGAAGTAAATAATTTAAAATACGTTTTAGAAGAATTTTATAATTATGTAATTTCTAAAAAAAGTAATGAAAAAATAGCAATTGGGGTTGCTAAAGCTATAGAACAAATTAATATTTTGAAGAATGGATGTAATTTATAATGAAAAAATATAACAAAATAATAATAGGAGCAGGAATATATGGAATGTATGCTGCAAAACGAAGTTTAGAAAAAAATCCTGATGAAAAAGTATTGATAATAGAAGTGGAAAAGGAGCCATTTAATAGAGGTTCTTATATAAATCAAGCGAGACTTCACAATGGCTATCATTATCCAAGATCTTTTTCTACAGCATCAAAATCTGCAAAATATTTCAGCAGATTTTATAATGATTTTAAAAAAGGTATCAATGATAAATTTGAAAAAATTTATGCAGTAGCCTCTGATTACAGTTGGGCTAACGGAGAACAATTTCAAAAATTTTGTGATAATTTAAATGTAAGATGTGATGAAATTCCTAAAGGGAAATTTTTTAATGAAAATACTATTGATAAGGCATTTTTGACACAGGAATATTCATTTGATGCTAAGACAATTGGAAAAATGTTATATGAAGAATTAGTGAAATTAGGATGTAATTTTAAGTTTGAAATGAAAATAATAGAAATAAAGAAAATAGAGAAAGAATATGTATTTAAAACTTCAAATGGTGAAATATATTCAGCACCATTTGTTTTAAATGCAACTTATGCAGGAATTAATATAATTCATGATTTATTGGGATTTGAGTATTTACCAATAAAATATGAATTTTGTGAAGTAATTTTGTGTGAAGTCTCTGATAATATTAAAAATGTTGGACTGACAGTTATGGATGGACCTTTTTTTTCATTGATGCCATTTGGATTAACTGGTTATCACTCTATAACAACAGTTTCAAGAACACCACATTTTACAAATTATGAAAATTTACCACCATATGATTGCTGTGGAGACATAGAAAAACAAAAACATCCTGAACATTCAAAAGGTTGTATTCATTGTGGAATTTTTCCAGAAACAGCATTTGAAGAAATGGTTCAAATTGCTAAAAAGTATTTGAATGAGGATATTGAGATAAAATATGTTAAATCGTTGTATACAATAAAACCTATTTTAGTTACTTCTGAAATAGATGATTCAAGACCAACGATTATAAAACAATATTCTCAAAGTCCAGATTTTTATACGGTATTTTCTGGAAAAATAAATACAATGTATGATTTAGATGAAATATTATAGTAGTATGGAGGGAAAAAATGATAAAAACTTTAGAACAAAATTATATATCAGTTGTTTTAGTTATAAATGATGATAATATGCAGGTAGAAAAAAAAATAAAGGAAATAAAAAAAGTTTTGAATAACAATTTTAAAAACAGTGAAATTGTGATAGTAG
>ERZ772926.777-NODE-777-length-16807-cov-7.547457_pt1 | contig 16807 bp, 11 predicted proteins | sample MGYA00511136_ERZ772926 | MGnify/ENA primary metagenome ERZ772926 (study PRJEB29015, sample SAMEA2737917) | human oral metagenome | biome: human oral; feature: human-associated habitat; material: dental | place: China | collected 2153 ... | reverse complement strand
TGCGCGATCCATGCGGAGTACCTCGAAGGTGTACGCGTCCCATACGCAGGTTTCGCCGACCTTCGGGATGCGGCCGATCTGTGCGGTGACAAAGCCCCCGAGGGTGTGGAAGTGGTCGTGATCCTCGTCGGGCAGCTCGTCAATGCCGAACTCCTCTTTGAACTCGTCGATGGGGAAGAGTCCGTCAAAGACCCAGTTCGCCGTCTCCTCCGCACCGGTACGCGTGCCGGTGGGGGCATCCTCGTCCGCGCTGCCGATGATCTCCTCCATGATGTCGCCCATGGTGATGAATCCGACGACACCGCCGTACTCGTCGAGGACGACCGCCTCGTGAATCGCGCCCGTGCGGAATTTCTCGAGGACGCGAAGCCCCTCCATGGTGCGCGGGACGAAGAGTGGCTTGCGGATGTAGTCCGCGAGGTCGAGCTCTGCGCCGCCCAAGATGGCATCGAGGAGTTCCTTTGCGTAGACGACCCCGCGAAAGTCGTCAAGGTTCTCGTACGCGACGGGGAATACGTCATGTTCTGCGGCACGAATGACGCGCAGCTGTTCGGCGCGTGTCTCGGCGAGATCGATCCATGCGATCTGTGTGCGCGGGGTCATGAGGGCGGAGGCGGTCTGGTCGCTCATGTGGAAGATGCGGTCGACCATGTCCTGCTCCGCCTTTTCAAAGGTGCCGTCCTCCGTGCCCTGCTCCATGAGGTCCTTGACGGCATCTTCCGTGACGGAGGCGCGGTTTTCGGGATTGATGCCGACGAGGAGGAGCAGTCCGCGCGAGACGGAGACGAGGGCCGCGCTCGGCAGTGCCGTGAGCCGCGTGAGCAGACGGATGCTGCGGTGGCTGCGCATGAGGATGCCCTCGGGATTCTGCAGGGCGATCTGCTTGGGCAGGAAGTCGCCGAAGAGCAAGGTGAGCGCAGTCATGACGAGGATGCTGAGAACGAGCGCGGCAGCAAAGACCTCCATGCCGGGGAGGAGCTTTGCGAGAAATTTGCCGAAGGTCGGTGCGACGAGGAGCCCGATGCCAAGCCCCATGAGGAGGCTGGTGCAGGTGATACCCGCCTGTGCCATGGCAAGCGGCGGCACGGGATGTTCAAGGAGCGCGAGTGCCGCCGCTGCGTCTCTGTCGCCGTCGCCCTCAAGGCGTTCGAGCCGCCCGCGATGAGATGCGGTGAGCGCGGTCTCAACCTGCGCGAAGTAGGCGTTTGCCGAGAGGCAGACGATGAGCAGGATGAGTGCAAAAAGATCGGATAGGGAACTGTCCAAGGGTGTATGCAGCTCCTTTCAAATAATGATCGTGTTTTTTGGAGCGTTTCTTGACGGTCTTACTCCACGCGAACGCTTAGTTGCGCAAGTGATCGCGTGCTTGTTCGCCTAAATACCGGCGCACTTCTTAAACGCGCTTCGCTTGAACGAAAGAAGTACGCCGGGGGCGAGTCGCCCGCTTTACTCACTTGCTTCACTAGGGTTCGCTTAGGAGTATCGTCCGTCTGTGAAACGCATGTCGAGAGATGATGTAAAACATTGTAGCACAGACGCAGCAAAATGTCATTTCTCCACCACGACATCCGTCAGTCCGAAGTACTCCATTGCGCCCTCCTTCGTGACGTTGTTGTCCCAGTCCTCGTAGTAGACGTGGCGCAGGGCGCGGTTCGTGCGCTCGATGCGGGGGAAGTGGACGACGGTCTCGCCGCATGCGCGGGCATCCTCGATCTGTGTGATGCGTGCCGCATCCGCCGCGTGCATCTCCTGCGTGATAAGGAGTGCCGCCGTGCCTGTGTAGGCGAAGAGGAGGAGGGCGACAGCACAGAGCGTGCGCCGTGCTGCCGTGCCGAGTGCCGTCATGACGGCAGAATCACCGAGGAGGGCGAGTGCCGCCGCGACGAACATCGCCGCAGAGCTGAAGGTCGCACGCCCCGGGAAGGTCGGCGCGGCGAGCATGACGAGGTTGTTGCAGACGGCGAGCAGCATGAGAAATGCCGCATAGCGTGCGACGGGATGGCGGCGCAGAACCGCAGACATGGGCACGCATTCTGCTGCCGCACGGACAGCGGCGGCGGTCAGCCCGAGTTGTTGCTTGATGCGTGCATAAAAAAGAAGGATAGCAAACCAGTAGATCGCCATTTCTTCGAAGCCGTTCATGAGATTCGTAAAGAGATGAATCGTCAGTGGCTTTGTCTGTCCGAGCGGTGTGAGTACGCCCCCGATGATGACATCGCGGAGCGTGCCCGCGATCCATCCGCCCGTGAAATAGGAGAGGACGAGCAGGGCAAGCACGGCGGCGAGCACCAGTGTTCCTGCCCTCGTGCGCTCGACAGGAGCAGCATCCATGTGCGCCTCTATGCGCCGATAGAGCCGCCACGCGGTCAGGATGAGCAGCAGGACGGGGAGGCAGTAGAGCACCATCTCACCCTGCCCTGCAAACTGATTGCCGATGTGCGCGAGGATGTCCTTGTCCGCCCCCTGTTCATCGTAACGGACGTAGTTGCCGGGCGCGGCGACCAGTCCGATGAGGCCGAGAAGCGCGCCGAATGCCCCCACAATCATCCACGCGGGGAGAAATCCGTGCCGCTTCCGCAGATACAGAGCCGAGCCAAATGCCGTGACAACGACCGTCACAGCGAGGTTTTCAATCGACCAGCCCGCGAGAATGCCGAGCAGGAACATCGGGAGAACGGCCCACATTCGCCGCACCCGCCGCCCCTCCGAGAGCGCCCGCAGAGCGAGGTTGTACGGCAGGAGGAAGAAGAAGGCGGGCACCGCCGACCAGAGATAGACCGTCGAGCCGCTCTTCCAGACAGCGACCTCACCGAAGTGCGGCAGTGAGAGCCAGAGCAGAAGTGCTGCCGCCGCAAGGAGGCGCGGATGCTTCCAGAAATCGAGTGCACGCCGTGCATGCATCGTTGCCAAAACGACGAGCGCGAGGAACATGAGGGCATTTGTGATGTCGAACGCCGTCTTCCCGAGCCAGAGGAAGAGCTGCAGGCAGAAGACCGTGACCGTTCGCCCGCCGTGGAGCAGATAGTGCTGTACGCCGGAGGCGCATACGTCGGAGAATGATGCGAGGTGTACACCCGTTTTCCAGACCATCGAATAGTCGTAGTCGTCGCGGTGGATGGGCATAAAGTGATTCAGTGCAAACAGAAATGCAAAGACGGCCCCCGCGACCAGTCCCGTGCGAAGCATATCCGTGCGCACTACTTCACCTCCCCGCGCCCTGCGGCGTAGTCAAATTTCTCCCCGTCCAGCTCGTCGATCAGATAGCACGGACGCTGCTTGCTCTCGGTGAAGACACGCCCGAGGTACTCGCCGATGATGCCGAGCGAGAGCAGCTGCACGCCGCCGAGGAAGAGCAGCACCGTCATGAGCGTCGGATAGCCTGCGACGGGGTCGCCGTAGACGAGCGCATCCACGAGGACGACAAGCATATAGCAGAGGGCGAGCGCCGAGACTGCGAGACCGAGTACCGTCGTCAGGCGCAGCGGTGCCGTTGTAAACGAGGTAATGCCCTCGATCGCCAGAGACAGCAGCGCGAGATAGCTCCACGTCGTCTTGCCCGCCGCACGCGGATGTACGTGGAAAGGGATCTCCTTCTTCTTGAAGCCGACCCATGTGAAGAGGCCCTTCGTAAAGCGCTGATTCTCGCGCAGGAGACGCAGCGCTGCTACACAGCGATGATCGAGCAGACGAAAATCGCCCACGTCGCGCTGCAGTGTAAAGCGGCTGACCGCCTGCATCGAGCGGTAGAAGAGATTCGCCATCGTGCGCTTCAAGAGTGTTTCGTCTGCGCGATCCGTGCGTTTTCCGCAGACATCATCGAAGCCTGCACGCCAATGCATGACCATCTCAGGAATCAGCGAGGGCGGATGTTGAAGATCCGCATCCATCAGGATCACCGCGTCGCCGTCTGCGTAGTCGAGCCCTGCCATCATTGCAGGCTCCTTGCCGAAATTGCGTGTGAAACGGATATAGTGCACGTTCTCGTGTGCGTCGGCGAGCGTACGAATCGCCGCGAGCGTATGATCGCGGCTGCCGTCGTCGATAAAGAGATAGGAAAAGGCGCAGTCCGCAATGCCTGCCGTTGCTGTCTCCACCTCGCTGTAGAAACGCTCCACCACCTCTGCCTCGTTGTAGCAGGGAACGATAATCGTGATATTGTCCATAGTTCTCCTCTAGCGTGAGAGTGCGCGGAAACTGACAGCTTCCGCGCTCGCCGCAGCAAGTGTTTCCCGTACGGCGGGGGCAGAGACCGCGGCAAACTCCGCCTCGAAATCGTGATTCCAGCGGCAGTCGCGGACGAGCACAGCGTTGTCCGTGCCGGGATGGAGCATGACCTCTGTCGTGCCGTTCTTGAGGCTTGCTGCAATCTGCGTGAGTGCTTCTGTATCCACCGCCTCACCCGCGACGATGCCGGCGAAGTGATCGGGCACGCAGATGCCGCGCCGCCGTGCTTTCGCTGCTGCACGCCGTGCAAGTACGGCGAGTCCCGTGCGTCCGACGAGCTGCCCGACGCCGCCGAAGCTGCCTGCAAAGAGGGGAGCGCGCGGTGCACGCATGGCGGGAATCTGCGCCGCTGCACAGAGGTCGAGTGCGACATCAATGATGCCCGGCAGGACGTGCATATGCTGATGGCTGTCCGCGTGCGTCGGGGAAATCCCAGCTGCCTCCACGCGCCGCAGCTGCGCTGCAAGCTCCGCGCGCACCTCATCGAGGTTCACACTGCCGCGCAGGAGACGTACGGTCAGCGCCGTGTGATCGTCCACAAAGACACCCGCCTCCGTCACGAGTGACGGGATCTCCGCAGGCGGCAGGACGGGATTGCCGTTGACGAGCGTCAGATGGATGCCGACCCCGAGTGCAGGCGTGCGTGCAGCAAGTGCCGCCGCATCGTCAAAGGCGGCACCGCCCGGCATAATCGTCGCCGAGCGCAGGAGCCCTCCGCACACGCCTCTCTCGACGGCGCGGTTGATGAGTGTGTGCCGCCCGAAGTCGTCGGCGTTTACAATGATTTGTTTCAAATGCATTTCCTCGGTGTTTTTCGGATTGAGTGCTGCAATTCTATACATAATAATATCCTGCCGTAATATTTTCGACAAAAAACATGAAATTACCTTTTCTACATAGGCCTTTTGTAGTAAAATAATCTAGAAATCCTATTGACTGAAAAGAGGCATCTCAATGGTTGTTGAAATCATCAGCGTGGGCACGGAACTGCTCATGGGCAGCATTGTGAACACGAATGCGCAGCACATCGCGAAGAAACTCGCGCATATGGGGCTGGACGCATACTATCAGACCGTCGTCGGGGACAACCCCGAGCGCCTGCGTGCTGCGCTCGACATCGCGTATACGCGCGCGGACTGCGTAATCACGACGGGCGGACTGGGGCCGACGAAGGACGATCTGACGAAGGAAATGCTCATCTCCTATTTCGGCTGCACGCCCGTCGAGGACGCGGAGGCGCTGCGCCGTCTGGAGGAACGTGCGGAAAAGCGCGGCGTACCGCTCTCCGAGAGCATGCGCAAGCAGGCGACCGTGCCCTCGGGTGCGACCGTTCTGCAGAACGATCACGGCACGGCACCCGGCGTTATCATCGAGAAGGACGGACGCGCGTGCATCATGCTGCCCGGCCCGCCGAAAGAGATGGTGCCGATGTTCGAGGCTGCGTGCACGAAATTCCTGCGCAAGAGGAGTGACAAGGTGTTTGTTTCCATGAACATCAAACTGTATTCGATGGCGGAGAAGGGACTGCCGGTCGGGGAGTCACCCGTCGCCGATCGGCTCGGGAGCCTCGTGGACGGGGAGAATCCCTCCGTTGCGACGTATGCGAAGGAGGACGGCTGTCTCGTGCGCGTCACGGCAGCGGCACCGACCCAGGCGGAGGCGCACGCATTGCTGGCACCGACGCTTGCGGCGGCGCGGAAAGCGATTGGGGAAGAATACATTCGATCGGTGGAAGAGGACTAAATGCAGCTTGGAATGCTTGGGCGGGGCGCAGGGATGCTCCTTGCCGTCTGTACAATACTGACGGCTGTGCCGGCAGGGGCAGCGGTGCAGCCTGTACCGCGCCATGCATCACAGCAGGCTGGCTGGGAGGCGGAGCGCGTGATGCAGGACATAACGGCGCAGGCCGCCGCACTGCGGGAGCGTGGGGCGGAGAGGACGCTTCACGCAGGAACGGCGCAGCAGCCATCCTCAGTCCTCCTGCGCTGGCCGGCGTATCCGGGCGCAGTGCGGTATGCCGTGCGCATCCTGCGCGCAGGTGCGGGGGAGAAGATGACCGTACGCGAGACGATGGAGCGCGTCTATACGACGGGCGTGCACCTGCCGCTTGCCGCGTACGGCGGGGAGAAGGACCTCTGCTGGACCGTGCAGCCGCTGGATTACGACGGAACGCCGCTCGCGGGGGAATCGGATCCGCGTCCCGTCGGCGGAGAAACCGCTGATCCCGCAGCGCCCGTGCTGACGACGGAGTACGGAGCGATGGCATACGCACCGCTCTACCCCGTCTATTCCTGGATTCCTCTCGCGGGGCAGATGGTGCACGAGGTTGAGGTCTACCGCCGCGAGGGGGGACATGATCGCTATCTTCATACGCTGCGCGCGGGTGAGTACGATGTCTATGACGACATGCCGTTTACCGTACCGGGGCATTATTTCTACCGTGTGCGTGGGATCACGGAGGCGGGCACGCCCATCTCGAACTGGTCGAACTACGGGACATTCACCGTCACTGACCGCACGCCGATCGCGGCGCTCGGAGACAGCATCACGCACGGCGGCGGCGCGATCACGGTGCCGCCCTCGTACACACTCTACGACTGGGAGACGTACTGCTCCGTTCCCGTAAAGAACCTCGGACACAGCGGCGACACAACGGAGGAGATGCTCGCGCGGTTTGAGCGCGACGTGCTGCCGTTTTCCCCGCGCGTTCTCCTCATCATGGGCGGAGTGAACGACTACCGCAGCGGTATCTACGGTGCGGAGAGCGTGCGCAACCTCGCCGCCCTGCGCGATAAGTGCAAAGCGCATGGGATCACGCCGATCTTCCTGACGGCGACACCGATTCGCCCTGCGCTCATGGCCGCACGCATGACGATCACGCGCCCCCCATCGAACTGGTGGGAGCACCGCGACTATATCAACAAGTGGATCATGCAGCAGGAATTTGCTGTCGATGTGGCAACCGCCCTCTCGGATGCGGGCGGGGAGCTCGAGGCGGCGTACACGACCGACGGGCTGCACCCCGACCTCATGGGAAAAAAATACATCGGTGAGACTGTGGATGCCTACCTGCGCACGCACTTCGCCTACGCTGCGGGTGAGGCCGCGCGGCGCGCGCAGATGCTGAAACAAATGGGACAATAAACAGGAGGGCTTTCGTATGAGAGGAAATCTGCGCCTTGCCGCGATAGTACTTCTCGCCCTTGCGCTCATCGGCGGCGCGTACACGGGCTACTGCTGGCAGCGCGACCGCACACCGGAGGCGGCGCTCCGCCAGATCGCACACGCCGTCGTCACGGAGGATCGGAAGCTCTTTGACGAATACGTCGACGCGGATGCCGTACTTGCTGCGCTGCACGAGGATGCGGGAGCCCTTCTCGCGGACAACATCGCGGCACTCCATGAGAGGCATCCCTCCGACTGGTTCTTCCGTCACGACAGCGCGTTCATGCGAACCTATATGGCGGAGCACCGCGCAGAGTACATCGGCTTTGCCCGCAGCCTCTTGGACTTCTACTTTGACGCGTCACGTATGCCCGTGACGAAGGCGGACGGCAATGCGCGCTGGGGTTCGGATGAGATGCGCGCCTTTGCCGCGCACTATACGGCAGGCGTAGAGCCCGCCGCAATCGAGGGGGACCGCGCACACGTCGTCTGTCTCGTGCGTGGTGACAATACCGACTATGGACGGCTGCTGCCCGAGGGCTCCGTCACGATGGAGCTCGCACGGCAGTCGGATGGTCGCTGGAAACTCGTACGCGTGACCACTGATACCGCACGCGAAAACGGCTTCTACGCCTTTGTCGATGCGGCAGAGAGATACTGGGAGCTCCAAGGTTGGGACTGAACAAAAGCAAAAGGAGGACGGTGCATGAAGTATGAACTAACGAAAGACTATCTGACGGGCATCGATGAGATCGACAAGGAGCACGCGAAACTCTTTGAACTGACAAACGAATGCTATGAACTTGTGATGGACGACGCGGCGATTGACCGCTTTGACCGCATCGTGGAGCTGCTGGACGAACTGCGCAGTTATGCGGCGACGCATTTTGCCCACGAGGAAGAGTACATGGAGCGCATCCAGTACGAGCGGCGCTTCAGCGAGCGCTATCAGCACCTGCGCTTCATCCAGAAGCTCAGCGAGATCGACCTCGACGACATCGACGAGAACCAGCAGGAGCATCTGCTGCAGATTCTCGACTTCCTCGCGCGCTGGCTCTACGGCCATATCAAGGTCATGGACTGCCGCATTCCGAAGGAGTAGGACAAGCCGCAGGGCAACAAGGGAAAACTTTTCTCATAGAGAGAGCGGGCGGAAGAAAGAGGGATGCACCATGAAGTATGAGTTTACCGATGATTATTTGACGGGAATCGCATCTGTGGACGAGCAGCACAGCAAGCTGTTTGACCTCACGAACGAGTGCTATGAGCTCGTGATGGAGAGCGCGGCGGATGACAAGTATGACAAGATCGTCGAGATTCTGGATGAACTCGCCGCTTACGCGGCCACGCATTTTAAGAGTGAAGAGGCGTATGCGGAGAGTGTGGGCGACCCGCATCGGTTCAGTCACTGTGCGCTGCATCTGCGCTTTATGAAGAAGGTGGCAGAGATCGATCTGGAGAAGGTTGACGAGAATCAGCAGGAGTACCTGCTGAACATTCTCGACTTTCTCGCACGCTGGCTCTACGATCATATCAAGGGGCGGGACTGTAAGCTCCCGCATAAGACGGCGGCATCGTAACGGCGCACAAAAACGCCCCGCAATGAGCAGTTGCGGGGCGTTTTTGCTGTGTATTATATTTTAGGAGAGCTCTGGAAACCATATCCTTTCCTCAGGCTATGGCTTCAAACGAAAGCCTGGAGATAATATAGCATACTAGAGAATGAAATTCAATAGCATAAAAGAAAAAACTTACATATAAATTTTATATCATAAAGATAAAAGAAGGTTATTTTTCAATAAAAAACGAAAAAATAGGAAAAAAGAACTATGTTCAAGACGTTCGTTTTTTTCTATAATGAATATGGGACAAGGGAAATGTCTCAATAGAGATTGTGTATAGCCGTGCACAATTGAAAATACTCATAAGGAAATGAGGTGGCTGTAATGGCAGTCATATCACTTGCATCGGTGCTGGACGATCCTGCAAAACGGATCCCGATCAATGCGATGGTGCGTGCGGCGGCGGTATATCCTGCAAAGGATGACGCCCTCATCGAGGGGATGCGCGCACAGCGGCTCGCATATCGTGAGCAGATTCGGCAGCTGCACCGCATGGACAGTGAAGCGTACGAGGTCGACATCCAGGCACTTGCACGTTCGCTGCGCACGTTGGAGGAGGATATCCACGTGGACGCAACGCGTGAGTTGTTTGGGGATCCGTACGTAGTCGATCTGCAGGGCGTACGTCCTGCGACCGATGCCGAAGCGGCATCGGCGTAGTTCAGTTCTTCTCTTTCGGAGGGGATCGATCTGGAAAATTGCATAGAACTGCAAGCGAAAACCGCAGGAATCTGAGTCGGTGTAATATCCGATCAGATTCCTGCGGTTTTTTGTGAAATGATGTGGAGAGAATGTATTGCGATTCTCTTCGCTGCCTACGCGATCACTTGTGAAACTCTGTCTTCGCGAGAGTACGCACCACAGAAGCTGTCAGCGGCTGATCTGCTCCAAGATAAACGGATCCTTGATCTTGCCGTCCTCCGCAAAGAGGACAATCTTTGACAGGATCTCGGCGGTCTTCGGATCCTCGTCGAGGAACGGGAGGAAGAGGCGTCCGCGGTGCTGACTGTGGACGGGCAGGACGTTTATCATCGCGCCCGCCTTCTGCTGCACGATGCCGCTGCCGAGGTGGACGGTGTAGTCGCCGAGCGTTCCGTGGATGTGCGCATGCGCGCCCGCGAGCCGTACGTTGTCGAGCTTGAAGAGCGGCAGGTTGAACTGTGCGATCGCACGGCGCATTTCGACGGTCGAGTGGCTTGCCTCGGGGTCGACGCCGCCGACGTGCGCGACGGAGACGACGAGGTCGACATCGCGCATGACCTCGGTGAAGATGAGGTCGGGCACATCGTCGATCGGCAGTTTCTTGAACGTCTTGCGGTCGAAGAAATCCACCCATTCGAGCGTCGGTGCTTCGATGTCGGCGGGCGAGAACCAGTCGGCGAGCGCGTAGATGCGTGCGATGATGTTCGCCTTGTAGTAGACGCGCTGCAGTCCCTCCGTGCCGTCGATGACCCAACGGCGCGTTTTGAGCAGCGCGACGGTCTTCGCGGGCTGGATCTGGTGCCCCGCATAGCGCAGGCTCGTCTCCTTGCCGTGCTCGTCCGCCGTCTTGACATAGAGCTCACGGAATACCTGCTTAAAGGGCTGCTTGATGCCCTTCTCAAAGAGATACTTCTGATACGTTGCCCATGTGCCGCTCTCATAGAGATCGAGCGCGTGGGCGATTTTTAGTTCCGCATCCGCCGCGACCGCTGTGCGCGTGCCGTCGGGGGCAACGAGTACGCCGTCCTCGTAAAAGCCGAGTGCCGTGTCCAACTCAAAAACGAGTGTCTGCAGCAGCGGCGCAATCACGGGATTATTCTCGATGATGTTTGCGATTTCATAAGCGAAGAGCGGCGTACCGTCCTCCATCGCCTCCTCGAGCATCTTCTTCGCGCGGCGATATTGCTCACGCAGGTGTTTCTCCGCTTTCTTCAGTTCCGCGACATAGGCGTGCTTCTTCAGTTTGGCGGGGATGGACTTGAGTGCCTTGCCGTCCTTCGCACAGACGACACTTGCCCTGCCGTCCTCTGCCACGTCAATCCAAAGCTCCACACCGTCCACCGTCTTGGGCGCAAAGTGTGCGGCGTGCTCCTGGATGAGTCCCGTCTCCGCCGTCCACACGAGGCGCGTCACGTCGGCAAAGCCGCAGGCACACGCGAGGTTCGCGAGGGCGATCTCGACCGCTTTCGCCTCGCTCGCGCGGCGCTGTGCGCCGAACTGTTTGCTCTCCTTGCGGAAGTTTTGCAGGAATGCGTAGCGTGCGAGCATGTCCTTTTCCCGTGCGCGTTTGAGGGGGATGAGACCATAGCTCATAACGAGGTCCTTGTTGCGCTTCGCCGTGATTTCCTTCTCCACGTCGGCGAGCTTCATCACACCGCGTACGGCGTCGGCGAACTTGCGCGCCCGCGTGTGCTTCGCGCCGTCGGAGATGTACTTTGCCGCCTCATAGAGTGCGTCGAAATGCGCCTTGCCGAGTTCCTTGTATGCCGCATGGAACCAGTCGATATCGAATGCGCCCTCCTGCAGGTCCTCGATGGGGATCGGTGTGTATTTGGCGATGATGCTCTCCATGTCCCGAGGAACTTCGCACATATGCGCTTGGAAGTAATAACAGCCGCTCGCCATGCCGCGCCAGCCGAGGTGCGCCTCGATGAGCGGAATCCACTGCGGTGCGTACATCGCGGCCTCAATCAGGCGCGTTTCTGCGATGCCCGCCCCCATAAGCGCAGCCTTCAGGTCTGCCGCTGTTTCCCCTGCGCGCGGGTAGGAGACGCGCAGCAGATGGCTGAGCGTCGTTGTCTTCTCTCCATCCCAGCCCGTGTACCATCTGCGGCGGTCGAACTTCAGTGCGCCCAGTGCCTGCAGGATGTGTACGAAGACAGGGATGCCCTCGACACGCGCGATGCTGTTCACGGCGGTGGAGTGGCGTGCAGGAGTGTCGCCGCGCCGCAGCTCCGCTGATACAATGGCGTCAATGACCGCCTGCCCCTCGGATTTGATAAAGGCGAGCACATCCGCTGTTTCGAGCGCCTTGCAGGCGGGATTGAGCGGATTGGGGAGCGTTTCGTTTCGATACCACTCGAGTGTGCGGACGCGATCGCGCACAACATAATTTTGTCCGTTGGCAGCCTTGGCTGCCGGATCGGTCGGTACGCCGAGGAGAGCCTTGTAAAATGCGTCCTTCTTCACCATGCCGAGGAGGATCGCCTGTGCATGCTCGATGAGCGGGGTCAGTTTTGCATCAGGCTCCTCCTTCATGCGCAGGAGATGTGCTTCGATCCGCTCCATCATGCGGTAACGCAGCGCGTAGGACTGGGTAAACTCTGCCGTATCCCGATAGAGCTGTGCACCCTCTAGAGCCGTCTGCATCAGGGGATCGTGGTGCATGATCTGGTGGGTCTCTCTCATGTGCCACTTTTTATACTCTTTTAGAAAGAGATTTTCGTCAAAGCATACATAGGCGCGGCTCATCAGAAGCAGCCCTGCCGCAAAGACAAACGCTTGATTCTTGTGCGCGTGCGTCACGTAGAGGATGCGGATGACCTCGCGCCCCGATGTCTGACCACCATAGCCATCGCCGAAGTAGTTCAGTTTTTTCGCGGCAAGGACATCGGGGAGAGCCGTCCAGTCCCGCTCCGTAATGCGGTCAAGCGCCTCCGTAAAGAGGGCGTCCTCTGCACGTGGCATACGAAGTGCAATGGCCAGCTGATAGAGCGTTGCGAAGTCCTTGATTTCCTTTTCGTAAAAATTCTCCCAGATGGCAGCGAGCGGATGGCGGCAAAGAGGCGCATCGAAGCCGGCTGCGGGATCCGATGCTGTTTCATAGAACCCCGACGCAAGCGTCACCTCCTCGTTGCCATAGTAGCGGTGCCGATATTCATAGTCCTCGTGTTCGGTGTAGAGTGCACTCAGCTTTTCGATGATGGCGAGCAGCTCTTCATCCGAGCGCGGAAAAATGTCCGCAAGCGTGAGTGTGTTGACAACGCGGACGGTATGCGCCGCCGCATCGCAGCCGCCTGTCATGCCGTCTGCGTTCTCTGCCTCCGTGATCTCAATCTTGAAGTCCGGCGTATAGGATGCGTCATAAAGTGCGCGCTCCTGCTCATCTGCGTTCGTTCCTCCCATCAGTTCGTCGATCAGCACCTGTTCGTCCGAGGTGGGCGACTTGATCCCGTGCGCAAGGAAGAGGCGTTCCTCCTGTGCGAGGCGTCCGTCTGCCTTGCAGCGCAGAAGCAGGTCGAGCGCTCCGAGGCGCTTGTTTACGTCCTTCTGGGCGAGGAGTTCCGCGATGCTTGTGCGCAGCGGCGCATCCTCCTGCATGTAGAGGAGATCGAGCACCGCGCGGCGCGTTTGTGGATTCTTCAGACGCAGCAGGGCGGAGATGTTTGTATGATGACGCGAAATGAGCTTGTTTTTCGCGAGGATGTCCTTTGCCGTATCGGGGGCAGTGCGGAGGAGATCGACGAGGGCCGCTTCCTGCACCGCTGTTCTCGGCACGGCAAGCAGAATTTCCGCTGCCTGCGCGCCGACCCACGCGACGGAGAGAACGGGGGCGACGCGATTCGTCAGCGTACCGTCTGCGCAGAGCGCGGCGAGGATCATTGCGCCTGCAAGCGATTCCTTCCTCAGCGTCACGCCGTACCACGGGAAAATGCACGGGCGGTATTCGATCTCCTTGCGCTTCATCTGATCCATTGCGCGTTCGCAGAGATCGAAGAAAGCGGCCGCCTCCTCCGTGCTCTCAAAGTACTCCGATGGGTCGAATGTCTTGGTGAATTCCTCGGCATCCCAAATACGGAAGTTCCCTGTCACAAAGGGGAGATAGCAGGCAATGCACTTCATGTCCTCAGCATCGGGCACGGCATTTGTGATTCCCGCGAGTACGCGTTTTGCTGTGCGCCGTGCATATGCTTCGTCCTGTATCACGTTCAGATAATACGAGACGAGCAGAACGGAGTGCGGCTTGCCTCCCTCTATCATATGTTCCATACCCGCGATCAGTTCTGTGAGATCCCGGCTTCCCTTGCTCCACAACCCGACCGTTGCCTCGACATTGTCCGCACTTTCGATGAGTGCGTCCGCCTCCTGCGGATTTTGCAGCACGCGGAGCATCAGCGCGAGCTGCTTCTTGTCCACACGGTCGGCGTCCGCGCCGCTGACGCCGATGGTCGTGGCAATCGCGCGGCGCACGGACGAGAAGCGGATGAGGTCGTGCTCTGCAATCAGCCCCATCATGTAGGCAAAGTGTTCCTGCCGCCCGCAGTCCATCGTCTCGCAGACCGCCTGCCGCAGCCCCTCCTGCAGCTTGCCCGCAAGCAGGAGTTTTCCGACGAGTTCCACAAGCTCTGTACTGCGTGATTGGAAGATGCCGCAGAGCGCCTCGTAGGTGAGGATGTTCGTATTGTTCTCGCTGAGGAGCATATCGCGCGTGATGGCGAGCACCTCCGCATCCCTGCGGTCGAGCCGCGCGGCGATCTGCACGGACGGGAGGAAGCTGCTGCCGTACTTCGCCACATCGTACTCCCTGCGCAGGAGCTGCGGCACGGTCAGCCCGGAGATGTGCTGGCGAATCAGCCGCTGGACCAGCCCCCAGATGCGAGGGGCGTGTTGATGATAGTCGCGTGAGCGGATCAGGCGGCGATGACAGCCCGTTGTATATGGGTAGTCGGCAAGGCTGCTCGCGATGTCCGCCAGATCTGCGCGCAGCTCACGCCCCATCATGAGGTCAAAGGCGGGGTAGAGCGCGGGCGGCAGGACATCCTCCGCCGTGCAGACCTTGTCGCGGCTGCTGCGCTGAAAATTCTCCACGACGCGATCCCAGTCATAGTCGGGGGCTCCGTCCTCGTCCTGATAGAAAAAGAGCGCATCGAGCAGGGCTTTGTTCTGCGCATCGAGCGACTTGCGTCCTGCTTTCAGTTTTTTCAGATAGGCGGTCATTTCCTCATCGCTCAGATAGTAGCTGATCATGCACATTTCTCCTTACGTTTACCACATACGTCCCGCCAGCATTGTCAGGCGGACAAAGGTGATCTCATCGTTTTCATGGAGCGTGACAGGAGTGTCGAGCGGCCCCTCTAGCTCCGCACCGTTCACGAAAATCCGATAGATGCCGTCGGTGAAGCACTGGTGTGCGTTCGCAATCGCCGCCGCGAGATCCTGCACTTTCCCGCTGTAGTCCGCGCCGAACCCGACCTTGCCGACCATGGCGGCATCCGCGATCTCCTCACTCGTCAGATAGGCGAGCGCTGTCTCCCCCGCCGCCGCCCGTTCATTGAAGCGCGTGACCTCCGCCGTGACGAACGCCGCAATCAGCCCGCCAATGCTGCGCACCGCACCGATCTCATAGGGGCGCGTCTCAATCGCGTTCCTGCGCTTCCCGATGCGCTTTACGTTCACCTGTACCTGCATAATACTGCTCCTTTGCACCGTATTCTCACAGAGCCTTATTGTAGCATAGTTTCGTATGCCGTACACGATAGTAAGAGTTAATAGAAAGAATAATTTTCGATTATAAAATTTTATAGAACTGTGATTTTGCTCACAGCGAGGCAAACGCCGTTATAGTAAAATTATATCGTGTATATAAGTCTTTTTCATGAAAAAGAATTGTTGGAGGGGTGAAGGCGTGAGCAGTATCTTCAAAAAGTTCAAGTATCTGATTCCTACGTCGGAGCTTGCGGGCGGTCATGCCGAGATGCATGAAGGCGGGCGTGCATGGGAGAACATGTACCGCGACCGCTGGTCGTTCGACAAGACCGTCCGCACGACGCACGGTGTCAACTGCACGGGTTCGTGCAGCTGGAATGTCCACGTCAAGAACGGCATTGTGGCGTGGGAGAATCAGGCGACCGACTATCCGGAGACGGCGCCGGATATGCCGGACTTCGAGCCACGCGGCTGCCCGCGCGGGACGACGTTCTCGTGGTATCTCTACAGTCCGCACCGCGTGAAGTACCCGTATATGCGCGGGGAACTCGCGGCTCTTTGGCGTGAGGCGCGTGCGGCGCATCCGAACGCGTACGAGGCATGGAAGAGCATTGCCTCCGATCCCGCAAAGAAGAAGCAGTACAAGCAGGCGCGCGGTATGGGCGGCTTTGTGCGCTCGAACTGGCAGGAGGTCAGCGAGCTGATCGCTGCGTCCGTGCTCTACACGGCGTATACCTACGGCTCCGACCGCATCTTCGGCTTCTCCGTTATCCCGGCGATGTCGATGCTGAGCTATGCGGCGGGCATCCGCTTCATGCAGCTGATGGGCGGCGTCGGCCTCTCGTTCTACGACTGGTACGCCGACCTGCCGCCCGCGAGCCCGCAGATCTGGGGCGAGCAGACGGATGTGCCCGAGTCGAGCGACTGGTACAACGCGGGCTACCTCATCACATGGGGTTCGAACGTACCGCTCACGCGCACGCCGGATGCGCATTTTATGGCAGAAGTCCGCTATAAAGGTACAAAGGTCGTGTCGATTGCGCCCGACTACGCCGAGTCCTCGATGTTCGCGGATACGTGGATCCCGCTCAAGGTGGGCAGCGACTCCGCAATGGCGATGGCGATGGGGCACGTCATTCTCAAGGAATACTACGTTGATCAAACAACGCCGTTCTTCCTCGAGTACACGCGGAAGTATACGGACTTCCCGTTCCTCGTGCGCATCGAGAAGAAAGAGGACGGCACGTACATCCCCGGGCGTATGCTCTCCTCGCGCGACATGGGGCGTGACGAGAAGCACGCGGACTTCCGCTACTACGTCGTGGACGACAAGACGGGCGAGATCGTCATCCCGAACGGCACGCTCGGCGAGCGTTGGTCGACGCAGG
>ERZ772926.774-NODE-774-length-16810-cov-12.402805_pt1 | contig 16810 bp, 13 predicted proteins | sample MGYA00511136_ERZ772926 | MGnify/ENA primary metagenome ERZ772926 (study PRJEB29015, sample SAMEA2737917) | human oral metagenome | biome: human oral; feature: human-associated habitat; material: dental | place: China | collected 2153 ... | reverse complement strand
GAAAGAGCCAATCAGTCTGCGCCTACGGCTTGACTTCTTGGACTTTCATGGTAAAACTTTATTCTTGAAGTGCAGCGCGAAGTATGATATAACGATATAGATTATTATTGATAATAGATTTACATATCATTATCTAAAGATTCGCTAAACTTATCATGGAATCCAAATGGAAAATATTGAGGAGGTGCGGACATGGATGCGAAAAGCGCTTTGCTGCGTCTGTGGGAGTTGGATGAAGAGGAGCATGGCAGGCTTCTCTTTTCGATTTTCCTTTCTGTTACGGCAGTGCTCTGCGGACTTGTGCCGTATTTCGTCGTATCGTCACTCCTCGCGGCGCTTCTGGCAGGACGGGGTCTGCAGAGGGATGAGGTTTTTCTGCTGTGTTTCGCCGCGTTCGTCGGTTATCTTCTGCGCAGCATCCTCTATGCATACGCGCTTTCCGTCTCGCATAAGGCGGCGTTCTCCATTCTGCGCGAAGTTCGCTGGAAGATCCTGCAAAAATTGCCGAAGCTGCCGCTCGGCACGGTCACGAATCTGCCTGTCGGCGAGGTCAAGCATATCATCGTCGACCAGGTGGAGAGCACGGAGCGCACGCTCGCGCATCTTCTGCCCGAGTTGACGGCGAATCTCGTCGGCCCTTTCTGCATCTTCTGCTATCTGCTTGTGCTTGATTGGCGCATGGCGCTTCTGGCAATCGTTTCCATCCCCGTCGGGCTCTTCTGCCTGAGCTTTGCCATGCGCGATTACAAGGAGCGCTTCGAGGCGTCGGTGGCGGCGACGGAGACGATGAATGCCGCTATCGTCGAGTACATCGGCGGCATCGAGGTCATCAAGGCGTTCAACCAGGGCGCGGCGTCCTACGAGAAGTTCTCGCGCAGCATCGCGGCGAACGCCGCGTATTTCTATCAGTGGATGAAGGACTGCCAATTTCCCATCTCCTTGGCGATGACGATCGCGCCGACGACGCTTCTGACGGTTTTGCCCGGCGGCTGGCTTCTTTACATGCAGGGCTGCATGAGCATGGAGGTGTTCGTGACGGCGGTGATCCTTTCTCTGGGGGTCGCAGGGCCGTTGATCGAGGCCATGGGGTTCATTGACACGGTGTCGCAGGTCGGGACGGTCGTCGCTTCCGCGGACAAGCTGCTGAGAGCGGAGGAACAGCATCATGGCACATCGGATGTCGAGTTTCTCGATGCTGGTATCGAGCTTACGGATGTGCGCTTTTCCTACCAAGACGGCAAGGAAGTGCTGCACGGCGTGAGCCTTGCGCTTGCACCGCATACCTTGAACGCATTCGTCGGACAGAGCGGCAGCGGCAAGACGACGCTCGCACGCCTGATTGCCGGCTATTGGGATATAGATTCGGGCAGCTTGAAAATCGGCGGCAGGGAGAGTACGGATATTCCGCTCGCGCAGCTCTACGATCTCATTTCATTCGTTGCGCAGGACGCCTATCTCTTCGACGACAGCATTCGTGAGAACATTCGCATGGGCAGGCCGCAGGCCTCCGACGAGGAGGTCGAGCGCGCCGCGCGAGCTGCGGGATGCGAAGACTTCATCCTGCGGCTTGCGCATGGTTATGACACGCGCGTCGGCACGGGCGGCAGTCATGTATCGGGCGGCGAGCGTCAGCGCATCGCCATCGCGCGCGCCGTCTTGAAGGATGCGCCGATCGTCGTGCTCGACGAGGCGACGGCCTATGTCGATCCTGAGAACGAGGCGATCCTGCAGCGGGCGGTCGCACGTCTCATCACGGGGAAGACGGTCATCATCATCGCGCATCGGCTGTCGACGATTACGGATGCCGACAAGATCTTCCTCATAGAAGCGGGCATGGTTGCGGCGAGCGGCACGCACGAGGAGCTGCTTGAAAAGAGCACAGCGTATCGCGCGATGTGGCACGCGCATGTCGGGGCAAAGGATGGTGATTGCCATGCTTGAAGCGCTGAAGATGATTTGGCATTTTGCGGGAAAGGAGCGGGGAAACCTCAACAAGTCGCTCACTCTGGGCGTTATTTACGCACTCTTCCACATCCTGCAGATCACGGCGATCTACATCGTCCTGCAGGCCTTGGTCGAAGGAAGGGCTACGGCGGAGGTGGCGCTTTCTTCTCTGGGGCTGCTCACATTGAGCGTGACGGGCAGGGCGGTTGCCCATTATTTTTCGCAGCTGCAGCGCGTCCATGCCGGCTACTTCATGGTGGCACAAAAGCGCATCGCCATCGGCGACAAGCTCAAGGCGGTTCCCATGGGCTATTTTGACGAAAGCAGCAGAGGCGAGCTTACGGGTGTTGCGACGACGGTTCTGAACGATGTGGAGAACACGGCGCCGCGCCTCTTGGTCATTCTTTTGAGCGGCTTTTTGAATACGCTGATCCTCATGCCCATGCTGCTTTTCTGGCAGTGGCGCATCGGCGTGCTCTTTATTCTCGGCGTCCTCTGCTACTTGCTCGTGACCTCCTCGGTGGAAAAGAAGTCGCGCAGCCTTGCACCGAAGCGGCAGAAGGCGCAGGCGAAACTGGTCGAGGCGGTTCTGGAGCAGATCGAGGGAATGCCCGTCATCAAGGCGTTCAACCTGCGCGGCAAGGGCGATGCGCGCGTGCGTGAAGCCCTTGATGAGAGCCGTGCGGCGAATCTCGCCATCGAAAGGATCTTCACGCCGTACGCCATCGCGCAGGAGACGACGCTGCGCCTCTTCAGCGTCTTGATCATGCTCGTCGCCTTATTTTCTTACGATGCAGGTACGATGGATCTTCTGACAGCTCTCATGGGACTGGTGCTCTCGTTTCTGATTTTCTCGCAGATTGAGTCGACGGGAAGCATGCTGATGATCCTGCGCGTTGTGACAAGCTCCATCGAGCAGGCGGAGCGGGCGGCGGATCTGCCGCAGATGGATTCGGGCGGCACGGATATCGAGCCGGAGCATCACGATGTTTCCTTCGAACACGTCGACTTTTTCTACGGTACGCGAAAGATTCTTGATGATGTTTCATTGGCGATTCCTGAGCGCGCCTTGACGGCGATCGTCGGTCCGAGCGGCTCGGGCAAGACGACACTCTGCCATCTCATCGCACGCTTCTGGGATGTGGCGGACGGCAGCATCAAGGTCGGCGGACATGATGTGCGCGACTACACGCTCGAATCTTTGATGCGACAGATCAGCATCGTCTTCCAGAACGTCTATCTTTTCCGCGATACGGTAGAAAACAACATCCGCTTCGGCAAGCCGACGGCAACGCACGAGGAAGTTGTCGCCGCTGCACGCGAGGCCTGCTGCCACGACTTCATCGAGGCGCTGCCCGAGGGCTACGATACTGTGATCGGAGACGGTGGCGCGAGCCTTTCGGGCGGTGAGCGCCAGCGCATTTCCATTGCGCGTGCCATCTTGAAGGACGCGCCGATCATCATCTTCGACGAGGCGACGGCGAATGTCGATCCCGAGAACGAAGACCGTCTGCAAAAGGCGATGGAATCGCTGACGAAAGGCAAGACGGTCATCATGATCGCACATCGGCTCAACACCGTGCGGAACGCACGGCAGATTATCGTCGTCGCTGAGGGAAGGATCGTGCAGCGCGGCACGCATGAGGAACTTTTGCAAGAGCGCGGTATCTACGCCGATTTCATCTGTGCGAGGCAGGCAGCGCTTGGCTGGAAGGCGGCGCGTGGGGAAACGGGCGTTGGAACGTGCAGTTTGTCTTGACGGCATACGATTGGATGAAATATAATCATTTGTAGGGAGGTGGCTGCTATGCGTATGGTGAATGTTCCGCTCAACAATATGGAGCGCAGAAAATTTGTGAAGGCGGCGCGTGCGAAGAGATCGAATGTGCCGCAGCTTTTAAAAAGGTTGGCGCTGCAGCAGCTCGGCATGGACGGTCAAGAAAACAAATCCATCTCAGAAGAGGAAAAGTGGGAGATCTTCATGAAAGGGGTCAATGGCTTCACGGAAGATTTCATGCCAAATGGCCGCGATGCTGAAATTCCAACAAGGCGAGAGATTCTATGAAATATATGCTCGATACGAATATTTGCATCTATCTTCAGAAGAATAAGCACCCCAAAGTTTTGAAACAATTCAGAGAGAATTTTTCTCAAATTTGTATATCTGCTGTGACCTATGCCGAATTAGCCGTAGGTGTTGAAAAAAGCGAACAAAAAGAGAAAAATTCTATAGCGTTGCATGATTTCACTAAGTTTTTGAATGTCGTGCCGTTTGATATAGAAGCGGCAAAAGAATACGGAACGATTCGGGCTGAGTTGGAAAAAAGCGGTAAGGTAATCGGCAATAACGATATGATGATTGCTGCGAGTGCAAAAGTACAAGGCTTGATTTTGGTTACGAACAATGTTCGTGAATTTGAACGTGTTGCTGGATTAAGCGTGGAAAACTGGGTATGATAACAAATGATATTCCCTCCATTGACAAGCCGCCGCATCCTTTGCTAAACTAAACATGCGATGAAGAAGAAAAGGAACTTCCGTACAGCGAGACGGTGGCAGTGGAAGACCGTCAGGGCGGCGCACGATTCTTGCGCGGTTCTTGGGAGTGACGGGCGCTTTGGAGCAGCAGTTCAATAAAATTCAAGGTGGGCGTTTGCCGCAGCATGCTTTGCTGTGTGGCGGCGTCAATCAGGGTGGAACCGCGGGATACGTCTCGTCCCTGTGACATTTTTGTTGCGGGGCGGGGCGTTTTTTTGTCCGTTTCGCGAGATAAGGAGTTGTTCGATTTGAAGTTTCAGGAGATCATCCTCGCTCTGCAGAAGTTCTGGAGCGAGCAAGGCTGCATCCTGGCGCAGCCGTATGACGTGGAGAAGGGCGCGGGCACGATGAATCCCGCGACCTTCCTGCGCGTCTTGGGGCCGGAGCCGTGGAACGTCGCCTATGTCGAGCCTTCGCGCCGTCCGGCGGACGGGCGCTACGGCGACAATCCGAATCGTCTGTATCAGCACCATCAGTTCCAAGTCATCATGAAGCCGTCGCCCGACAATATCCAGGAGCTTTACCTCGAAAGTCTTGAAAGCCTCGGCATTGATCCCAAGCAGCACGACATCCGCTTCGTCGAGGACAACTGGGAGTCGCCGACCTTGGGCGCATGGGGTCTTGGCTGGGAAGTCTGGCTCGACGGCATGGAGATCACGCAGTTCACCTATTTCCAGCAGGTCGGCAGCGTGGACGTCAAGCCCGTCTCTTCAGAGATCACCTATGGACTGGAGCGTCTTGCCATGTACATCCAGGGCGTCGAGAACGTCTTCGACATTCAGTGGACGGCAGATTATACATACGGCGACGTCTTCCATCAGAACGAGGTCGAGCAGTCGGCGTATTCCTTCGACCTGTCGGATGAGGCTCTTCTCTTCGATCTTTTTGACAAGTACGAGAAGGAGGCCGTGCGCATCATTGAGCTGGGGCGCGTCCATCCCGCCTACGATTACGTTTTGAAGTGCTCGCACGCCTTCAATCTGCTCGACGCGCGCGGCGCAATCAGCGTGTCGGAGCGCACGGCGTTCATCGGGCGCGTGAGAAGGCTCGCGCGCCTCTGCGCCCAGTGCTATCTGAAGCAGCGCGAGGAACTTGGCTATCCGATGCTGAAGAGGGGGGCGAAAGCATGAGCAAGGATTTGTTGTTGGAGATCGGTACGGAGGAAATTCCGGCACATGCGATGCCCGGGATGCTCAAGGAGCTTGGCGAGAACGCGAAGAAGGCTCTGAAGGAACTGCGCCTCGCGCACGGCGCGGTGCGGACACTTGGCACGCCGCGCCGCCTCGCGCTCGTCGTCGAAGGACTCGCAGAAAAGCAGGAGGACGTCGCTGAGGAGAAGCGCGGTCCTTCCGTACAGGTGGCATTCGATGCGGCAGGCAAGCCGACGAAGGCGGCGGAAGGCTTCGCTCGCGGGCAGGGATTGAAGGCGCAGGATCTCGTCGTGCGTGACGGCTATGTCTACGCGCTCGTCGAGGAAAAGGGAGAGAGTGCGGAAAAGGTGCTGGCAAAGATGCTGCCCGAGCTCATTTCAGGTCTTCCGCTTCCGAACAGCATGCGCTGGGGCGACCTCGACTTCCGCTTCATCCGCCCTCTGCGCTGGCTTGTCGCGCTCTACGGCGATAGGATCGTGCCCTTCGAGCTTGCATGTGTCAAGAGCGGCAATGTGTCGCGCGGCCATCGCTTCCTCAGCACGGGCGACTTCACGATTGAGGATGCCGCGCATTACGAGGAGGCGTGCGAGAAGGCCTTCATCATCGTCGATCCCGCGCGGCGCAAGGCTCTGATTGAGGAGGGACTCGTCGAAGCAGCGAAGGCGCATGGCGGCACGGCGGAAATCACGCCGAACCTCCTCGAAGAGGTGCTTTACCTCGTCGAGTATCCGACAGCGCTCGCGGGAAGCTTCGAGGACAAGTATCTCGCTCTGCCGCCCGACGCCGTCATCACGCCGATGCGCGACCATCAGCGCTACTTCCCCGTGAAGTCGGCGGACGGCAAGCTCCTGCCGCTCTTCCTCACGGTGCGAAACGGCGGGAAAGAGTACCTTGAGACGGTGCAGCACGGCAACGAGCGCGTGCTGCGCGCGCGCCTCGCCGACGCGCAGTTCTTCTTCGACGAGGACAGGAAGAAGAGCCTTGCGGAGCATTTGGAAAAGCTCAAGACCGTCGTGTTCCAGGAAGGGCTTGGCACGGTCTACGACAAGTCACTACGTCTCGAAAAACTCGCAGGAAAAATCGCTGACGCCATCGGTGCGAATGATGCCGAGAAGAAGGCGGCGATGCGTGCAGCGCTCCTTTCCAAGGCGGATCTCGTGACGGGAATGGTCACGGAGTTCACGGAGCTGCAGGGCGTCATGGGCAAGGAGTACGCGCGTCTCGACGGCGAGGGAGAGGACGTAGCCCTCGCGATCGACGAGCACTACATGCCGCGCTTCGCGGGCGATGCGCAGCCAAAGACGCGTGCGGGGCTCGTCGTGAGCCTCGCGGACAAGATGGACAACATCGTCGCGACGTTCAGCCGCGGCCTGATTCCGACGGGTTCGCAGGATCCCTTCGCCCTGCGCCGCCAGGCGCTCGGCATGGTGCACAGCATCATCGAGGCGGGCGTTGCCATATCCCTGCATGACCTCGTGAACTGGACGATGGATCTGCTCAAGATCACGGATGCGGCGGTGCGCGGGAAGATGCAGGCGGACGTCGCCGACTTCATGCGCCTGCGTCTCAAGAACGTGCTCGCCGAAGAGGGCATACGCTACGACATCGCTGACGCTGTGCTCGGCAATGTCGACGACGTGCGCCGTGTGCTGCTCGCTGCGAAGGCGGTCAGAGAGCAGCTTGCCGCGCCCGGCATGTCGGACGCCGTGCAGGCCTTCGTGCGCGTGGCGAACCTCGCGGCAAAGGCGGAGAAGGGCGAAGCGCACGTCGATGCCGCGCTCTTCGAGACGGACGAGGAGAAGGAACTGATGAAGGCCTACGCTTCCGCCAAGAGTGCAGCTGAGAGCCTCATCGAGGCGCATGACTTCGTCGGCGCCATCGACGATTTCAAGGATCTCGCCGAGCCGATCAACGCCTTCTTTGACGCCGTCATGGTCATGGCGGACGACGAGAAGATTCGAAGAAATCGCTTGAGTCTCTTGAAGGGCATCGACGATCTCCTGCGCGAGGTCGCTGACTTCAGCAAGATCGTGCAGGCGTAAGAAAAATAGTGAAAAAGCGGTGCAGGAGTCAAATCTCGTGCGCCGCTTTTTCGTGTAAGGCGTGAGGATATATGTACAGCATGACGCTGTGATGACGCTATCGCGGGAAACGGAGACTAAGATAATTATGCTGCTTTGCATGGCGGCTGAACATACGTCTGGAAAATTTACCGGGCAGGCTGGACTCCAAGTCCCAAAAAAATCATAAAATGTCTTGCGGGGGGGGTCATCTGTGTTATCATGAAAGATATACAGCGTACATATCGAAGGATGTTGCTGACTTGTCGTAGGACGTTTGCGCCGAGCGATATTCCAGTTGGGAATGCGGTCTGCAGACGGGTGAGCAGGAGATTTTTGCGAGGATTTATCTTGCGGGGTGAGGTCACTTGTGCTTTTACTAGTTGTAGATGATGTTTTTTGCTTTTAGGAGAAGCAGCTTTGGCGAAAGAAGCATGCTGTGGTTGGAGAAAGTTTTTTTTCTCCATTCGTGGTCTTTGTCAACTATTATTGACGAAAATCGTGTGCTGACCTTTCGGTAGGCAGCGACGAACAGCGCATTGTTTGCTTCGATTGGCAAAACTGCGCACATGGAAGGGATGAAGAGGATGAATGGGTTGACGGTGGCAAAGAAGATTGTCTTGAGCTTCGCAATCTTGATCGTGATGTTCTTGGGGTTTGGCATCTATGCGACGTATTCCGGCAGTACGCTGAACAAGTCGACGTCGGATCTCATGGACTGGACGCGGGCGTTGAACATATCGTCGCGGCTGTCCGATGCCGTGAACGACACGCGCGTATTCGCCCTGCTGAAAGGCTCGGCGACGGATCCGCAGACGCGTGCGCAGCTTGAACAGCAGCACGCGGCAAGCATAAAGAAGGTTGAAGACGTCTTCGCCGACTACAAGAAGATGATCGACGAGACGACGTACTACACGGAAGAGGAGCGCAAATCGGATCAAGACCTTTTCAATAATGAATACAACGCTTGGCAGGAATATCTAAAGGTTGGCGAAGAGGGCGACCGCCTTTTCGCGGAAGGGAAGCGAGAGGAAGCGCTCGCCTTCATCGACCAGAAATGGAGCAAAAGCTACCAGAAGCTGTCGGATCTCGTCCTTGCCGACGAGGAGCGCGCCATGAATGGCGCCGATGCGATCGATAAGGCGGCCGATGTCGTCTACGGGCGTGTCATCATGACGACGGTCGTCGTCACGATCCTTGTTCTCGTTGTCGCGCTTGTCTGCGGCTACTTCCTGCTGCATACGATTCGAGGCGCTGTTTCGAGGATGCTCGATTCGCTGCAGAAGGTTGCAGCGGGCGATCTGAGCTTGAAGTTCGCTGCGGACTCGGCGGATGAGTTCGGGCAGATGGCAGAAGCATGCAACAAGATGCTGCACAATGTGCGCTCAATGACAAAGAAGATTCAGGAGACGGCGGATTCGGTTTCCAACTCGTCCGGCGCCTTGACGAGTACGTCGGAGCAGTCGGCGCAGGCGACGCAGAATGTCGCCGAGTCCATCACGGAAGTTGCGGGTGCGGCGCAGGCGCAGCTCGATTCCGTCGCGGAGGCGAAGCACCAGGTTCATGCGTTCACGCGAGGGCTTGCGGATGCAGCGCAGACGATCGAGCAGGTCGCCGCCGACATCGAGCATACGTCGCAGCGTGCAGAGGAAGGCAACAAGCTCGTATTGTCGACGGTCGATCAGATGAACGCGATTGCCGACACGGTCATCTCCTCGTCGAATGTCGTCGCGAAGCTCGGCGAACGCTCGAAGGAGATCGGCGACATCGTCGAGGTCATCTCGAATATTTCCGGACAGACGAACCTCCTCGCCCTGAATGCGGCTATCGAAGCGGCGCGTGCGGGCGAGCACGGGCGCGGCTTCGCCGTCGTCGCCGAAGAGGTGCGCAAGCTCGCCGAGGAGTCGCAGAACGCTTCGCAGCGCATCGAAGACCTCATTCGCGCCATCCAACAGGAGACGGAGCAGGCGGTGCAGGCGATGGAAACGGGTCGCGAGGAAGCCGAGAAGGGACGCGAAAACGTCACGGCAACGGGCAAGAGCTTCTCGGAGATTCGCGCGATGATTCAGCGCGTGCAGGAAAATTCCGCCGCCATCGAGAAGAATATGGAGAATCTGAGCCAGAGGGCGGAAAAGATCGACGATGCCACGGGCAGGATTCACGACTCCGCTTCCAAGGTCGCGGCCGAGGCCGAGAATGTCTCCGCCGCGACGGAAGAACAGGCGGCGGGCATGGAAGAGATCGCTGCAAGTACGCGCGGCCTCTCCGATATGGCGCACGACCTCAATGCGGCGGCCGCCAAGTTCAAGACCTGAAGGGCGGCACGAAATGAAAAAATGGGCGATGCATATCCGTGCATCGCCCATTTTTGACTGTTCATGCTGCGGGTTCTCTTACTTCATGCGCGCCTGACGAAGCATCCACAGCGACTTGGCGTATTTCTTGATGAGGTCGTCCATGAGCATGGAAGTGACGTAGCGGTTCGCCTCGTCGGCAGCTTTCTTGAGGCTGCGCACCTGCTCGTAGATATAGGAGAAGTCCTTCTCGACTTCGGCGAGGATCTCGTCCGAGGTCACGAAGCCGGGCTTCGCTTCCTCAATCTTCGCGGTTGCGAGGAAGTCCTTGAGGGACGACAGCGGCTCGTGGTTGATCTGCAGCAGGCTCTCGGCGATGGCGTCGATGTCTTCGCGCACGCCGTCGTAGTAGCTTTCCAACTGCGCGTGAACGGGGAAGAAGTCGGGACCCTTGACGTACCAGTGGTAGTGCTGAAGTTTGTGATATTCGACGACGAGGTCGGAAAGAAGCTGGTTCAACATCTTGTGCATGAAAAATCCTCCTTTGCGATATAGGGGCGGGAACTCTGCCCGCAAATTCATCGCTCCCATTATAGCACAAATGGTACGGATTCACAAATAATATTTATTATCTTTTATAATTCAAGGATTCATGGGCGGGCAGTGATTCCAGAAGTTTGCGAATGGAAAGTGCAATCCTTTTTGTTCCAACGACGCGGCAACTGTGGTATAATGTTCCCGTTCAATATCTCGTAGGGAGAATTAGGGGGATTCTGTGTGGATTTAAGTATTATGGAGCTTTTGAAAACGGTTGTCCTGGGCATTGTCGAAGGGCTGACGGAGTGGCTGCCGATCAGCAGCACGGGACATATGATTCTTGTCGATGAGTTCATCAAGCTCGACGTGTCGAAGTCCTTTATGGACATGTTCCTCGTCGTCATACAGCTCGGCGCCATCCTTGCCGTCGTCGTGCTGAACTTTGAGAAGCTCAACCCGTTTTCGAGCTGGAAGTCAAGCTGGGAGAAGCGCGCTACGTGGCAGCTCTGGTACAAGGTCATCCTTGCCTGCGTGCCGGCGGCGGTCATCGGACTCTTGTTCAACAAGTTCATGGAAGAGCACTTCATGACGGCGCCTGTCGTCGCGGCGACCTTGATCTTCTACGGCGTCATGTTCCTCGTCGTCGAGACGTACAATAAGCGTCGCACGCCGCGCGTGCGCGAGATCGAGCGGCTCGACTACAAGACGGCGTTCATCATCGGCCTGTTCCAGGTGCTGTCTCTCGTGCCGGGCACGTCGCGCTCGGGCGCGACGATCTTGGGCGGCATCCTCTTCGGCACGTCGCGCTATGTGGCGGCGGAATTCACGTTCTTCCTCGCCATTCCCGTCATGTTCGGCGCGAGTCTCTTGAAGATGGTCAAGTTTGGCTGGCACTACACGGGCAGCGAGATCTTGATTCTCGTCGTGGGCATGGCGACGGCATTCGTCGTGTCGATCCTTTCGATCAAGTTTCTGCTGCGCTACATCAAGAACAACGATTTCAAGGCATTTGGCTGGTATCGCATCGTGCTCGGCATCATCGTCGTCCTCTATCTCTACTTCGTTGGCGATCCCGTGCAGGGCTGAGGGGGAAATATCATGCGTTTCGTATCATGGAATGTCAATGGTCTGCGCGCTTGCCTCGGCAAGGGCTTCATGCAGTCGTTCAAGGCGCTCGACGCCGACGTCTTCGGCGTGCAGGAGACGAAGATGCAGCCGGAGCAGGCAATCTTGGAGCTTACGGGCTACAAGCAGTATTGGAACAGTGCGGAGAAGAAGGGCTACTCGGGCACGGCGGTATTCAGCCGCATCGAGCCGCTTTCCGTCAGCTACGGCCTCGGCATCGAAGAGCACGATCATGAGGGGCGCGTCATCGCGCTGGAGTTCGACGATCTCTACTTCGTGACGGTCTACACGCCGAATTCGCAGCGTGGCCTTGAGCGGCTCGCCTATCGCATGACGTGGGAGGAGGCGTTCCGCGACTATCTTTTGGCGCTTGACGCGAAGAAGCCCGTCGTCGTCTGCGGCGACCTCAACGTGGCGCATACGGAAATCGACCTCAAGAATCCCAAGACGAACCGCAAGAATGCAGGCTTCACCGACGAGGAACGCGAAAAGATGACGGAGCTTCTCCAAGCGGGCTTCACCGACACGTTCCGCGCGCTCTACCCCGACAAGACGGGCATCTATACATGGTGGTCGTATCTTCGAAAGGCGCGTGAGACGAATGCAGGCTGGCGCATTGATTACTTCCTCGTTTCCGACCGCCTCGCGCCGAAGATCAAGGAGGCGACGATCCACAACGAGGTCTTCGGCAGCGATCATTGCCCTGTGGGACTGGTATTGGCGTGAGGGGGCTTGCTGTCTCGAATGATTCGTGTTCCTTAAAATGGCAGAACGTCTGCAAGAAAGGCGATTATGGCAAAAAGCAGTGTCAAAAATGAAGGATTGTCGAAAGCAAGAGATGCAAAGAAAGATGAGTTCTATACTGCCTACGAAGATATACAGGCAGAGATGAACCATTATGAAGATAAATTCCAGGGGAAGACGGTTCTTTGCAACTGTGATGATCCCTTTGAAAGCAATTTTTGCAAATTCTTTTTACGAAATTTTAATTACCTTGGCTTAAAAAGATTGATCTGTACTTCTTACAGTACCTCGCCGTTTATCGGGCAGCAGCTGACACTTTTCGATGGTGCGGATGAGCCCGTAGTGCGAGGGCATGGCTATGTCATGGATGTGAAGGAAGTTCCGATGGCAAACGGCAGAGGTGTTTCTGATGAAGATATAGATGCTCTTTTGAAATCTAAAAAGCGCGGGGTAAAAAAACTGAAAGGGGATGGAGATTTTCGCTCTGAAGAGTGTATCGATTATCTCAAGCAAGCCGACGTTGTGGTGACAAATCCGCCGTTCAGCCTTTTTCGCGAATATGTTGCACAAATTATGGTGTATCAAAAGGATTTTTTGATTATAGGTAATGTCAATGCCATTACTTATAAAGATATTTTTCCGCTTATTAAAAATAATAAATTATGGCTTGGAGCGAGTATCCATAGCGGGGATCGGAAATTCTATGTCCCGAATGACTATCCGCTTCGTGCAGCGGGATGTGGCGTGGAGGATGATGGAAGAAAATATATTCGTGTGAAAGGGGTTCGCTGGTTTACGAACCTTGATTATGCAATGAGACACGAAGAATTGGTGCTTTATAAGCGATATTATGGCAACGAGGAAGAATATCCTAAATATGATAATTATGATGCGATCAATGTTGATAAGACAGCGGATATTCCATGCGACTATTTTGAGAATCTGGGGGTTCCGCTGACGTATCTGGATAAATATAATCCGAGCCAATTTGAAATCGTTGGTTCTAGTCGCGAGCTTGCACAGCCGATGTCGGAGATTGCTCCTAAAGGCAGTTATGAGCCCGGCGGACCGAGATTTTATTTAGCTGTTGACAGGTTTAGTGATACAGCAGATAATCTCAACGGAACGGAACGGAACGGAACGGAACGGAACGGAACGGAACGGAACGGAACGGAAATATCGCCGTCTATACTTCCGAATTGTTGTCCGGCGCAAGTTGTAACGGAATCTTGGGAGTCCCGATCACATTCCTTGACAAGTATAGCCCTGATCAATTCGAGATCATCAGACTTGCGGCGGGAAATATCCGAGGCCTTGCAGGAATTGCCTCAAGTACGGGAAAAGATGGACCGTACATTGACGGAAAGCTGCGCTACGGAAGGATCTTTATCAGACGTAAAATGTAATGGTATCATGGGGGTGCCGATTACTTTTTTGGATAAATACAATCCAGCGCAATTTGAAATTTTAGGAATTACATTGGGGAATACTGTGGATTATCCGATGACGGTTATTTATCAAGATGGCGTTCAACACAATCGAGATGGTGAAACACAGGGCGGCGGCAAGGTGAATACGCGAGCCGCGATTCTTGTGAAGGAAAAGCCCGTGGGGAAAGTGTACTACACTGCCAAAAATACAGACGGATATTTGTTGAGTATATATCCTCGCATTTTGATTAGGAGGATAAGACGATGAAAATAATGCCGGAACGAATCAAGATCAAGGATATTTTTGAGGGTTATGAGGACAAGGGGGATGACGGTGTTTTTGCCTATGCCGGTAGATTGGCTGTTCGTCCGCCATATCAACGGGAATTTGTCTACGACAATGAGCAGGCAGAAGCGGTGATTCAAACCGTTTTGAAGGGATTTCCGTTAAATGTCATATACTGGGTAAAAGTTGGAAGTGATGCTTATGAGATTCTGGATGGACAGCAGAGGACTTTGTCGGTAATGCAATATCTGAAGCATCAGTTTTCGATTGGTATTGATGGCAAGAAATATTATTGGGATTCCTTACCAGATGATAAGTATAATGCGATTATGGATTATGAACTCATGGTTTATATTTGTGAAGGTGAGGAATCTGAAAAATTAGAATGGTTCAAGGTAGTCAATATCGCGGGCGCAAAACTGACAGATCAGGAGCTGCGGAACTCTGTTTATACAGGAGAATGGCTGTCTGATGCAAAGCGATATTTTTCAAAGCGTACTTGTCCGGCAAAAGCCTTGTCTGGCAAGTATATAACAGGTGATCCTAACAGACAGGAACTTCTTGAAAAGGTTCTTAAGGGTATTTGTGAGTACGAGGGAATTAAAGAGGTTACTGAATATATGGCACAGCATAAAGCAGATGCGGATGCAAATAAGTTGTGGCAATATTTTCAGGATGTCATCCATTGGGCGGAAAAGATTTTTCCAAAATATTTTCCGGATATGAAAGGATTGGACTGGTTTCATCTTTATAACAAGTACCATAGTCGTACATATAATTCTTCCGTTATGGCAGCGGAGACAAAACGCTTGCATGAGGATGAGGATGTACAGAAAAGCAAGGGTATCTATGAGTTTTTACTGTGCAGAGATACGGATCCATTTGCAGGGCGCTTGCTGAATCTACGAGCATTTGATAAACGGGATAAGCAGGCGGCATATAGCAAGCAGGATGGAATATGCCCCGTGTGCAAAGAGCATTTTGATTTCGATGAAATGGAGGGAGATCATATCATGCCTTGGAGTAAAGGCGGACATACACAACCTGATAATTGTCAAATGCTTTGTAAATCTTGTAATGGGAAAAAAACGGATAAGTATTAAAATGGAGGATTTTGGAGATATGAAGTAAAGGAAGAAGTGCTTCATGGCGACGGGTATAACTGAGATGAAGAAAGCATTTTTATGTGATTGAGTACGCATCTATGTTTATTATATGAGTTTCCTAAAAAGATTTTTGCGGGCAGCCGCAAAAATCTTTTTTATTTGACTGGAAAAATAATGCTGTCGGGGATATAATTATATTGAAGATTTTTGCGGCATACCGCAAAAATCTTCAATAGGAGGTTGTGGAATGGAAATCAAAAGAGATCGTTATCTGAATACCCTGATCAGCAAGAAGCATAACGGGCTGATCAAGGTCGTTACTGGCATGCGACGATGCGGGAAATCGTATCTCTTGTTCAAGCTCTTCAAGGAGCATTTGCTCTCGGAAGGAACGGACGCGAATCATATCGTCGAGATCGCGTTCGATACGTTTGAAAATAAGCGATTCTGCGATCCTGTTGTGCTGTATCCGTATTTGAAGGAACAGCTCGCAGGCGAAGGGCTGCATTATGTACTGCTCGATGAGGTGCAGCTTCTGGGGGAATTTGAGTCCGTCCTTAACAGTTTGATTCGCATGGAAAATGTAGATGTGTATGTGACCGGCAGTAACGCCCGCTTTCTGTCGAAAGACGTGATTACGGAATTCCGAGGGCGCGGCGATGAGGTTCGCATGTATCCGCTGAGCTTTGCAGAATTTATGTCGGTCTATTCTGGCAGCAAATACGATGGCTGGAATGAATATATGCTCTACGGCGGTCTGCCGTTGGTGCTGAATTTTACGACGGCAGAGCAGAAGATTGCTTTTCTGAAAGCACTTTTTGAGGAAACCTATATTTCCGATATTGTCGGCAGGCACAGGATACGCAACAAGGCGGAACTGGAAGAGCTTTTGAACATTCTCTCTTCTGCCATCGGCTCGCTGACCAACCCGGAAAAGCTGTCGGCGACCTTTCGCTCGGTCAAGAGAAAGAAGATCAGCAACAGTACGATCAAACGCTATATTGATTATCTGTGTGATTCGTTTCTGATTGACGGTGCTCTGCGCTATGACGTAAAGGGAAAGAAATACATGGACACTCCAGTGAAATACTATTTTACAGACATGGGGCTGCGAAATGCCCGACTGAATTTCAGACAGCTGGAGGAAACGCACAGCATGGAGAACATCATCTTCAACGAGCTGAAGATCCGAGGTTTCAATGTGGATGTGGGCGTCATCCAGCAGTACGGCACGAATGATAAGGGAAGCAGCATCCGCAGGCAGCTCGAAATAGACTTCGTCTGCAATAAGGGCTCGAAGCGCTATTACATCCAGTCTGCCTACGCGCTGCCGGATGCCGCGAAGATGGAGCAGGAGCAGCGCTCCCTGATGCTGACGGGGGATTTTTTCAAGCGCATGATCATCACGAAGGACAGCCCGGCGCCGCATTATAATGAACAGGGCGTCCTCTTCATGAATGTCTATGATTTTCTGCTCGATGAGAAGAGTCTGGAGAACTGACAACGTGCCGTTCTATCACACTTCGTGACAGATTTTTCTCTAAAAGGTCAAAAAATCAAAAAAAGTCCTTGACTATTTGTCGAAAAATGAGTAA
>ERZ772926.773-NODE-773-length-16829-cov-8.489627_pt1 | contig 16829 bp, 11 predicted proteins | sample MGYA00511136_ERZ772926 | MGnify/ENA primary metagenome ERZ772926 (study PRJEB29015, sample SAMEA2737917) | human oral metagenome | biome: human oral; feature: human-associated habitat; material: dental | place: China | collected 2153 ... | reverse complement strand
GCTTAAATAGTCAAATCCTGCGTCCTTAAGGTATTTACCATATTTTGAAGGAGTTCTGAAAACATAACATACAGAAACGTCTGAACAGCTTTTTGGAGTTCCTCCCTCATCAAAAAGAGTTCCTTCAAGATTTCCAACAGTAAGGTCAGCATCCTGTAATATTTTTTCTGTATCTGTCAATATATTATAATCATTTTTTGGGAGAAGAGTTCTGGAAGGATAGTTACTTCCCAGCATTATATCCCCAACAGCTATAACAGTAATTTTTTTATCTTCTAATTTTTCAGTTTCATTAGAATTTGTAACAGCAGTTTCTGTATTTTCCTTTTTAGAATTTATGTCTGATTCAGCTTCTTTTTTTCCAAAATAGGTGTTATCGCAGGAAAAGAATGCTAATGTCAGAACTATTAAAATAATAAACTTAAACTTTTTCATAAAGCTCCTTTATAATACAAATATAATCAAGCAATTTTACATCTTTTTAAATGAAAATGCAACATAAAATAGAGGTTTGAAGCAGAAAAATTTTGAAGTGAAAGGAAATTATGCAATTAAGTTTTAATTCTAAATATTTAAAGACAAAATCTATAAATTGTGGTATAATTTAAATGTAAGAAAATGCACAAAAAATGAGTATGCGAACATATGATAAACTAAATTATTAATAGTAAAGGAAGGGAAAAATGAGTATTTTAGATGAACTAAATAAGGAGCAGAGAAAAGCTGCAGAAAAAATAGAAGGGCCTGTATTGATACTGGCTGGAGCGGGAAGCGGAAAAACACGGACAGTTACTTATAGAATTGCACACATGGTAAAAGAGATAAGGATTTCGCCACTTAATATTCTGGCACTTACTTTTACGAATAAGGCGGCAAGGGAAATGAAGGAAAGGGCTACGGCACTTATTGGACATGAGGCAAATAATCTTGTAGTTTCTACATTTCACTCGTTTTCGGTAAGATTGCTTAAAACTTATTCTGAAAGAATTGGATATGGACGGAATTTTAATATTTATGATGTGGACGATCAAAAATCAATTATTACAAAAATAAAAAAAGAAATGGGGATTAAGGATAATGATGGTGTTCAGCCAGGAAAACTTGCAAATAAGATTAGTAAATTAAAGGAGCAAGGGATAGGGATTAAGGAGCTTGAGCGGGAAATTGATATGAGAATTTCTGCAAATAGGCTTTTTGGAGAGATTTATCAGAAGTATGATGAAGTTTTGAAGGCAAATAATGCGATGGATTTTTCGGATTTGCTTTTGAATGCGAGAAAATTGCTGGATGATGCTTTTGTTCTGGAAAGAATACAGGAAAGATATCAGTATATTGTAGTGGATGAGTATCAGGATACTAACGATATTCAGTATGAAATGATTAATATGATTGCAGCAAAGTATCGAAACATCTGTGTCGTAGGGGATGAGGATCAGAGTATTTATGCATTTCGTGGAGCAAATATTAATAATATCTTGAATTTTGAGAGAGATTACAAGGAAGCATTTACAGTAAAACTGGAAAGAAATTACCGTTCTACAAAGAAAATACTGGATACAGCCAATGAGCTTATTAAAAATAATAAAAGTTCAAAAGGGAAAACACTTTGGACAGATGGTTCAGATGGAGAAAAAATCAAGATTTATAATGCAATGACTGTTTATGATGAAGCAGATTTCATTGTGACAGAGATGAAGAAAAAGAAAAGAGACGGTGCCGATTACAAGGATATGACGATTTTGTACAGGACAAATGCACAATCAAGGGTTTTGGAGGAAAAACTGCTATCTGCAAACATTCCTTACAAAATTTACGGTGGGATGCAGTTCTTTCAACGTAAGGAAATAAAGGATATTTTGGCATATTTAAGTCTTTTAAATAATAAAAATGATAATCATAATTTTTATCGTATAATTAATGTTCCAAAACGTTCTGTTGGAGAAAAGACGCTGGAAAAAATACAGGAAGTTGCAAATGAAAAAAATATTTCTATGCTTGAAGCACTTCGCTACATTGATGAAATTCCTGTAAGAGCAGCTACAAAACTGGCATTAAAGGAATTTTACAATTTAATGCAAGGCATTTACTCAAGTCTTGAAGAAATGTCAATTAAGGAAATATTTGATGAAATATTAATTAGAACTCGTTATATTGACTCGATTGAAGATAATAAAGAAGATAGAGTTAAAAATATCGAAGAATTGTTAAATAGTATTATAGAACTTGAAAAACAAAATCCTAATATGAGTTTAAATGAATATCTTGATATGATTTCTTTAAGTTCGTCAACCGATGAAATGGAAGATGATGAAAATTATGTAAAACTTATGACAATTCACAGCTCGAAAGGACTGGAATTTGATTATGTCTTTCTTGCGGGAATGGAAGACGGGCTATTTCCGTCAATTTCCTTTGATGCACCTGAAGAAGAACTGGAAGAAGAGCGTAGACTTTGCTATGTGGCGATAACCCGTGCTAAAAAAGAATTGTTTATTTCCTATTCTTCATCAAGAAAAATTTGGGGAAAAGATGACAATTTGCGTCGTCCATCAAGATTTATCTATGAAATGAAGCAGGATAATTTGGAATATGTTGGTGGGAAATATGGCGGTTTAAAAGGGAAATCTTTAACTCCAAGAAGTTTTACACCGAAGATAGAAAATTTTAATCCATTTTCTAAAGATAAGTTGGGAACATTTGGTAAAAAATTAGGTTCTCAAACAACTTCAAATGTGAATTCTAAATATAAAGTTGGGGATGTGGTTAATCACAAAAAATTTGGACGTGGGAAAATAAAAAAAGTGGATGCAAAAAGTATGATTGTGGAGTTTATGGTTGGAGAAAAGAAAATAGCGTTGGTTTTGGCGGATAAAATTTTGGAAAAATAAAAAATAATCTTAATTACAGTAAAAATCTTTTTGTTTAATTCAAAGAGGTTTTACTGTATTTTTTGCATATTTTCAAAGGGAAAAGAGTTATAATTGAATATACAAAGAAAAAAGTATAGGGAAGGAGAGTATGATTTTTACATAACTTGTAATTATCATACAAAACAAAAATGAAAAATTTAGTATTATCGACAGATTCTTATAAAATTACTCATCCATTTCAATATCCAGAAAATATGACGTATATGCACGATTATATCGAAAGTCGTGGTGGCTTATACGGATATGTAAAATTTTTTGGATTGCAATATTACTTAATGGAATATTTAACAAAAAAAATTACAAATGAAATGATAGATGAAGCTAAGGAAATTTGTGAACTGCATGGATTGCCATTTTTTGAAGAGGGATGGAGATATATTGTAGAAAAACTGGATGGAAAATTGCCACTTAGAATTAGAACTGTGCCAGAAGGCAGTGTTGTAAAAAATCATAATGTGCTGGTTACAGTTGAATCAACTGACAAAAATGTACCTTGGATTGTAGGCTGGGTGGAAACATTGCTGTTAAAAGTTTGGTACCCGATTACTGTTGCAACATTTTCATACAAGGCAAAACAGATTATAAGACACTTTTTGGAAGAAACAAGTGATAATGTGGAGTCGGAATTAAAGTTTAAATTGCATGATTTTGGTTATCGTGGTGTTTCCAGCGAGGAAAGTGCGGGAATTGGCGGAATGGCTCATCTTACCAATTTTTATGGAACAGATACCTTAAATGCACTTGTTTTTGCCCGTAAATATTATAATGAAAAAATAGCCGCTTACAGCGTGCCTGCTTCTGAACATAGCACAATGACTTCATGGACTCAAAAATATGAAAAAGAAGCATACGAAAATATGCTTGATAAATTTCCAAAAGGAATTGTTTCAATCGTTCTTGACAGCTATAATTTTTTTAATGCAGTAGAAAATATTATTGGAAAAGATTTACGTGAAAAAATATTAGCAAGAGATGGAATGGTTACAATACGTCCAGATAGTGGAGATGCAATTACAAATATTTTATTTGCACTTGAAAGTTTGGAAAAAAGTTTTGGTTATACGATAAACTCCAAAGGGTATAAAGTTATTAACAAAGTCCGAGTTTTGCAGGGTGATGGAATTAATGAAGATACAATCTGGGATATTTATAAATCTTTAAAGGATAACAAATATTCTGCTGAAAATGTTACTTTAGGCTGTGGAGGTTCACTTTTACAAGGAAATGATAAATCTAGCATTAATAGGGATACTCATAAATTTGCCATGAAATGCAGCTGTATAAAAATTGGAAATGAAGTTAGAGATGTTTACAAAAATCCTGTTACAGATAAAGGAAAAGTCAGTAAAAAAGGACGGCTTGACTTGATAAAAAATAAAAATGGAGAATTTGAAACAGTAAATATTTCAGATTTACCTGAAAATCAATATCACGAAGATTCCGTAATGGAATGTGTTTTTGAAAATGGAAAAATTTTAAAAACATATACTTTTGAAGAAGTAAGAAAAAATGAAAGTTTATTGTATAATCCGAGTTTAATTAGAGAAGTATCAAAATAGAAATGATAAAATTAGATAAAAATAGTTTAAATTAAAATTGCAAAAATTATACAATTTAGATTTTTAAAAGCAATAGATAAATTACGAAAGAAGGAAATAAATGAAAAAAATATTATTATTAGGAATAGCTGCAGTAGTTTTAGCTGCCTGTGGAAATAAGCCCAAAACACAAAATGAAATAGGACAGGCGGCACAAAATGCTGAATATACACAATATTTAGACACTTTGAAAGCTGATAATAATTTAAAAATCACAATGGGAAAAGTTCCCGTAACAATTGTTGGAAAAGAATTAAAAGTTGGAGATAAAATAAGGGAAGTGCCTTTAGTTGTAAATACGAAATTAGAAGAAAAAAATATTTTTGAAGATAAAAATATAAAAGTAATTTATACGGCACCGTCACTTGATACAAAAGTTTGTTCACTGCAGACAAAACAGTTAAATGAAGCTGCCAAAACTCACACAAACGTGAAATTTTACTCTGTGACAGTTGATACTCCATTTGCTCAGGAAAGATTCTGTACAGCCAATGAAATTAATGGATTAAAAGCAGTTTCTGACTTTAAATATCATCAATTTGGTATTCAAAATGGATTTTTCATAAAAGAAAAAGGGTTTTTAACAAGAGCATTGATGATAGTGGATGAAAATAATAATGTAAAATATATTGAATATGTGTCTGAAGAAGGAAAAGAGGCAGATGTCGATAAGGCATTGAAATTTTTGGAAAATAAATTATTGAAAAAATAGATTTTGATTCATTCTAATTAAGGAGAAAATAAAATATTATTAATTAAAAATCTTTTACGAAGAAATTAAATAAAATCTTGAAAATTTTAAAAACTAAGATTATAATATAAAAAAGTAAATTTGGGAGGATAGATGAAAAAAATAGCAGTATTATTAATAATAGTTTCAATGACAATTTTTGCATCACCAAGAAGTAAAGGTGTAAATACAAATCTAAGAAAAAATAACAAAATTTCTGGACAAATAAATAAAAAAAATGAAACTTCACAAGAAACTTGGAATAGAATAAAACCTGAAATTAAAATTCGATTGGACAAACTTTCAAAAGAGACTATAGCAGGAAATTACAAGCAAAGTTTTGATGAGATGCCAGATAAAATATTAAAATATTTAGCAAATAAATTTTCAATATCAACTGCTAAAGCTAAAAATTTGATAGTGGAAATGATGTCTAAAATGGCAAAAGAATTAAAAATTGTTGAAAACAGTTATGATTTGGAAAATGTTAGACTAGGAAAAACTGGAATTGGAAGAAATTATGTAATTATTCCAATGAAAGTAACAGCACTATACAATGGGAAAAAATTAACTAATACTGGTGAAATAATGGTATTTGAAGATGAGGGAAAATGGTACATTATCAATTATGACAAAGATCAAATGATATTATTAAAGGACGTATATCCAGATTTAGTTAAAATAAAAGAAAAATAATCTAAAAGAATTAATTTGGAGAAAAAAATGAAAAAGCTAAAATTATTATTTCTAGTCATAACTTCAATAGCAGTTTTAACAGCCTGTGAAGATAAATACAGCACTGAAAATTTGAAAAAAGATAATAAATTGTTGAAGGAAACAGTTGCAAAATGTAAAGAGAAATACGATGAAAAGATTTGTAAAAATTTAGAACAGGTACAGAATGAGTTGCTACAGGAGGCTTGGAATAAGGTAAAACCTGAAATTAAGGAAAGACTGGATAAAGTTTCAAAAGCATTGGAAGCTGGAGATTTGACAGCAAGTATGAATGAAGTTCCAGAAAAATATTTGAAATATCAATCTGATAAAGTTTCAATGTCGATGGAACGATTAAGAGAAATGACAAAAAAAGCGTTTGATAATTTAACAAGTGGAATGAAAATTATTAAAAATAATTATGATATTGAAAATGCTAAGGTTGGAAAAACTGAAACAGGAAGAAAGTATGCTATTATTCCAACAACTGCTTTAATGAAAGTTAATGGTCGGACAGTAGAAACAAAGGGGAAATCAATTGCATTTGAAGATGAAAATCAATGGTATGTTATCAATGTTGATAAAGATTTTAAATTTTTTATTGAGGGAGTATATCCTGATTTAGCGAAAGTGAAAGTGGATTAGTTAAAAAGAATAATTTTAAATTTTAAAATTAAAAGATATTTGAAAAATTAGAAAATAATTTAAATATAATTGAATTAACTTAGAATATGGCAAGAAAAATATTTTTGACATAATAGGAAAAATATGATAACATATAAAAAATGAATAAATTGGATGAAGGTATGAGGAGAGATTTTGATTTCATTAAACAATTTTGATGAAATTAAAACACCGAAGAAGCGAATCTTTCAGGTAAAAGGACTCATAGTGGACGAGCCTCTGGAGAGACTGTCTTAAGTGACAGCACCGAAGGAGCAAAGGAATTTTAATTCCCTAAACTCTCAGGTAAAAGAACAGAGAATATACATATAAAATTGTAGATTTTATATTTCTTTTTTTATACAAAAGAAATCTAAAGAGGTTGTTTTAACTTTATCTTAAGTAAAAGACAGCCTTTTTTTATTTAATTTATAATCAAATCTTGTATTCAAATGCTTTAAACTTTTCTATTCATTTTAAAATTCAGAAAATAAAAAACGAAGGAGAAAAACTTAAATGTTAGAAATTATCAAGAATTTTAATGGATTTTTTTGGGGAGTTATTTTAATTGTTTTATTAGTTGGAACAGGTATATTTTATACTTTTCGGTTAAAATTTATTCAGGTTAGGGAGTTTAAAAGCGGTTTGAAGCAGTTGACGAGCGGGTTTGATTTGAGTGGAGAAAAGGCGGATAATAATGGAATGTCGTCGTTTCAGGCTTTGGCAACAGCTATTGCGGCACAAGTTGGAACAGGGAATCTTGCTGGAGCTGCAACAGCGATTGTATCTGGAGGACCTGGAGCCATATTCTGGATGTGGTTAAGTGCATTTTTTGGAATGGCAACTATTTATTCAGAAGCAGTATTAAGCCAGATTTTTAAACAAAAAAAAGACGATGAAATGACAGGAGGACCTGCTTATTATATTGAAACTTTATTTAATGGTGGAAAAGCCGCTAAATTTCTAGCTGGATTTTTTTCAGTTGCCTGTATTCTTTCGCTTGGATTTATGGGAAATGCAGTTCAAGCAAATTCAGTTGGAGATGCCTTTCATAATGCGTTTCATGTGCCAACAGTGGTAACAGGATTATTTTTAGCAATCTTATCTGGATTTATATTTTTCGGAGGGGTAAAAAGAATTGCTTCAGTTACTGAGAAAGTTGTGCCAATTATGGCGGTTTTGTATGTTGCAATATGTTTGGTTATTATTGTATTAAATATTGGAAATGCAGCTTTGGCATTTAAGGCAATTTTTGTAAATGCTTTTTCTACAAAAGCTGTTCTAGGTGGATTCGCTGGAGCCGGAATGAGAAAAGCAATAAGATTTGGAGTGGCAAGAGGATTGTTTTCAAATGAAGCTGGAATGGGATCAACACCACATGCACATGCAATTGCAAAAGTAAAAAATCCTGAAGATCAAGGACACGTGGCTATTGTTACAGTTTTCATTGATACGTTTGTGATTTTGACATTATCAGCATTAGTAATTTTAATTGCAGATGGAAGAGCAACAGGAACAGGAATTTCATTGACCCAGCAGGCATTTCAGGCAGTATTAGGGCATTTTGGAGTGATTTTTGTTGCAGTTGCATTATTCTTTTTCGCATTTTCTACAATAATTGGCTGGTACTTTTTTGGAGAAGCCAATGTGAAATATTTATTTGGAAAGAAAGCGTTAAATGTTTATAGAAGTCTAGTAATGATTTGTATAGTTGCAGGTTCGCTTCAAAAAGTAGAATTAGTGTGGGAATTGGCTGATATGTTTAATGGGCTTATGGTAATTCCAAATTTGATAGCATTGATTGGGCTGCATAAATTGGTAGTTGAAGTTACGAAGAAGGATCCGTTGTTGCAGATTAGTGATTAATACTAAATCCCATTCAAACAACGAATTTTTTAGCAATGGATAAAAGCCTAATATTGCTAAATAATTAAAATATAATTTTCGCTTTTTAAACGGGGAATAGTCTACAATAAAAATATACCCAAATTTCTGATTGAAAAAATTCAAGATTGGGTATATTTTTTATTTATATCATAAATTGCAATATTAATTGCGACATTTTACTAATTTTTTTAAAAACCAATTTCGTGTAAAAATTTTTCAAATGGTGTTGCATAGTTTAAACATTTTCTTGGTCTTGAATTTATCAGTATTAAGGTTTTTATCAATTCTTCTGTTGTTAATCTTCTTTGGGTAAAATTCTCTTAGAAGACCATTGCTGTTTTCATTACAACCTTCTGCCACAAGCAATATGGTTCTGCAAAATAGAAATCTATTCCCAGCTTTTCCATTTCTTTCCAGTATGAGAAAGAATTCCTTATGTAGAAGTTTTAAATGCTTTTTTTGGAATATTGGTTGTCAGCTGTTTTATTGCATTGAATTTTTACTTCTATCTTCCTACATAAACTCGCGTCTTTAACTCCACAAATGTCTCTCCTCTTGACGAAACTACTGAATCGACCCCCGGTGTCCAAAAATTTCCTTTGTGCTTACTTCGGACAGTCTTTCTTTAATTGTTTTTCCAATATTAAATTTTTAGTTTTTTCTTCTTAAAACGTTTAGGGAAACATCCAGAAAATCGCTGTACAGCCATTTATAGACAGTTTTAGATGATTGCCAGCGAATCTATTTTCAGTCAGAGCCTGTCTTCAGATTTTTCAATTCAGTAGTAATTTTTGAATTTCTTCCTTTATTAGTAGCTTTTCTATTGGCAGCCGACTGAGTATTTTCAGAAGAGTATTCACCACTAATTCTTCTGATTTCACAGTAAATGGTAGCTCTATGTCTATTAAGGATTTTAGAAATTTTATAATTTTCTTTTAGTAAAACCTCTAGTTTATTTCTTCCATTTATGGTAAAATATCTATGGCTCATGATATATTTCCTTTCGTTAATGTTTTAACATTTTAACACGAAATTATCATGAGTTTTTACATTTTTTAAGTTTGTCGCAATATATTATATAATCTATATAAAACAAAAAAATGCAATTCAATATAAATATTGATTTGCACTATATATCACATTTTTAGCTATTCTAATGGTGCCCAGACGCGGAATCGAACCACGGACACAGGGATTTTCAGTCCCTTGCTCTACCGACTGAGCTATCTGGGCAAATGGCGGAAGTGACGAGACTCGAACTCGCGACATCTTGCGTGACAGGCAAGCACTCTAACCAGCTGAGCTACACCTCCAAATAAATGGTGGTCACAACTGGGCTCGAACCAGTGACCCCCTGCTTGTAAGGCAGGTGCTCTCCCAACTGAGCTATGCGACCACATTTTTTAACTACTCAATTAGTATAACATACATTTTTTAATATTTCAACTATTTTTTTAAAATTTTTCTTGATTTTTTATATAAATACTCAAACTATTTCTCTATCAAACTATTGTTTACTAAACTTCTTCAAAATAAAATAATCAAAAGTTTAGGTAAAATAGCCATCAATTTTTTATTTTCAGATAATATATTATTTTATTTTGATATTCAGTATTCTAATTTTTACCAGTAAATTTCCCTTCCATATTTTCCAAAAGCGGATAAAATTCTTCCTTCATCATTTGTTTTTATTTGATAAAATTCTACTCTTTTTTTGAATGTTTTGTTTACTTCCTTTACAAGTTCCCTGAAATCTAGTCTACTATTGGCTGTAAAATAAAATATTAACTTGCTTTCGTCAAATGTATATTCTCCAATAACGAGATTCATTTCAGGAAGAAGTCTTTTTACAATTTTTTTACATTTAAAATAGGCATCATCAGCTTTTTTGTCCAATTCTATTAATTTTTCGATTTCTTTAGTTGATAATTTTCGTTTTACTTCCCTAATTTTTAAATCATTTTGTTCGTCTTTTTCTTTATTTAAGGAAAGTCCTAAAACTATTCCAATCTGTTCGCCACGAATTGTATCTACAAGTACATGATCTCCTTTTTTATAATCTTCTGTATCGTTTATCATAAATGGATAAACTTTTTTTGTTTTTCTAAATTTTATATTTATTATTTTCATAATATTCCACCTTCTAAAAAACTGAAATACCCCTGTTCACTTATTATTAAATGGTCTAACAAACGTATTTCCATACTTTCAAATACTTCTTTAACTTTTTTTGTCAGCAAAATGTCAGAATCTGAAGGTTTGAGTGAGCCTGCGGGATGATTATGCACTAAAATGACTGATTTTGCGTTATATTCTAATATTTTTTTTATTAGTTCCCTAATATAAATAGTACTTCTGTCAATTGTACCATAAAATAATTCTTCTTCTTTCATTAATTCATTTTGTGTATTTAAAAATAATACTTTAAAAACTTCGATATCCCTTTTTAAAAGAGAGCATTTTAAATAATTTAGTAATTTAATGTTGCTTGTTATTGAAATTTTTTTATTATGTATTTTTTTATACAGCCCGTTTTCTATAATCTCAGATAAAAGTTTTAAAAAAACAACAGTTCTTTCAGTCATATATTTATTTTTTTGCAATTCTTCTTCTGATTGCTGTAAAATTGTATACAAATCCCCATATTTTTTTAATAGATTTTTTGCAATTCCTCTGCAATTTTTTCTAATAACTGTATATGTAAGCAGCAGTTCCAAAAGCTCATAGTCTAGAAATCCCTTTGTTCCTGTCGAAAGAAATCTTTGCCTTAATCTTTCCCGATGTCCTTTTTCCTGTTCTTCACTCAATTTTTCCTTTAATATTGCTAACTTTTTATTTTCCCCCATCATTTTTCCCCCAAAAAATGTTTATGTGAATAGTTTATCATAAAACTAAAAAAATAACAATATTTAAAAATTTTTAAACTTAAATAAGGGGAGTTCAATTGAGTCCCCCTTACTTAAAATATTCTATTCGTAATCTCTGCCAATTCTTACTTTTCGTAAAATCATACCTTCCTTAGCTTTTATGTTTAGCTTAATTTTTCCATTGGAACTTGTTCTGAATGTTCTGCCTTCTGTTACCAGATCTATAAATCTTTCATCTTGATAATGCGTTTCAAATTCCACATTTTCCCAATCATTAAAAGAATTATTTATTACAACTATTATAGAATAATCTTCAATTACTCTTTCATAAACAATTACATCTTTTTCATTGTCTGCCATAATTTCTCTGAATTTACCATAGACAAGAGTTTTATTTTGAAGTCTTATACGAATTAATTTTTTGTACCATTCAAATAAGTCACTGTCAACTTTTTGTTCGTAACTTTCATTTTGGTTAATATGTGACGGATTTTTTTCATTATCGTATAAAAATTCCTTCCATAACATTGGCTTTCTGCAGTATGGATCTGTTGCTCCCCACATTCCAACTTCATCGCCGTAAAATAGCATTGGTGCTCCAATATAAGTCATTTGGAATATTGATATTAATTTTAATATATCTTTTGGCTTAATTGGGCTGTTTCGCCAATCTATTGTTGTATTTGGATGGTAATTTGAAGCCAGGTCAGGACGAATTCCATTGTATCCTTTTTCTAACTGCTTTCCTTCTTCCAGATTTCTTCCAATTACATCGTTTACAATTCTTGAATAAAGCCTATCGGTATCGTGTGAACCGTTCAGATTCTGACTTGCCTGTAACGCCTGATACGGATACCAAGTTCTTTTTTCTCGAAGTTCATTGAAAAAGTCCTGTGCCTTTAACTTGTATCTTACTCCACCTTCACGGCTTTGATTTATGAAAAATCCGATAACTGTTTTTAGCCATTCATAGTTCATTACAGTGTCAAATTTATTTCCGCCATTAATATCTCCTGAAGCATTTCCCCAAAGTTCGGCAGTTATGTAGGAATCCTTCTTGCTGCCTTTTACAACTTCTCTCCATTCGTTCCAGAAATTTTGATTTTCAAGGCAGTTTGGCACATCTAAACGCCATCCGTCAATTCCGTCATCTTCCATCCAGTTTTCACTTTCTTTTCCATCAGGTCCACACATCCATTTTCTCGTAATGTTAAAAATGTACTCTTTATATTCCTGATTAAAAGTGTTAAATTCAGGAAGCGAGTCAAATCCACCCCAAGCATTATAAATAGTTCTCTTTCTATTTGCAATTAATGTTTCAAATGCCTGTTCATCACTCATATCATCTGTAATCGGAACATGCTGTCCAAAATCTGTAAATTTGTACCAATCTTTATATTTAGAATTTTCACCGTCTGCAAGCACCATATTAAATGTCCAATGCTCACTGCTGCTATGATTGAAAACTCCGTCAAATATTACACGAATACCATTTTTATGAAATTCCTTTATCAAATCAACCATTATCAAGTCTGACTCTGTCCAAACCCAAGTAGCTGGATCTTCTGTTTCTCCATATCCATTTTTTCCTCTGCTTTCACCCTTTAAGTTCACTTCCAGAAGTTTTAGCTCACTACTTGTCGTAGCCTTGTTTCCAAGCACATCCACGTATGACTTATTCCCATATTTATTATTTCTATTAATTTCCACACCGTGAGTTGACCCGCTTGTCTTTATTGTCCCAAAATCTGGCGAAATATGTCTAAAGTCATTTGCTCCATACTTATGATTTTGATACGAGAAAAATACTGGATTTAGCCATACAGCATTAATTCCAAGCTCCTTCATATATGATATCTTTTCCTTAATTCCCTGTAAATCTCCACCATACATTCTGGCATATTTCAAGCTGTAGTCAATTTCACGCTCTCCCAGCTTTTCCCATATTACCTGTTCCTTAAAATCAGCCGTCCATCGGTTTCTATCAAAATGACTAATCACATTATTACTTTTTTCCCATTTATATTCTTCTACAAAATTCTGTTCATGAAGTCTGTTAGGCTTAAATGCCTCTGGTCCAAATTCATTGAAAATTGGATCATTGTAATGATTTCCATTATAAAATCTATCTGGAAAAATATTATACCAAACAGCTTCTTTTGCCCAGTTTGGTACGTTAAACAACTGTATGTCTTTAGAAGTTGTATTTACAACAAGTCTTTTAGGTTTGCTATAACTCAATGTTTTTCCATTAAAGTAAGCTCTTGAGCCGTTATCTTCCAAAATAAAATAATACAATAGTTTTGTTGCTTCTTTTCCAAAGTTTATAATTCTTTCAAAATAGTCAAATCCGTTTGTCTTATCTTGGTATCTTTCAAGTTCATAAATCATTTCATAATTATCTTCTTCATGTAAAACAATGCTTATGTAAGCCCGCTCCACATCATTCATCTGCGTTCTTATTTTAAATTCATACTCACTGTCAGACAATTTATTAAAATATTGCAAACTATCATAGTTATGAACAATCGCCTTTAAATTTGTATTTTTATCAATCGCTTCATAAACAAATTTTCCGGTTCCCAAATCTCCTTGTGCAAATAATGCTCCATTTTCCCCGATTATAAGTTTTTTATTTTCATTTCCAGGATACCATTTTCCGTCAATCAAGTATTTGTATTCATAAACTCCTTCAGGCGAAGCCAGTGTCACTTCGTAATTTGTCCCTTCAAAATGGTGAATTGGCTCAGTATCGGGCTTCCAGTTATTAAAGTTTCCCGCAATCTCAACTTTATCCGCCTTTTCCAATCCAAAATCAGCAATATTCAAGTTCATTCTGTAAAATTTCATTTTAGTCATTGAAAATGACTTTTTTGATGGAGAATATTCTACATAAATATCTATTCCCTTTTGAAATCCTGTTATTGATTTTGGTGGCAAATTTTCACCTACCACAGCTTCAAATTTTTTGGCAAATGGAGCTGTATGGCTATAAGTTACACCGCTTATTGTGCCATTTTCTTCATCTTTTATTTCAAAGAAATAGCTTCCTGATTCAACGTTTCCCCATTTATATATATAATTTTCCCATTTTTGCTTTAAATTCTCTTCTCTATAAAATTTATTATCTTTGTAAATTATTAATTTATAACCCATTTTCTTCTCCTAATTACCTGCTCCCTAATTTAGTTCAAAAAACACTCTATATGCCCTATATGTTTCATATAAGTCCGCTTTTGATGAAATTTCAAATAAAGAGTGCATTGATAAAAGTGCTGGTCCTGCATCTATCGTTCTAATTCCGTAGTAAGCCAAAAACTTCGCAACAGTTCCTCCTCCACCTTCGTCAACTTTTCCAAATCCGCCCGATTGATATTTAATTTCATTTTTATCAAATATCTGTCTTATTTCTTGAATAAACTCAGCATCAGCATCATTTGCCATAGATTTTCCACGGCTTCCAGTATATTTAGCAAATGCCAGTCCATAAGACAACCGTGCCACATTTTCAATATCATGGGCAGATTTAAACACTGGATTCATCGCAGCAGTAACATCTGACGACAAGGCTTTGGAATTCCACAAAGTTTCCCTTAATATCTGATCATTATAGTTTTTTTCTGTAAGTAAAAGCATTTTCCCTACAATATATTCAGGCAATGTTGATTTCAAACTTGTCGAACCTTCACTTCCAATTTCTTCCTTATCTGTCAAATAAATCATAACAGTTTTTTTAGTTTCCTTTATTTCAAGCAAAGCCCTAAGTGAAGTAAATGCACAAATTCTGTCATCTTGTCCATATCCTCCAATCATGCTCTGATCAAGCCCCACATCTCGCAATTTTCCAGCAGGCACAACTTCTAGCTCTGCAGTAAAAAAGTCATCTTCTTCTATTCCATAATCTTTTTTCAATTTATCAAGCACAAACTGTTTTATTTTTTTATTTACATTTTCATTATTTAAAGGCATATTTCCAAATAACAATTTTAATTCTTCACCTTTTATTACATCCCTTGCCTTTCTTTCATCCTGCACATTATACGACAAATGCGGCAATATATCAGGCACACTAAATACAGGCTCATCATCATGCTCTCCAATTGAAAGTGAAACTTTTTCTCCACTTTTTAGAAAAACAACGCCGTGCAATGCCAATGGAGTCGCAGCCCATTGATACTTTTTAATTCCACCATAATAATGTGTATTCAATAGTGCAAATTCTTCATCTTCCATTACTGGATTGGGCTTTAAATCCAGTCTTGGAGAATCCACGTGGGAAACAATCATATTAATCCCGTTTTTTATATCATTTCCGATAATTACCGCAATAATATTTTTATTTCTATTCTTAAAATAGATTTTATCCCCCTTTTTCAATTCACTTTTTTTATTAATACCAATAAATCCATTTTTTATAAGCTCTTTTTCTGTCAAATCTACAAATTCACGCTCAGTCTTTGCCAAATCTAAATATTTTTTGTAGTCTTCAGCAAATTCAAATATTACTTTTTTTTGTTCATCTGTATAACTTTTCCATAAATTTTCCTTTGTCATTTGACTTCCTTTCCCAGAGTTCCAATTATAATAAAGACATAATAGATATATACGACAACCTAAGTTTTTTTATTTTATTAAATTCTAATTTTGCATGGTTATCGAACAGATCTAATAAATCCAATATTTAAATAAAAAATAACAAAAAAAATGGTGGCTTGAAAAAATATCCCGAATCAGCCACCTTCTTTCCAAACTAAATTAATTTTTCGATTTATTTAATTTTATTTATCTAAATATCAAATTTACTTAACTTCTTTTAATTTCTCTTCCAATTCTTTTCCAGCTTCTTCATATCCTGGTTTTCCTAATAATGCAAACATATTTTTCTTATATGCTTCTACTCCTGGCTGATCAAATGGATTTACACCTAAAAGGTATCCACTTACTCCACATGCTTTTTCAAAGAAATAGAATGTATACCCCAAATGATAAGGAGTTACTTCAGGAATATTTATCCCCAGGTTAGGTACATTTCCATCAACGTGTGCTAAAATTACTCCATCAGTTGCTTTTTTATTTACATAATCTAATGTTTTTCCAGCAATAAAGTTCAATCCATCAAGATTTTCCTTGTCGCTTTCAATAACAAATTCCACTTCAGGTTTTCCAATAGAAACTACTGTTTCAAAAAATAATCTTTGCCCTTGTTGAATATACTGACCTAATGAGTGTAAATCAGCTGAGAAATCTGCTGAAGTTGGATACAGTCCTTTTCCTTCTTTTCCTTCAGATTCTCCAAATAATTGTTTCCACCATTCTGCCAAATAGTGAACTCTTGGTTCATAATTTACCATTAATTCCAAGTCTTTTCCTTTTCTATGCAAGATGTTTCTAACAGCCGCATATTGTAAAGCCTGATTTTCATCCATATTTTTGTTTGCAA
>ERZ772926.772-NODE-772-length-16838-cov-7.092534_pt1 | contig 16838 bp, 15 predicted proteins | sample MGYA00511136_ERZ772926 | MGnify/ENA primary metagenome ERZ772926 (study PRJEB29015, sample SAMEA2737917) | human oral metagenome | biome: human oral; feature: human-associated habitat; material: dental | place: China | collected 2153 ... | reverse complement strand
GGTCAAATTTTCCTTATGTAAAGTGAAGGGGAGTTTGACCTCCTTTACTTTCTTGAATAAGAGATAGCCTGCTTATGGCAAATAGGAAAATGTAAAGAAAACAATCCCTTTCAAATATTGATCTTTGACAACTGAATAGACCAAGGTAGGACTTTATCTACTTGTGGAGAATTATGACTTACGCCATGACCTTTCTGCTGAAAGTTTTCGGTTTTATGAATACTGGTTAGCCAAGGATATAAGAAAGCGAGCGATAAATAAGAATACATAAAAAACAGAGGTGGCAATCTGTTCGGTGATACAAGTAGTGATAATGATACTTCAATAGTTTAAGCCGGCTCGTCTTAATAAGGGGCGGAGGTGAGATTCCTATGTTGCTGCCAAGCACCTACCAATGTCATAAAACTTAAAAATGATTTTTAACGAGGAGGGTTTAGAATGAATAACGAATTACTAAAATATAGCCTCCAATTATCTATGCTATCTATCTTGCTGTCCAAACATTTACTAAATGATATTGAATACAGGAAGATAAAGTTAAAACTGATGAAAAAGTACAACATTTCAACAGAATTATATTAATAATGTTTTGCAAGTGTGGTATAATAAGACTGCATAGAAAGATACAAAAAAGGAGGCGGATGCAGTGAAGAAAGAAGTAAAAGTTATTAAAGGTGATACCACACTGAAAAGAACTGCATCAGGCTGTGTTGAACGCTCAATAAAGAGAGTGGCAGCTTATTGCAGAGTTAGTACGGATACCGAAGATCAGATTAACAGCTATAATTCTCAGGTAGAACACTACACAGAATTTATACAGAAGAATAACGAGTGGACTCTTGCCGGAATATATGCTGACGAAGCGATAACAGGAACACAGGTTGATCGAAGAATTGACTTTCAAAGGTTGATAAATGACTGTATGAATGGCGATATAGATATGATAATTACAAAGTCTATATCAAGATTTGCGAGAAATACATTAGATACCTTAAAGTATGTAAGAAAGCTGAAAGAATTTAATGTTGCAGTTTTTTTTGAAGAAGAAAACATAAACACCTTAACAATGGACGGTGAGTTGCTTTTAACAATTTTAAGTTCAGTTGCTCAACAGGAAGTAGAGAACATTTCAGCCAATGTCAAAAAAGGTTTGAGAATGAAGATGGAAAGAGGAGAAATGGTCGGCTTTCAAGGGTGTTTAGGCTATGACTATGATCCGGAAACTAAAAGCATTTCTATCAATGAAAAAGAAGCTGAGATTGTAAGATATATTTTCAGAAGATATATTGAAGGTGTTGGCGGTATGGTAATTTCCAGAGAACTGGAAGAACAAGGATATTTATCGCCAAGAGGAAATAAAAGATGGACTGAAACAACTGTTTTAGGAATCATAAAAAACGAAAAATATAAAGGGGATCTTATGATGGGAAAGACCTATACGGTTGATCCTATTTCAAAGAGAAGATTGGATAATTTCGGAGAACAGGATAAGTTTTATATAGAAAACCATCACGAGCCAATCATTTCAGAAGAAGATTTTGAAAAAGCTCAAGGTATTAGATTAAGAAGGTCAAAAAACAGAAATACTGTTGCCAATAATGGTGGTAAAAGAGAAAAGTATTCAAGAAAATATGCTTTTAGCAGTATGCTTGAATGTGGATTTTGCGGTCATAATCTTTCAAGAAGAAATTGGCATTCGAGTTCAGAATATACAAAAGTTATATGGCAGTGTGTCAATGCCACTAAAAACGGAAAGAAGTATTGTCCACATAGTAAAGGGATTGAAGAAGAAGCAATAGAAAAAGCATTTATGGAAAGCTATCGTCAGGTATGCCATAATAATGTGGAAATTACCAATGAATTCCTTAAAACTGTGGAAGAAGAATTGAAAGACAACAGTTTAGCTAAAGACCTGAAGAAGATAACAAATCAACTTGATAAGATACTAAAGAAAGAAAAGGATCTTGTTGAGTTAAGACTGAATGAGTCAATCAGCATGGATATATATCAGGACAAGTATAATGAAATAGCTATTAGTAAAGAGAAACTACTTGCAGAAAAGAGGACTTTAGAGGTAACACTTACCGATGAAAAAGCATTGAAGAAAAGGCTTGAGGGATTTAAAAAATTACTTGAATCCAATAAATATCTTGAGGAATTTGATAGAGCTGTATTTGAAAGTATAGTGGATAAAATCATCATTGGTGGAACTAACGATGAAGGCGAAATTGATCCTGCAATGATTACTATCATATACAAGACCGGGAAAAAAGATTCTCAGGACGGGAGATTATTTAAGAGCAGAAGAAAAAATGCTAAGGAAGTCAATGAGAAAGCTGACAGTAAATTGTATCCTCAATCAAGCGACGAGGTTAATAATTTGTGTTCCTATCCTATGGACAACACATGTGGAGACGGTGGCGCTATTGAAAAAATAAAGTTTTCAAATCATATAAAACATTTGAAATCAAGGGGTTTATGGGTTTTAGTATAGAAAATGGATAGAGCGAGTAAATTTTTTATACACTGATCGTAGTTCAACATAATATGATTATGAAATGTATTAGCTGACATATGATTTCGAAATTTCCTACGCAAAGAAAGATAGAAATTCGCAAGAATTACATTCTTCAAAATAAAATATATTGAAAGGACTATTTGATATGGTACAAAATAAAATTGTTATTCCGCTTGAAGAAATGGAAGTTGTTGAAATCTCTGAATACAAAGATGATATAAATGAACATTTTGAACAGGTGCCAGAAATAGCGAATCCAATAATTGAGAAATTGAAGACTGATTTCTCAAAAATTGAGAGGGCGCTTTATACTGCTCCTTCGTTCATTAACGCAATTAAATCTGCAATTCCGGATATTACGTTACAAGCTGTACTGACAGATGAACAGAAGCAGCAGATTGCCATAGGTGCATTGAAGCTAATGACCAAGAGGGACGGATCGCTTATAGCGAATCTGATTAATCCCGAGACTAAAAAGATTATAACAACGATTCCTTTGAAATCAGTACAAATGGCTCCTGAAATAACTCAGGCAATGGCATGTTTCTCTACTCAAATGCAGATGGTACAGATTGCCGAGCAGATTCAGGTGATTCAGCTGGCGATCGAAGAAGTAAGACTGGGACAGGAGTACGACCGTTTGGCAACAGCTTATAGTTGTAAACAGAAGTTGCTTCAGGCAATTGAAATTAAGAATCCGGAATTAAAGGCCATGGCACTTATGCAGCTTGCATCTTCAGCGGAGGATAGCAGGAATCGTCTTATTTTGATTCAGAAGACAAATGTTGATTTCATCATAAGTCAGCCAGAAAAAATTCAAAATAAGATTTTTTCAGGAGCTTCTACAGAAAAGATTAATGGCAGAATGAGTGAAATACGCGAAAGTCTGTATGCGGTTAATATGGTGTCTTTTGTAGAAGCTATGGCATACCAGGAACTAGGTGAGTATGAAGCAGCAAGAAGGAGCCTGGCATATTATTCAAGCTTTATCGAAGACACATATTTATCTATGCCTGGATTGCTGGAACGTCTTGATATGATTGATCCGGCACCTGAAAATTACTGGTCTAAGACATTGCCTGATATTAGTAATAAGATTCACGAGCTTCCACAAGTAGCAGATTCAAAGATGATTGAAAGTGAAGTTGGTTGGAGGAATAGAAAATGAGTAAGGAAGTAAAAGTTAAAATTTGTAAAAACAAGAAATGCCAGAAAGTGCTACCGGATGGTTATAAACATAAATATTGCGAAGCGTGTAGAAACAAGCATGCCGGAACAGCAAGAGAAGTTCTAAAGGGTATTGGAGCTGTGGTTGCTGGAGGGGTTATATTAGTTCTTAAAGGCGGAAAAATAGATTCTAAGAAATAAGTAGAAATACATTAGATGACTAATAAAGAGTCTGGTAAATACATGCTCAGGATGATAACCTATTTCTTAAGAATGATATTATTACGATTTGATGTAGTAACATGAGGATTTCAGTGCCATTGGTGCAAATAGAGATATCTCTAAAGAAAAATATACTTAGGTATATCCTGAAGCGAAGAAGGGAAGCAGTGCGACCGTGTCTGAATGTTATATCGTTTTGATATGAGATTCGAATTGGTGATTATTTTTTATTCCCTTCTCTAAGAGTAATCGTGAAGTGAATATAGTGTAATAGAAGATGAACATGCATATGATTCAAATCAGATTGAATATGTTTAGGATTGGAAGGTGAAGTGGTAGAAATATCTACCTCGTATGATGTTTCTACAAGGTGCTCTATATTAGATTGGCTCTACAATGACTTTGTTTTCTACAAAGAATAAAGCTTATGAATTCCTTAGTGTAGTTGATAAGAACTTTAAGAAGAATGATTCATCAGATTACGAGGATGAGAGTGTTGAGGCAACAATTATAATAAAGTAGAACAATTATATATTTGATTATTATACATAAGACGCTTAACTTACAACATTATCTGTGAGTTAAGCAGTTTTAATCTTATGTACAATTTAGAGGCGCTAAGCTAGCATTAAAGTAGGGATATAACTATGTATTCTTATGCTTAGTGGTATGCTTTTTGGATGACATATTCTTCAAAATAAATTATTATCTTCTAGATTTAGAAACCATATAGGAAAATTTCAAATCCAGATATCTTATTTTGTAATTTTTAAAAATTACAAAATAAGAATTGACAGTTAGGAGCGATAAGTGTATATTGTGATCATAAGGATAAACATGATTTTTTAGAGGTATAAAATGAAAAAACTTCAAGATATAGTACAACTCAAAAGTGGTTTACCTCAGTCTCGTATAGTTGAGTCATTTGATGATAATGCACCTAATTATTACGTTTATGGTCAACAGGAATTAGAAAATGACCTAGTTGGTATTGAAGCTGGGCAAGAAAATCCTAAAATGATTAGAACAGAAGATTCAGTTGACACCTTAGAGAAAGGGGATATTGTATTCAGTCTAATCTCTGGAAGAGCTACTATTGTAACAGCGTCTCATCATGGATACATATATTCACAAAACTATGTGAAGGTTACACCAGAAGCGGGTATAAATAGAAGGTACTTGGTCTACATTCTTAATGAAAGTAATCATTTTAGAAAGCAATGGGCATCTACACTACAAGGCTCTATTATACTGAAATATACAGTAAAACAGTTAGGGGCTTTGAAATTACCCAAAATGCATTCTGTCGAAAAACAAGGTTTAATAGGCAAAATATATTTCGAAGAGCTGAGACTTAAGGTACTGAGGTATAGAGTTGCAGATAATGAGAAAACTATTGTTTTCGATAAAATGAAGGAGATAGAGTAATGAACGAAAATACATTCGAGAAAGAACTTATTCAATATATTAGTACGGGAACAATCACCTCTCCAGAATGTCTGACTGGTATTCCAGAATATTCTACTAGCGGATCAGAGGGTAAAGTTATCAAAAAAAAGTTATGGAAGTACGAATCCGATATTAGAAGTACAGATCAACTTTGGGACAATTTTAAGAAAATTCTAGAGCAACATAATCAAAATGTTTTAGATCATCCGCTGAGCACTGTTGAATTTAATCAGATCAAGAAAATTATTTCTGACCTACATACACCTTATGAAGCTGGGCAGTTCCTGTACGGACTAAATGGAGTTTCCCAGATTGAAATTGATCTTGATGATGGTAGACATGTGTTCCTTACTGTCTTTGATCAGAAGCAAATTGGGGCAGGTGAGACGGTATATCAGGTTGTAAATCAGATTGAGCGTCCAGCGGTTATTAACGGAAAAATGGACCGTCGCTTTGACACTACACTTTTAATCAACGGATTGCCAATTATTCAAATTGAAGAAAAGCGTGATACTCATGATGTAAATGAAGCATTGAATCAGATGCACCAGTATATTGACGAAGGTCAGTATGGCGATATTTATTCAGTGCTACAGATTTTGGTTGCTATTACTCCAAATAATGTAAAGTACATGGCTAATACAACATCAGAGAAGTTCAATAAGGATTTTGCATTCAACTGGCAGCGAAGAGATGATAATGCAATTGTTAGAGATTGGAAAGAATTTGCCGATTCTATGCTGTCTATTCCGATGGCACATCAGATGGCAACAAATTACATGATTCTCGATGGTACACCTAATAAACAAATGCTAAAAGTTATGAGACCGTACCAAGTGTATGCAACACAAAGGGTAATAGAAGGGTTGAAGAAAGCTGACTTTGAGTTTGGGAATAATAAAATTGGATATATTTGGCACACCACTGGTTCTGGCAAAACAATTACATCATTTAAGACAGCATGGCTAGCAAGTCGCATGCCGAAAATTGATAAAGTGGTATTTGTAGTAGATAGAATTCAGCTTACAAAGCAGACCAACGAGAATTATCGTGCATATGATCCGGATGCTGTCTATGATTCTGAGGGGGTTGTTCAGGATACCGATAATACTACAGACTTAAGTAGGAAATTGAAATCAAAATCCAATGGAATTATTGTTACTTCTGTTCAGAAATTGGATACATTAATTAAGCGTAAATCATTTAAGCTTCCAGAGAAGAATATTGTGTTTATTGTGGATGAAGCGCATCGTTCCACTGGTGGAGAATCGTTTGAAGCGATTCAAAAGGCATTTAAGCATGCAGCATGGGTGGGGTACACAGGTACCCCTATGCTTGATGAAACTACTACAGGCGTTCGTACAGAGGATATCTTTGGCGAATTGCTTCATGCATACACAATTCGAGAAGCAATTGCTGATAGGAATGTACTAGGCTTTAAGGTTGATTTTGAAACGACAATTCCAGAAACAGAAATGAAGGAGAACTATCTGCCTGCATTTTATAAAGAGAAGTATCCAAACTGGTCAGATGAAAAGATTCAAAATAAAATAGATAACTTATCACCTGAAGATATGGATGACGCAGTGGAATCTAGCTTTTATGATGAAAACTTAGATCATGTAAAGCTTGTTGTTAAAGATATTTTCAATAAGTGGAAAAATCGCTCTAATGATGGTAAGTATAATGCGCTTCTTACGACACATGTTGGTGGCGGAAAAGCAAGCACACCTATGGCGATGATGTATTTTGATGAGTTTCAAAGAGAAAACAAGGCTCGCAGAGAACAAGGATTGGATGAACTTAAGGTTGCAGTAACATTCAGTGCAAATAATTCGAATAATGATAGTATGCTTGCTACTAATGCAGGGTTATATAGAGCAATTGATGCATATAATAAAGAATTTCATACAGCATTTGATATGGGAGATATTTCTGGTTATACACAAGATGTCATTTCTAGACTGAATAAGACAGCAAGTGATGGCAACTTTTTAGATTTAGTAATTGTTGTTGATCAGCTACTTACAGGTTTTGATGCTCCAGATTTAAATACATTATATGTTGATAGGACGTTAAAGAGTGCAGGCCTTATCCAGGCTTATTCTAGAACAAACCGTTTATCTGATATGCAAGAGAAACCGTGGGGGCGTATTGTAAACTACCGTTGGCCGGCACAGAATGAAAAGCTCATGAATGAAGCCCTTGCAATATATGCAAACAAGGAATCTGCAAGCCTGTCAGATGAAGAGCGAAGAATACAAAATGTAAAAGATGGAATTACTGCGCCAAAGTTTAATAAGGTGCTTGATGAAGTTCGGATTATTGTTAGTGAGTTAGATGCACTTACAAATGGATTTACCCGGCTTCCTCCTTCAGAAAAACAGAAGGAAAAAATGATTACACTGATTAGAAATTATAATGCCGGCATATCAAAACTGAAACAATATGATTATGATCCTAGCAAGAGTGAGACTGAAGGATTTGATTACAGCAATCCAGAAGAATTAATCAGAAAAGTTGGGATGACGGCAGAGCAGGAGGTTATGCTTACTACAGTTCTGACCAATGAGCTTAAATCTTATATTGCAAAGACAAAAGACATTCCTGTTTACCATATTGAACTCCGCATGACGCATATCAAAGACATAAAGATTGATTATGATTATCTGACTGAATTGGTAAATCAGTTATTGAATGCAGTTCACGAACGTGATGATGAAAAAGCCGATGAAACCAAAGATAAGATTGATCAATTTGCTAATGGTCTTGATGACCGCATATATGCATCAAAAATTATAAATGCTGCAGAAGCAATCCGAAAAGGTGAATATCCACCAGAGGGTTTAGCTTTTAAATATCCTGCAAACTTACAAGACAGTGAAGATGTGATTCATGAAGCAAATAATATTATGGTTGATAGAATATTTGTGAAGTTTAGAGCGAAATGGGGTCTCAGTGATGTAATTAATAATTCAGAAATGCATGAATTATTTAGTCGCCATCATTACGGAAAGCAGGATCTTGATGACGATGGAATGATTAGTGAAATCATTAAGAAGGCAAGTATAAGCTATTCTGCAATGGCAATTGATGGAAAAATTCAGAGTCTGTCGAAGATTAAGTACCGTAATAGTTTAAGAGATGCAATTTATAAACTGGCGAATAAGTTAGCAGAGAGGTAATTGGTAGATGAAGCGGAGGAATTTGGAGGGTTAAGAAATGGGCGATAAAAAGAAAGTTCCAAAGATAAGGTTTCCAGAATTTACTGATGAGTGGGAACAGCGTAAGTTGAGAGATGTAGCAATAAGAGAATCCACGACAGTTATGTCATCTGACAAAAATCCAAGTATTGAATATGAAGATGTTGTATCAGAAGAAGGCAGGCTTAATAAAGATATTCAGCTGAAAGATATGCAGAAAAATGGTATAGCTTTTAATGGATCACACGTTTTATATGGCAAGCTTCGTCCATACCTCCATAACTGGTTGAACCCTAATTTTCGTGGTGTAGCAGTTGGAGATTGGTGGGTTTTGAAACCTAATAAAATAGATAAGAACTTTCTGTACAGACTTATTCAGACACAAAAGTTCGATGATGTAGCTAATCAATCAACTGGTTCAAAAATGCCAAGAGCAGACTGGAATTTAGTGTCGAATACAATATTTGATATACCTAATTCTGTTGATGAACAATGCAAAATTGCAAAGACGTTTACTAATTTAGACAACCTTATCACCCTTCATCAGCGTAAGTTGGATCATCTAAAGTTACTCAAAAAAAGCATGTTGCAAAAAATGTTTCCAAGAAATGGTGCAAAACAACCTGAAGTAAGATTTCCAGGTTTCGCTGATGATTGGGAACAGCGCAAGGTTGGAGAGTTAATTCAATCAATCCCATATAAGTCGTTTCTAAAAGAACCTGAGAAGGACGGAATATTTGAAATCATTCAACAAGGAAATGAACCAATTATTGGATTTGCTAACGGTAATCCTTGCTATGAATATAAAGATACCGTAATTTTTGGAGACCATACATTATCGGTATACAAACCAATACGACCATTTTTTATTGCAACTGATGGTGTTCGTATATTACAAGGAAGACAACACATTGATGGACTTTATTTATATTCATTATTAGAAAGATATAGGCCGCAAAGCGAAGGGTATAAAAGATATTACAATATTCTATCGGACAAAGAGTGTCAACATACAAAGAATTCAGATGAACAAAAGCAAATAGGTGAATATTTTCGTAACCTCGACAACCTTATCACCCTTCATCAGCGTGAGGTAGAACATCTAAAGTTGTTAAAAAAAGGTATGTTGCAAAAAATGTTTGTATAAAGGAGAACACATATAATGAGTGATTTAAATACAATATCGTCCCAGTTATGGGCTATGGCAAATGAATTGCGTGGAAACATGGATGCATCCGAATACAAAAATTATATTTTGGCATTTATGTTCTATAGATATCTCTCAGAGAATCAGGAACAATACTTGGTTTCTAATAAGGTAATTGATTTGGAAGAAAATCAATCAGTAAATGAAGCATATAAGAAACAAGCATGTGGGGAGGATTTGAAAGACTATATTGAAGATATATCTTCAGCGCTAGGGTATGCAATTGCTCCAGATGATACATGGATTTCGCTTGTAGAAAAGATAGAGAATAGTGAAGTCATTCCAAGTGACTATCAAACTATTTTTGCAAATTTTGATGAAAATACAAAGTTGAATGAAGCTGCTGTAAAAGATTTTAAAGGTGTATTTAATGATGTGAATCTTGGTGATTCGAGATTAGGAGCGAATACAAATGAACGTGCTAAATCGTTAAATAGAATTGTTAAATTAGTAAATGATGTAGAATATAAATCTGATGATGGACGAGATGTTCTAGGAGAAATTTACGAATATTTGATTGGCCAGTTTGCTGCATCTGCAGGAAAGAAGGGGGGAGAATTTTATACCCCTCACGAAGTTTCTAGAATTATTGCTAAGATAGTCACGGATGGAATAGTAGAAGATGATAGCGCATTCACCGTGTATGACCCAACTTGTGGATCTGGATCGTTACTTCTGACAGTAGAGAGTGAAGTCCCTGGAGGTCAAAAACAGGGTGCTGTGAAGTTCTATGGGCAGGAATTAAATACGACTACATATAACCTGGCTCGTATGAACCTAATGATGCACGGAGTTTCCTTCAAGAATATGACATTGTCAAATGCCGATACACTTGAATCAGACTGGCCGGATGGACTTGATGTTAAAGGAGTAGATCACCCAAGGTCATTCGATGCTGTTGTTGCAAATCCCCCATATTCTGCGCATTGGGATAATAATAGTAGCAAGCTAAAAGATCCTAGATTTAAGGATTATAGTAAACTTGCACCCAAATCAAAAGCTGATTACGCATTTGTTCTTCATAGCTTATACCATCTTAATGAGGAAGGTACGATGGCCATTGTGCTTCCACATGGAGTGTTGTTCCGTGGTGCTGCAGAAGGTGAAATTCGTAAAAATCTAATTGAGCATCCAAGTGGGAATCGAATATACGCTGTTATTGGTCTACCACCTAATCTTTTTTATGGAACTGGGATTCCTACTATTATCCTTGTATTGAAGAAAAAACGCTCTTCGAAGGATATTCTATTTATTGATGCTTCGAAAGATTTTGAAAAGAATAAAAATAAGAACAAATTAACGGATAAGAATATTGAGAAAATCATTAAGACTTATCGTGACAGGATGTCCATAAATAAGTATGCATATTTGGCATCAATTGAAGATATAAAACAGAATGAATATAACCTAAATATTCCGCGATATGTAGATATCTCAGAAGAAGAGAAAGAAATTGATGTAGAAGAAGTAAAAAGATTGATTGAGCAGGATAAAAAAGAAATAGCTGAACTGGAGGCAAAGCTTGCTGAGCAGTTTAAGTTATTAGGCATCTAAATGAAGGAGGTGGAAGCTATGGATATTGATAGTATCTGGGCAACTATTGAAGAAAATTTACCAGATAAGATGACAATGGAGGAGTATAAAAACTATATCTTAGGGTTTTTGTTTTATCGGTATATCAGCAAAAAACAGGAAGAATACTTGATGAATAACTATGTTATAGACATAGCTTCCGACGAGTCTGTTAATAATGCATTTGGCAGGCAGGTAGTCAAAGAAAATTTAGATGACTATATTAAAGATATTTCATCTTCGTTAGGATATGCAATTTGCCCACATGATACATGGAGCTCTCTTGTTAATAGGATAAATGATAATACAGTTATTCCTGAGGATTTTCAGACTATTTTTTGATAATTTTGATAAATATACAGTATTAAATGTTAACGCTGGTAGGAATTATAGAGACATTTTTAAAGATATAAAAATTGCAGATACACGTCTGGGTTCCGATACAAATGCAAGGGCGAAGACGTTATGCAAGATTATCGACACCATAGATAAAATTGAATTTAAAGGAGAACCAGGAGAGATATTTAGGGGGCTTATTGAACGTTTTGCAAGAAGTTCTGGGAAGACAGGCGGAAAGTTCTACACGCCACAGGCAGTCTCAAATCTTATGGCTAAACTTGTGACCGCAGATGCTAAGGACATAGATACAGTTTTTACTGCATATGATATGTCTTGTGGATCTGGATCGTCACTACTAGAACTAAGGAATGAGGTCCCTGGAGGAGAAAGAGAGGGAGCAATAAAGCACTACGGTGAGGAAATAGAATTTGCAACTTATAATCTTGCCAGAATGAACTTAGTTATTAATGGGATAAGAGCTTCAAACGTTGTACTGAAAAATGCCGACACGCTAGGTGAAGATTGGCCTGATGGTATTGACGGTAATGGCTATAATCACCTCAGCAGATTTAATGCAATAGTCTCTGATATAGAGTTCTCTAGAAAGTGGGATAACTCAAAATGCAGATTAGAGGACCCGAGATTTCAGAACTATGGGAGATTAGCGCCTAAATCTACTGCTGACTATGCATTCCTTCTACATGGGCTGTATCACTTGGATGAAGAGGGGACAATGGCAGTAGTAGTACCACATGGTGTTTTATTCAGAGGAAAGGCAGAAGAGACAATTAGAAAAAATCTAATAAATAATCAAGGTGGTAATCAGATTCATGCTATCATTGGGCTTCCTGAAAATATTATGTTCTCTGAAAAAGGGAAAAAATCCGTTTCTTTAGTAATTATGGTTTTGAAGAAAAAGAAAGAATCAAACGATATTCTTTTTATTGATGCTAGTCAGGAGTTTGAAAAAAGAAAGAATAAAAACTTCTTAAATGCAAATCATATATCCAAGATTATGAGCGCCTACAAAACCCGGATTGATATACCTAAGTACGCTCATTTAGCTAGCCATGAAGAATTAGAGAGCAATGAATTTAATCTTAATATTTCTAGATATGTAGATGCCTCAGACGAGGAACCAGATATCAATCCGATTGAAATATGTAACATGCTACAAGAAGATGAGACCCAAATCATGGAACTAACGAAACTAGTGAATAATGATCTTAGATTGCTTGGAGTATTAGAAGAGCAAAATAAATAGAATTGGGATATACATTGATGTTTAAACATCCCGACTTTATACAAAAAGAGATATTCAAAATACACTTTATAATAAAGAAAAAGCCAGAAGCTATTAGAGGAGAAACTGCAAGGATTATAAACAAGCATCTTAAATAACATAAATATATGATTAAAGTGTGATTAGACATTAACTACTTTACAGCGGGTAAAGAAAGGAAAGATAATTATGAACAGAATGAGGATAGATCAAATACTTAACGATGTATCGGATGAATTAAATGTTCCAGATAGTGTTTTGAAGAAAGCGATAACTAGCTATGAGGGGCTCGGTGAATACATAAACAATAACACAGAATATGATGTGAAAATTTTTCCCCAAGGCTCAATAAGATTAGGTACCCTGATACGTCCGATAAATGATGAGGATGATTATGACATCGATTTAGTTTGTTTTGTAAATAAAAGGGTATCCTCTCCTAAAGAATTAAAGAATATGGTAGGTAATGTATTAAAAAATAGTGATAGATATTCGAAATTGTTAGATGAAGAAGGAAGAAGATGTTGGACGCTAAAGTACGCAGACGAAGCACACTTCCATATGGATGTCCTACCGGCAAAATGTGGATCAAATTTTGATGATGAACCGATTATAATCACCGATAAACAGAACGGAGCATATTCATATCAGTCATCCAATCCGAAAGGGTACGCAAAATGGTTTGATAAAAAGCAAAAAGATGGAGAAAAATTACATCAATATAGTATTGAGAAAATAAATACAATCGGGAGCAAATCAACTCTTCAAAAGGGAGTGCAGTTACTAAAAAGACATAGAGATATTTTTTACTCAACTAAAGATGCATCTTCTATTGAAGATAAGCCCATTTCAATAATAATAACAACAGTCGCTGCTGAGTTATTTGATGGAAACTGTACATTAATTGACTTTATAGAAAGAGTTTCAAATTCATGGCAATCTTGTTTTACAAAAGATAAAAAGGGAAACCTTATTTTGAAAAATCCTGTGGATGACAGCGAGAATTTTGCAGATAAATGGATGGAACACCCTAATCGTAAAACGGCATTTATCGAATGGATGGATAAATTAAAAAAAGATTTAAATGAATCAAACTATGCAGAGTTTACTAATAATATAAAAGAAGCTGAACATTTGCAAATGATGTTTGGTAGGGAAATTGTTATGGAGGCATATAAAAGGCATAATGTAAAAAATCATAATCTATTTATTGATTCTTCTGAGTCTGCGTTGGGAATTACCACTAATACGACCCAAATACCAATTAAGAAACATACATTTTATGGCGATGGGGAATAAGTTATTTAAAAGTGTGAGTAAAATAACTCTCGCACATCAAATGTTTGCTATTAGGCAACGATACTCACTAAATATTGTTGAAAATAAGATTAAGAATAATGTGCTACAATGCAAAGTAAGAGTTCGTCCAACAGAACAATCAAGAGAGTACTTGATTACCTTGGAGTACAAAACTGGTGCGTATCCTCAAGTGTTTCTGATAAATCAAGGAATAATGATGGATGCTACTGACAATTTACCTCATTGCTATGAACGTAAATATTATAGCTCCAGTAAGGAGCGAGTGAAACTTTGCTTATTTTATCCCGGTCGTGGTGAATGGAATAACACAATGTTAATTGCAGATACAATAATCCCTTGGGCAGTTGAATGGCTATATTATTATGAAAAATGGAGAATGACAGGAGAATGGTATGGCGGAGGAGAACATCCGAGAAAGAAATAGAAGAAATAAAGTTGACGATGCATGTTATTTAGCAAGAAAGATAATTCTGCCCATCTTTATGATGATTCTTTTTTCTATAGTGCTTTCAACCAAAATCGAACTGCTGGATAGCACGCTGTTTAATTTTATCAAAATCAACCTAAAGAATGATAGTTTCTGGCGATTGAGAATTGTTAAGATGCTTGTAGCGTTCACTATACTTTGGTATTTTAATAACCGTCGAATAAGTAAAAAAGAACACATTTTCGCCGAGAATATTCAAGGTGATTTTCATAAAGCATTTTACATTGTTTCTTCATTAATGGGCTATAGGAGAGTATCGCTTGTTCATAAACCCATTCCTATACAATTTTATTTAATGAATTCAAATATATATCAAAGTTTTGATACTTACGAAAACGATGTTGAAATTTTAAAAAAAGAACATTTAGAATATTCAAGGAAAGATTTTAAAGGAGATACCTCGTCAATAAATATATGTATCTTTGACACATATCCTGGTGACGAAACGATGATTCCAGAAGATCTAAAAAATAATATGACTATAGTACTAGTGCCAAATAAAAAACAAAGCACGCCAAAGAGGTTCTTTGGGAAGGCATTAATTTATGAACTTGAAAAAATATTGAAGGAAAATCGGTCACATAAAAATTGTAGTAAGTACAATCTGTTTCTCTTCACCACTCCACTGACAAATAAAAAAATGTATGAATCAGTGTTCAACACGAAGTCAGACAATAATAAGCTGTCGATTTATCGATATGATATAGAGCTGAAGAAGTTCACAAAAAAATCGATAAGAGTAAACTGTTAAAACACCAATAAATAAGTAACAAAATAATGCTATAGAATGAGGGATACACAATATGAATAGTGGACCTACACCCCATCGAGATATATAAATATAATTAGAAAAGCTTTACCTTCAAGAAAAAAACCTACCCTGCTATCATAATGCTGGTTCGTCAACCACATCATATAACAAAGGAGGTTTCATCATGAATGACAAAAATACACTAGCACATACGAGCTAAAGATGCAAATATCATACAGCATCTATTCATTACCACACAACCAAAAATACAACCCAAATACAATCCATAACACACAAAACGATAAAAAGACCACGTCAAATGCTGTATTATCTAATCTAGAAACATATGAGGATCAGCACAACTATTTCATTGGCACGCTACTTAACGAATCCGACCAGAACTTCGGTTACCATATGGGTGATACAATTACATTTTTCCTTTACGGAGGTGAAGGCTATGAAAGGGCGCTAGTCTCCAATATGAATGAAATTATGTAATCCGCTATGCTAGATTCGCGGATTAAGCACGAGCAGTGCACCTTTGATGAACATACCGATAGGAATGCGAGAACATGGAAAAGTTTGTAAAAGCAGAGGAAGGAACTGTAAATGCAATTACTAACAATCGACGAAATAATATCTTCAATACTGGAAGAAACAGAGGGACTTGGTGCAGAAATAACAGACGGAATTATTCTTAGCAAATAAGAAATTCCGCAGGTTCTTCACAAAAAGAAACTAATAATTATTGCAAACGGCGACCCATATACTATTCTACTAGAGTGTAAGTCCGGTGAGATATATGCATTCACAAGTGACATGAGTTATGAGGAGATAGTGCCTATTGCTTCCGATTTTGAAGAATTTATAAGAGTGATGGAAACTGCTCAATATGCTGTTTGGAAAAACGCTGAAAAAGAGTTTATAGAATTGATGGAGCGTGAGAATTCCGAGAGTAGCATTAATTTTTGGAAAGAACTGGTGAGCGTGTACTAAGTAAAATATAGGGAGGTACCATGGAATTTATCGTAGCTAATGAAGGCATTCCTCAAAATATCGGCTGTGAAGGAGCTACTATTGCGTACTTTGGTAGTGAGATAGAGTTTCATTATGAGACGGTTCCTCCGCATGGAGATGAAATATTCTCCGCAAAATTGCCACTCCTAGATATTAAGCTTCCATTTTGGATGTATGGGAGAAACCTGGTGTTTTTAGATGCTTATTATCTGCTTGCAGAAACGGTGGAGGAGAACACTTGGAATCCTACTATGGTGAATAATATTATAATGGAATTCGTAAAGAATTTGAATAAGCATATCTT
>ERZ772926.768-NODE-768-length-16869-cov-12.752766_pt1 | contig 16869 bp, 17 predicted proteins | sample MGYA00511136_ERZ772926 | MGnify/ENA primary metagenome ERZ772926 (study PRJEB29015, sample SAMEA2737917) | human oral metagenome | biome: human oral; feature: human-associated habitat; material: dental | place: China | collected 2153 ... | reverse complement strand
CAACGGCACCCACCGTTTGGCAGCAGGCGAGCTGCGTGCACGCACTGACCTCATGCGTCAAGCACTGAAGAAACTCACCCTCAGCCGCCTCGCCACGTTCGACACCTCTGCTGAATCAGCGGGCTTCAGGATCACCGATCAAGGAGCCTGCCTAGTCAATCAGCTACGGACTGACTATGCAGAGCGATTCTTCACTGCTGCCCTCGACACCATCGAGGTAACCGGACACGCAAACACAACGCACCTGGCGAAGATCATCACATCAGTGGAGGCCGCCTCATGACCCCGAAGTTTTGGATCAGCTCAGTCACCGTTGCGGGACATCCCCTTAAACCCGATTCCTCAGTCCAGTTCACTCCAGGGCTCAATGTCATCTGCGGACCATCCAATAGCGGAAAGTCCTGGGTGCTTGACTGCATCGACTACGCCCTCGGCAAAGAGGCCAACAAGTTCGCCCTCGACGAGTCCAATGGCTACACCGAGGTTCGACTCCGGATCAGCACATCCGAAGGCAACATCACCCTCAAACGCCCCATCGGTAAGGGCAACACCAACGTCGAAGTCACTAGCACCAACCCCAGCATCGAGTCCGGAACCTACAAGAGCCGACACACCAAGAACCACCGGTCAGTAGACTCGATCCTTTTACAGCTCATCGGCTATGAGAATCCCGAGAAGCTCATGGTCATCACGAGCCAGGACTTCAAGACCCAGGCATTCACATGGCGAACCTTCTGGCCAGCCTGCTACGCCGATGAAGACCGGATCGCGATCAAGCCATCTGTGCTCTTACCAACCCAAAACACGTCGGCGACTGCAGCTAAGTGCGCGCTTGCATCGCTCATAACAGGACGCGACTACGCGGCATGGGTACGAGACGAATCAACAGATACGAAGAAGCTCAAGAACAACGCAGTCATTGAGTACCTTGAGCAGCAGCCAGAAAAGCTTGCAGCACGCATCGAGCAAATCGAGAAGACTCTGGGCACCAGCGATGAGGACGAGATCAAGCACCGCATCAGCGAGATTAGCCGCCGCGTGGAGCAGGTCCAGCAACGGATCTCCTTAGCCACGGCAGAAGGGCGACGCATCGTCGGCCAGCTTCAACAGGTACGTGAAGGCCTCGCAGAATCAAGTGCTCTGGGCGCCCGTTACGAGGAGCTCGCGGCTTCCTATCAGGCACGCATCGACAGGCTCGACTTCGTCCAGCAGGGCAGCCACCTGCTCAGCGAACATCCAGTGGCCCACTCGTGCCCGGTCTGCGACAGAGAACTCGACTCAGCAACCACTCATGATGTACCAGAGCCCGACCCCGCTGAGCGCGACGAAATCGGGCAGCGCCTTGCAGATCTCAAGCAGACGCTGCGGCACATGGGCGACGATCAAGGAGCACTGCAACTCGAGCAGGAGACGCTGCAGGAAGAGGCCGACCAGATCAACCAACTGATCAGAGGCGAACTCCAACCCGAACTGGCCTCCCTGCGATCCGCTCTGGACAGCCACACTGCATTGGTTGCAATGCGAACCGAACGCGACGAACTCATCGCTCAGCAACTGCGAATCGCCGAGGAGCTCAAGGAGCGCCGCGAGAAGCAGTTCACGAAAGGCACCTTCAACCCACTCGGAGAGTTCCCCGATGGGTTTTGGACTGCGATGGGCACCAACCTGCTCGACACACTCGGTGCGTGCGCATTCCCAGCACTCAAGATGGCCACATTCTCACGGCAACTGTTCGATGCGACGCTCAACGGCAAGAGCAAAGCCAAGCAAGGCAAGGGCTACCGCTCCTTCGTCAACACCGCCGTCATGCTTGCGCTCCGCGACTACCTCGCCAGCGATGAAGCCAGCCACAACCCCGGCCTGCTGATCATCGACACACCGCTACTCGGCCTTGACGACCAGCAACTTGACCCAGAGCTGATGGACGTCCGCGAGAAGATCCCCCAAGCGCTCTACGAACACCTCATCAACATCCAAGACCAAGGCCAAGGCCAAATCATCATCGCCGACAACACCAAGTTCATGCCCGACATCAGCACACTCGAAAACGACTGCACCCTCATCCGCTTCACGAGGCGCAGGGATCAAGGGCGCTTCGGATTCCTCATCGACATGACCGACGATGACCTCAAAGACCAGGAGCCAACCGATGCCAACTAGCCGCACCTTCAGCTACAAGCCGTTGTGGAAACTCCTCATAGACAAAGACCTCAACAAGAAACAACTCCAAGACCTCGCAGGCCTCAGCCCGGCAACCATGGCCAAGCTCGGAAAAGGCGGCAACGTCACAACAGACGTCCTTATCCGCATCTGCGAAGTCCTCGACAGCGATATTTCCGATATCTGCGAAATTGTGCCCCTTGAGGCGCCAGAAGCGACTACAGACGACACTAAGGGAAAACAGTAATGCCAGCTAAGAAGAGCACAAAGACCCTCGAACGGAGCCTCTGGACCGCGGCCGATAAACTCCGAGGAAACCAAGAGCCCTCCGAATACAAGCACGTCGTCCTCGGACTAGTATTCCTCAAATACGTCTCGGATCGTTTCGAGGAACGCCGCGCCACGCTCAAAGAAGAGCTGCGTGCGGACGGGATTGAGGAGAGCCAGTTCGCTTCATTCCTCGAAGACCGCGACGAATACACCGGCAACAACGTGTTCTGGGTGCCCGAGGGAGCACGGTGGACTGAGCTTCAGTCAATGGCAAAGCAGCCCGAGATAGGCCAGCTTATCGATGAAGCGATGCAGCTCATCGAACGAGAAAACCCGAGCCTGCGAGGCGTGCTGCCCCGCAACTACGGGCGCGAGGGCCTGGACAAGAGGCGCCTGGGCAAACTAGTGGACCTGATCGGCACAATCGGCTTCAGCAAGAGCGACGACCACGGCTCCGACGACGTCCTCGGCTCTGTCTACGAGTACTTCCTCGGCCAATTCGCTGGCAAGGAAACTGGCAAGGAAGGCGGAGCCTTCTACACCCCGCGCAGCGTGGTCCAAACACTCGTCGAGATGCTCCAACCCTACGAAGGACGCGTGCTCGATCCATGCTGTGGCAGCGCGGGAATGTTCGTCCAGTCAGCCAAATTCGTCGACGCCCACGGTGGCAACCGCAACCAGCTGTCCATCTACGGCCAGGAGTTCACCAACACCACCTGGAAGCTTGCGAAAATGAACCTCGCCCTTAGGGGTATCGACGCCGATCTCGGTGCAAAGTCTGCCGACTCCTTCACTGAGGATCTGCACCCAGACCTGCGGGCGGACTACATCATCGCGAACCCGCCATTTAACATCTCCGACTACTGGGATGAATCGCTCGCCGACGACCCACGATGGGTATACGCGACGCCGCGCACCGGCAACGCGAACTATGCCTGGATCCAGCACTTCCTCTACCACCTTGCACCCCAAGGCACCGCTGGCTTCGTCATGGCCAACGGCGCACTCTCCTCCCAGGACGGCACTGACCCGGAGATACGTCAGAAGTTGGTTGATGCCGCCCTCGTGGACTGCATCGTTGCCCTACCTGACAAGCTCTTCCTCAACACCGGCATCCCCGCCTCACTCTGGTTCCTTTCCAAGGGACGCCACGGCAACGGACACCGCCAGCGCACCGACGAGGTACTGTTCATCGACGCCCGCAAACTCGGCGCCATGGTCACCCGCGCCCGCCGTGAACTGACCGATGTCGACATCGCCAAGATTGCAGACACCTACAACACTTGGCGGTCGAAGGACGAGCACGAGCAGTACGCCGACGAAGCCGGATTCAGCAAAGCCGCCTTGCTCGATGACATTGCGGCCAATGATTATGTACTCACCCCTGGGCGGTATGTGGGGGTACCAGAGGCTAAAGAAGATGATGAACCCATCGATGAAAAGATCGCGCGGCTCACTCAGGAACTCTATGCCGAGTTCAAACGCGGACGGAAACTCGAAGACGAGATTCTGCGTCGGCTGGGTGATGTTCTGTGAAAACCGCCTTGAAAGATTTGTTCGAATTCAACCCCAGGTATCCTCTGAAGAAGGGGCATGAGGCTCCTTTTGTGGCCATGGATGACATTGAGCCCTGGGTTCGATCAGTTGAGGCAAAAACGCGTAAGCAATACATAAGTGGACCTCGGTTTGTGGATGGAGATGTTCTCCTGGCGAGAATCACCCCTTCGCTAGAAAATGGGAAGACTTCGATATATTGCGCGAGTCCTACCTCTAGAAGTTCGGTTGCCTTCGGATCAACTGAATTCATTGTGATACGCGGAAAAGAAGGAATTTCTGATTCGAGGTACGCCTATTATCTATTTCGCAGCAGCGATGTGAGGGACTTTGCGATCGGAACAATGAATGGAAGCTCTGGTCGCCAGAGGGTGCAATTGGATGCCTTGGCTGAGTTTGAAGTCTCCATCCCGTCACTCAATGAGCAGCGGGCGATTGCAGCGACGCTGGGTGTGCTCGACAACAAAATCGAATCCAACCGGCGCCAACGCACTTTGTGTCGCCAGTTAGGGCTAGCACTGGTAACCAGATTGGAGGAGACTGCTACGGAGTATTCCCCGCTTGAGGATTTTGCTCTATCGATTTCTAGAGGGGTTGCGCCAAAATACTACAAAGATGAAGATGTTGAACCCATCATGGTTCTTAACCAGCGGTGCATTCGTGACGGCTGGGTGTCACCCAATGCTGCTCGGCTCATGCTTCCTCGCGTGAAGGCGAAAGATGCTGGAATAGCTGAGCGAGGCGATCTTCTTGTGAACTCAACGGGCCAAGGAACTCTCGGTAGAGTTGGTCGTTGGTCGTATGAGGATTCACTCTATGTCGATAGTCATGTCACTGTGGTCAAACCAGATCGCACTCAGATTGCACCTACACTGTTGAGTTACTTGGTACTCCCGCGGCAACCAGAAATCGAAGATATGGCAGAAGGTTCGACCGGGCAAACGGAACTCTCCCCTAACCGCCTGGGGTCACTTAATCTCCCCGTTATTCCCCAAGTCGAGCAAGAATTAATTGAACGAAAACTGCTTGTTCTAGAGGAAAAGGCTCACGTCGCAGCAGTTGAAACTGCAAAGCTGGAGGCTCTCCTCGACGCTCTGCTTCCTGAGCTTATGTCGGGTCGGATCCGCGTTCCGGAGGCTCGTGAGGCTATCGATCAAGGGGTTGGCTTGTGAGTCGTTTTGATGAGTCGGTGGTTGAGCAGGCAGCATTGCAGTGGCTCGCTGAGATCGGGTATCGAACGGGATATGGGCCAGTTGATGCTGCAGTTGCTTCAGTGCGTGACTCACCGTCGGATGTGACGTTGTGGGGTCGGGTTAAGGATGCTCTGCGGCGGCTGAACCCGGACGCGTCACCGATGATGGTTGGTGAGGCTCTCAAGCGGTTGCAACGCGCAGAGTCGCAAGACATCGTGTTAGAGAATCATCGGTTGCATGACCTGATGGTCAAAGGCGTACCAGTTGAGACGAAGGCCGCTGATGGGCAGCCGGTTACTGTGCTGTTGCACCTGATTGATTTCGATCGTCCACTTAATAATGATTGGCTGGCGCTCAATCAATTCACGATTGTCGAGAATGGGCATAATCGCCGCCCAGACGTGTTGGTGTTTTTAAATGGTCTCCCGGTCGGTTTGCTGGAGCTGAAGAACCCTGCCGATGAGCACGCCACGATGCGCCACGCTTGGAACCAAATCCAGACCTATCGTTCTCAGATCCCGTCAGTGTTTGCGCCGAACGTGGTGACAGTAATTTCCGACGGTACGGCTGCAACCATGAGCTCGTTCACTGGCGGGTTCGAGCACTACGCGCCGTGGAAGACCATTGATGGGCGTGATGTGATCACTAACCGCCCCGCTTTGGAGGTGCTAGTCAAGGGCGTGTTCGCTCCTGAGCGGTTTTTGGATATTCTGCGAGACTTCGTCGTGTTTTCTGACGAGCCTGTCGCGGATGAGGGCTCGGGGCAGCGTCGTCGGGCGTTGATCAAGCGAGTGGCGAAGTATCACCAGTATTGGGCGGTCAACGCTGCTGTGGAGTCAACGATTCGCGCTTCGAGCCCCGATGGGGATCGTCGCGGCGGCATTGTGTGGCACACCCAAGGATCGGGCAAGAGCTTTGAGATGGTGTTTTATGCAGCCAAGCTCATGCGTGACCCACGGATGGCAAACCCAACGCTGGTGTTCATCACTGACCGTAACGATCTGGATGATCAACTGTTCGGTGAGGTGTTCGCTCCAGCGCATATTCTTCCCGAAACGCCCGTACAGGCGGAAGGACGAGATGATCTGCGCTCACTACTAACTCGTTCATCTGGCGGGATCATTTTCACCACGATCCACAAGTTTGCTCCCGGTGAGGATGGAGATGCGAATCCAGTACTCACTGATCGGCGCAACGTGGTGGTTGTCGCGGACGAGGCTCACCGTTCTCAATATGGGTTCACTGAAACTCTGGATTCGCAGGGCCGTCTCAAAGCAGGTTTGGCAAAGCACATGCGTGACGCGCTACCGAACGCCACTTTCCTAGGATTCACCGGTACACCGATCGAATCAAACGACCGCTCCACGCAGGCAGTCTTCGGCTCCTACATCGACATCTACGACCTCACCCGCGCCGTCGAGGACGGTGCGACGGTCAAGATCTTCTACGAGGCCCGGCTCGCAAAGATCAACCTCGCCGAGACAAGCGTAGCGCAAATCGACAACCTGGTCGAAGAAGCCTCCCAGGAAGATTCCGCAGATTCGTCTGAGCGCGCGAAGTCGAAGTGGTCTCAACTCGAAGCCCTCGTCGGTACGGACGCACGCCTAGATGCCGTCGCGAATGACATCGTCAGCCATTGGGAACAGCGGTGTGCAACGATGCGAGGCAAGGCGATGATCGTGACGATGAGTCGCCGCATCGCCGTCGAGCTCTACTCCAAGATCGTCACTCTGCGGCCCGAGTGGCACTCCGACGACCTAGACAAGGGCCGCATCAAGGTGGTGATGACCGGCTCCGCCGCTGACCCCGCCGAGTTCCAGCCGCACATTCACTCCAAGGACGAGCGGCGCGACCTCAAACTGCGTGCTAAAAACCCCGACGATGAACTCGAAATCGTGATCGTCCGAGACATGTGGCTCACCGGCTTCGATGCCCCCTCCATGCACACCATGTACGTGGATAAACCCATGCAAGGCGCCGGACTCATGCAGGCCATCGCCCGTGTCAACCGGCGATTTAAAGACAAGCCCGGCGGATTGATCGTCGACTACATAGGGCTGTTCACCTCACTGCAAGAAGCCCTCGCCGTCTACTCGCCCTCAGACCGCGAACAAGCAGGCGTACCCATCGACGAGCTCGTCGATGTCATGCGGGAAAAGTACGACGTCATCAAAGGTATCTTGCACCCGGTCACGTATGACTCCTCACCGGACCTGCCTGCTCAAGAGCGTCTTGCCCAGTACGCCACTGTTCTGGACTTCGTGCTCTCCGACGAGGACATCACCAAACGGTATAATGACCAAGTTCTCTCCCTTGCCAAGGCCTATGCTCTCGTCGCCGCTCGCCCCGAAACAGAGACGATCCGCAACGACGTTCGCATGTTCACTGATGTGCGCGCCGCTGCGTTGAAGATCCTCAACCCAAACGCCGGGGCATCCAGGCACGGTAACGGAAACATCGACTCCGTTCTCGCGCAACTCGTCAACGAATCCGTTACTGCCGATCAGGTAGTCGACGTCTATCAGTTCGCGGGGATGGAACACCCTGAACTCTCCCTGCTCTCAGATGAGTTCTTGGACTCCATAGGCAAGAGCGGTAAGCCCAACCTGCAACTGGGGTTGCTACGCCGACTGCTTAACGACCAAATCCACACCTTGCAACGCAAGAATCTCGTGCAGTCACGCAAGTTTTCCGAGATGCTTACCGATGCTGTCAAGCGCTACACTAATCGCTCGCTCACCACGGCTGAGATCATTGCGGAACTCGTCTCACTCGCCAAAGAGATGCGGGAAAACCAGCAACGTGCCGATGCGCTCGGGCTCAGCGATGACGAAGTAGCACTGTACGACGCGATCATCCAAAACAACTCCGCCATCATGCAAATGGGCGACGACACGCTCAAGGCCATCGCCCAGCAGCTGGTGATCACAATCCGCAACTCGGCCACGATCGACTGGACTCTCAAAGAGACGGTGCGAGCCAAGATGCGCTCCAAGATCAAGCGACTTTTGGCCCGCTACAAGTACCCGCCGGACAAACAGGAAGAGGCCGTCAAACTCATCATCGAACAGGCCGAACATCTCGCTACTTACGACGGCGAATAGAACAAGCGTCCGAGGAATCCAAGCACTGCTGCGCGCGAAATCCCTAGTCACTAGAGGGATTCACCCGCCTCAACACATCTGCCGCTGAGTGGGACCTCGTATCCATCGTCGCCGCTTGTGCGATCCCACGGTCGGCATGGGCGGAATGCTTTCCATCGCAGAAGAGTACCTGATCAGCAGCAGTGACAAGCCAGGTCTGAATCCACAAGCCCAGCTACGGCTCTATTGCCAGGAATGGAACGACCACTCCTATGCGGTGTGCAAACCTGACCTATTTATCAAAGGCTACGACTCGAGCAGCATCCAGCTCGGTGACACACTCGCCGACGACAGATTTCCCAGGCAAACCTTTGAGTACTGCATGTCAAACCTACCGTACGGCGACGAGTGGAAAGCCAGCCAGACCGCCGTTATGGAGGACCTTAAAGAACTTGGCAGCTCCTCCCGCTTCTACTTTGGGTGCGATCAGCTCAGACAGAACATTCCTGCCGTCAGCGATGGGCAGATCCTTTTTTCTCCAACACGTGGTCAGCAAGCTCCATCCCGAGATTAAAGGCGAAGGACGCGGCGGCATCGTCATGAACGGCTCGCCACTTTTCAACGGCAATGCGGAGTCAGGGCCGTCCAACATCCGTAAATGGCTCTTCGAACATGACCTAGTTGTACTTCCCCGTGAGCTTGTGAACGCGTTGCGCGGGGGTGAGGCCTTTGATGCTGGTGTGGGGTCGGGGATGATTGTCGGTGTGGAGCCAAGCCTTGTAGGCGGCTTCGCGTTCAGTTTCGCTAGTGTAGGGGCGCGCGTAGGCCCATTCGGCTGTGAGGGTCCGATTGAAGCGTTCGCCCTTCCCGTTCGTTTGGGGACGGTAAGGCCTGGTGTACCGGTGTTTGACTGTGCCTGTGAGCGCCTCGTTGAACACGAACGACCGGTAGCACGAGCCGTTATCGGTCATCACCGCGGTGACCGTCACACCCAGGCTGTGAAAGAACACGTTGGCGCAGGTCCAGAATCCCGCTGCGCTCTGATTGCGTTCGTCGTCAAGGATCTTTGAGTACACCACCTGGGAATAGTCGTCAACAGCGTGGTGGAGGTAGCGGTGGCCGCGTGAGCCAAGCCGCTCGTGCTCGAGCGGCTTGGCTTCGCCTCGAGCTTGCTGCGCGGCCCTGGGCAAAGCCTCGGCCGTGGACACGCCAACCGCCGCCGTCTCGGATGCGTCCGAGCCTCTTGATGTCCACATGAACCAGATCACCCGGAGCGAGCCTCTCACAGCACACCAGCCGGGGCTTGCGCACCAACAGTCCGCTAGCCCAGTCCACATGTGCCAAGAGGGGCATGCGGTAGCGCTCCAGGACCCGTCCGACACTGGAGCGAGCCAGACGCAAGTGGCAGACGATGCGGGCCCCAGTGGCGGGTGAAACCTCAGGCAATGATCCGCCGCTCGACGCGTTGAGGCAGCCGGTGGGGGCAGTGACGCGGGCGAGAAGTCGGTCGGTGAGCGGAGCGCCCGCCCGACACCGGTCTACCCACCGCTTAACCGTCGTCGGCGAGCATCCCAACCGTTCAGCCACCCTGCGCATCGACTACCCCCATCGAGCGCCAAAGACACCTGGCGACGCCTTCCCTCCGGACTCAACGGTGCATTAGCGTGCGTCACGAAGGCCTTCTTGTACAAACTGTGAGTGTGATCACCCACATCCTGCCAAGAAGGCCTTCACCATACCCACACCGTTCACAACCTCCCGAGGAAGTACAGTCAGCTTAGAGATGCTCGAACCGACCATTGATAGCTTCGGTGGACCGGTTGCTGGTGCCCGGCCGACCAAAGTAGGCCAGCACGGCAGTGACGCATCTCTTCAGTCTCCGGCCCAGCGCGCTCAGCTCACCCTAGCCTTGAGAGGCACCATCACTGATGGCAGTGATCACGTATCTCATCGCGGTCTTACCACGCTGCTGCTCACCGGCATCGCAGTCGCACTCACCATCACCGAGAGGGTCAAGTCCTGTGGAGTGGTGTAATTGTTTTGTGTCCTTCGGGTTGGGTTATGCGTTGAGTTGGAGTGGGGTGTTCTCCTGGGTGGTGTGTTGGGGTGTGAGTCGTGATTTGGTGAGGGTATCGAGGCTGAGGTAGCGTCGGCCTTCGGCCCATTCGTCGTTTTGTTCGGCTAGGACGGCTCCGACTAGGCGGATGACGGCTTGGCGGTTGGGGAAGATTCCCACGGAGTCGGTGCGTCGGCGGATTTCGCGGTTGAGGCGTTCGTTGGGGTTGTTGGACCAGATCTGGGTTCATACCCCGGTGGGGAAAGACGCGAAGGCGAGGATGTCTGCTCTGGCTTGATCGAGGTGATCACACACGGCGGGGAGCTTGTCGTGGACGTAGTCCAAGAGCCGGTCGTATTGGGCGTTGACCGATACGACGTCGGGTTGGTCGTACACCGAGTGGAGCATGGCTTTGACGGCGGGCCATAGTGCTTTGGGGGTGACCGACATGAGGTTGGCGGCGTAATGGGTGCGGCACCGTTGCCAGGCGGCTCCTGGTAGGTTGGCTGCGATGGCTTCCACGAGGCCCGGGTGTGCGTCGCTGGTGACTAGGCGCACGTCCGAAAGGCCTCGGGCGACCAGGTCGGCGAATTATTCGTTCCAGGCTGCGCCGGTCTCACTGGTGGACACGCGTACGCCCAGTACTTCGCGGTGTCCGTCATTGTTGACCCCGGTGGCAACCAGGACCGCGCAGGACACAACGCGTCTTCCTTCGCGTACTTTCATGGTCAGTGCGTCAGCGGCGACGAACGTGAAAGGCCCGGCATCATCGAGGGGACGATGACGGAACTGATCGACATGTTCATCAAGGTCGGCTGCCATACGTCAGACTTGGGACTTGGATAGTCCTGTGATTCCCAGGGTTTTGGCGAGCTTGTCCATGCGACGTGTGGATACTCCCGCTAAGTAGCAGTCAGCGACCACTGTGATCACAGCGTTTTCGGCGCGTTTGCGGCGCTGAAGCAACCATTCTGGAAAGTAGGTGCCTGAGCGCAGCTTGGGGATTGCCACGTCGATGGTGCCGACCCTGGTATCCAAGGGGCGGTGGCGATACCCGTTGCGCTGGTGACGCCGATCAGAGCTTTGCTGGCCCCACTGGGCTCCACACTCCACATCAGCGTCAACCGAGAGCAACGTGTTAATCACGCTTTGCAACAGGTGGCGCATCAGGTCCGGGGACGCTTGAGACAAGGCCTGGCCAAGAAGTACAGCAGGGTCGATAATATGAGGTGCGGTCATCGTAGTGCCTCCACAAAAATTCGAGTGAGAAATAGAAGAGCTTTCTCGAAGGATCACACGGTGACCGCACCCACAACGAGCAACAGGCCGACCACCACGCGCTTACACCACTATGCGGAACACTACTTCGCAGTCGCACTCAGCATCACCGAGACGCGCCTCGGCCCCGCGTGCCCTCAGGCTCAGCGCACGTCCTCGCCGCTCCCCTACTTCTCCCCCGCGATCCCTATTTCGCCTCCGTAATCCTCGCGACGAGGTGATCCGCGAAGGGTCGATCTGTCTTCAAAACCATTCGGACATGAGCGTCCTCTTGATCGATGGGCCCAAGCCTCTGGCCCCGCAGGTCTGCGATCGTTTGCCCGCGTCCCGGCCCCTCCGTGTCATCGACAATGACATTCACCCACGGAGAATCGATGGCCTTCACAGTGCCGACGGCGATCGCTGCGGCCAAAGGATCATGCAATGGCGAACAGCGCCGCCCGAACTGGGGCTGATAGAAGTCGTGGTACACGTCGAGGATCCGCCCCAGAGCTCCCACGAGTGGCTGATCCGAAGCAAAGAGCTGTTCGCGGTGTGACTCCTCCATGACGTTCTCAAGGGTGACGTCTAGGCCGACCAGAGTCACGTCCCAGGGTGCGCGCACGACTGCGTTCGCAGCCTCCGGGTCGCAGAAGATGTTCGCCTCCGCCACGGGGCTGACGTTTCCCGGCACGAGAGCAGCCCCGCCCATGACGACGACCTGCTTCACCCGCTGCGGCAGACTCGGATCGAGGTCGAGGGCGCGGGCCAGATTCGTCAGCGGGCCGACAGCGCAGATCTCAAGCTCGCCCTCGTACTCGTCGGAGAGGCGCAGGATCATCTCAGCGGCCGATTCTCCCGTGGGCGCGAGGTCGCTTGGGGGCAGTTCGACGTCCCCAATGCCGTTGGCGCCGTGGACCTGCACCGCGCGATGCGTGTACTCGCGAGTCAAGTAGCAGCGCTCCCCCATCGCGACCGGTACGTCCTGCCTGCCCGCGAGGGCGAGGAGGCGCAACGCATTCTCTGTCGTATGTTCGACGTCCACGTTCCCGCAGATCGTACCGATACCGACCAGAGACACTTCCGACGAGTTCAGCAAGTACGCCAGTGCGAGCGCGTCATCCACTCCCGGGTCGCAATCGAAATACAGGGGGCGTTTCTTCATCGCATGCTCCTTCCTTGGAACTGGGGATTCGACACTATACGAAGGGTGCCCGAGGGCGTAGCACTCGGGATCGCAGACCTTGCAGAACCGCAACGAAGATCTTGCAGAACCGCAACAAAAGGCTTGCAGAACCGCAACGACGACCTTGCAGAACCGCAACGGGTAACTAGACTACTCCTATGGGAAAATCGATTATTCGGCGTAATTCAACGGATTTAGCACAAGAGATCCTCTCCGACACTGCCGTTCTCACTGTGTCTGGAGCACGCCAAGTCGGCAAGACAACTCTCGTCTCAGAACTCATTAAGAACCGCCCAGCTCGAGCTGTGAATCTCGACGACTCGGCAACGCTTGCCGCAGCACAGGGCGACCCAGATGCCTTCGTGCGCCAATACCCCTTGGGTACTCTCGCAATCGACGAGATCCAACGCGCACCTGAACTCTTCCGAGCCATCAAAGGGGCACTCGAAGAAGACCGACGCCCCGGCCGCTTCATCATTACCGGCTCCTCGAATCTCTCCACTTTGAAAGGCGCGGAAGAGAGCCTCGCAGGACGAGCTGAAACTCTCTACCTGCGAGGCTTCAGCCAGGGTGAGCGCCTCAGTTTCGTGGAAGACTTCGCACGATTCGCCTGGAATCTGACAAACACGAGCACCCTCCCTGAGGTTCCCCACCTTTCACGATCTGAATACTTCACGCTGCTCACCACTTCAGCGTTCCCCGAAATCGTCAACACAAGCCGTCGCCGCCAGGAACGCTGGATCGACGCATACACGGAGAGGGTCCTCTCAAAAGACGCATCCGAACTGTTCGGCATTCAGCACCCAGACCGGCTGACGAAACTGTTGAACCTCATTGCACGAAGCGGCACAAGCGAGTTCGTCGCCGCACATGTGGCGCGTGAACTTGACCTCCCGGAACGTTCCTTGCCCTCCTACTTGGAAGCTCTCAAATCGGTCTTCCTTGTCGATGCCCTGCCCGCATGGGGACGCAACCTTAGAAAACGAGCCATTTCCAAACCGAAGGTCTTCGCTCAAGACCCTGGTCTCGCCGCCGTTCTCGCAGGTGTTGACTCTCGGGCCCTTGAATCCCAGACCCTCAGCTCGCTCTGCGGAGGCCTCATGGAATCCTTCGTCGCAACGGAACTCCTCAAACAGCGGACTTGGTCCACGAAGACGTTCACCCTCAGCCACTTACGGACTTCAACTGGGCAGGAAGTGGACCTCATCCTCGAAGACCGACAGCAGAGCATCATCGGCATCGAAGTAAAAGCCGCAATGTCGATCTCTCAGAAGGATTTCAAAGGACTGTCATTCCTACGCGAACAGATCGGAGATCAATTCCAGGCTGGCATTGTTTTGCACGCGGGCAAGCAGATCCTGCCCATGGGGGAGCGCCTCTGGGCGATGCCGATATCGACCTTGTGGAGTGTCTGAGCGAGGAGTTCGCACTCAAGGGCGCAGCCAACCCATCCCCCTGCCAATGAAGCCCGGCAGTTTTCACAGCCAGAAGTCAATGGCCCATACTCCGAGAAGCGCGACCCACACTGCGGAAAGCATCGAGGTGAGGGTGCCGATGAGGAAGCGCTCAGCGAAGGCCGGATCGTCACGCAGCTCCGCGAAACGTCCGAGACCCTTGACTGCGACGACGACAGCGATGAGTTCAACATGCCCGGCGACGACACAGGTCGCGACTGCGGCGCGTTCGAGCAGGCCGACGAGCGTTCCACCACGAGGCACCTCAGCCTTCGGTTCGGGCGTTTCAAGGATGAGCTCGTCCTCGTCCTCTTTGGGCTTCATCGTCGCCTCGGGAAGCTTCGCACCCCTCAAGACGAGGACGGTGAGCGCCCATCCGATGAGGACGGCGGCGAGGACGATCGCGGCGTCGGCGAGCGCAAGAAGAATCGATGGCGACTCGTTCATCCATTTTCCTTCGGATCACACTGCGACAACAGCCTACGGAGCAGACCGTAGCAGGCGCGTTGTTCACGACGCGCGGACTGTGCGTAGACCTGGGAAACGGCGGAGGGACTGACGCCGAGGTATTGCGCCGCCTCGCTCATCGTTTCTCGAGCTTCGACGGCCTCGATGATCTCCCATTGGCGACGAGTGCGGGAAGCGGAGAGCGCTTCCATGAGGTGAATGAGCGCTTCCCCCTCAGAGGCGGGCTCTTCGACGCGCGAACGCAGCGCGATCGAATGGCGCGAGTTCTTCACGCTTTCGAGGGCTTCCCGAGCGAGGACGAAGGCATCACCCCGGCCTGAGCGAGAATCGGGGGCGTCCTTAGCGAAGAAGAGTTCCCCCGTTCCGGCGCCGATCCCGCACCTCCATCTGCCTGATCGGAGGAGCTCGTCGATGATCACTACAACTCCTTCTGGATCGGTGATGACCCCCTGAACTTCGTCACCGGCCGTTCGAACGAAGGGACTGGCAACTGGAATCGGCTCGAGTTGAGCGAGGAGGAGAGGAACGCGATCCTCATCCGCCCGAGAGCGGCGTTGATCAATCGTCAGAACGAACACCTACTTCTCCTTCTCTCAGGGGCGATACGCCTTAGATTAAGGATAGCAGCTAAACCCCAATCAATTAAGGTTCTACACTTAATTACTTGCTCTGAAGTGTCACAGCTAATCTCCTGCGTGTTCTCGAAACCCCTTTTGACGAGGATCGCCCGCATTGACCATCTCTTCCCCCACTGTGGGAAACCCCAGCTCCCACCATGCATGCGCCTTGACCCTGAAGTGGAAGCTCCTGACAGCCAAGGTCACTCTTCGCAGCATTCTTCGAGAAGTCGAGGTACTGCCGAGCTGATCGAGTTGGCGGAGCGGGGCGGACTCGGTGGCATCTGCGTCAAGGACAGCGGACGGTGGTCATCTCGCTCCTTTGTCCCTTCGGGGTATCTCGTAGATCAGGAGCATGCTCAGTGCTCCTGCGTAAGAGTCCAGGTTTTCGTTTCTGTCCACAGCTTGCGGCAAGTGGTGGAGTTTCTCTGGTGGCTGCTTTAGCGTGTAAAGATGACACGCTCATCCCATGCTGCCCGGGTACTTGCGCTCGTCTTGGCGCTCTCCAGCCTTGCAATGCTCTCCGGCTGCTCGCTAGTCTCACCCAGCGATGCTCAGTCAGGTTCTGCCGCACAGTCCGCCGAAGTCGTGATGTCGGGCGACTACATCCTCAACGAGGACGGCACCCTGAGGAAACCTCATGTCACTCCCTCAGTGCCAACAATGAGTGAGCTTGCCTTCCAGTTCAACGAGACCGGAGCCGAGCAGGCAGCCAGGCACTTCATCGACCTCATCAACTACTCATGGGCGAGCGGCGACACCACAGCCCTCGACGAATTCTCAGAAGAACGATGCACCTACTGCCAAACAATCAGCCAACGGGTCCATAACCTTTACGACCATGGCGGCTGGGCGCACGGAGTGAAATACACCATCACACAAGTCGAAGGCAACCGTCCCGTCAACACCAGTACGCCAGAAACAGCACAATTCACCGACAGCTACATCCTCTCTTTGTTACTACAGCGGAGCGAAGCCGACATGTACACGCTCCCAACCCTTGAGCATGTTCCGCTACACGAAGCACGCCTGTTTTTAGTCGTTCATTGGGACGGGAAAGAGTGGAAGACCGCTGAAGGAGAAGGAGAGGACTTTGAAGGCACGCAGTCCCGGTAAACTGCACCGATTAGCGGCCTCTTCTCTTGTCGCATTGATTCTTCTTCTAGAACCACACTCCTCTGTCAAGGCCGATACTCCCTTTGACCCAGATCTTCTTGAGGTGTCAACTTCAGGCGATACTGTGAATCTCAGAGGTATGTATTCGGTTTCCGACGTCCCCGTTCAAGCGATCCCTCTACCCGATTCCACCTCCGCTGTGCAGGGTCCTGTGTTTGTTGTTGGTGATGGCATTGAGGTGGATGTTTCTTCGGCGGATGAGTGGAATCGGGCTCTTGAAGAGTGCCTCGCTCACGCTGCGAGTGGGCCGATCCTTCTTCAACAATGCCGGATCATTCTCGGACTCGAACACCCAGAATCAGGCGAAACCCCAGACTCTGACCCTGCCACGAGTACTGCGCCCAGCGTTGAATCCCTCTCCCCCCGCCAGATCATCAACTACGCCCACGCCCAAC
>ERZ772926.767-NODE-767-length-16891-cov-11.784925_pt1 | contig 16891 bp, 13 predicted proteins | sample MGYA00511136_ERZ772926 | MGnify/ENA primary metagenome ERZ772926 (study PRJEB29015, sample SAMEA2737917) | human oral metagenome | biome: human oral; feature: human-associated habitat; material: dental | place: China | collected 2153 ... | reverse complement strand
GGATCGCGCTGGGTTCCCGAGGTCGGCGCGGACCGGGGCGGCGCTGCGGGCAAGGCGACATCCAGGAAGGTCGACTGGCCGGGCACGGTGCTGTGCGTCGCCATGACGGGGGCGCTCACACTGGCGCTCCTCCAGGGCAACACGTGGGGATGGGCCTCGCCCGTGATCGTCTCCCTGCTGGCCGGCTCGGCGGTGCTGCTCGCCGCGTTCTGCCTCGTCGAGAGACGATCGGCCAGCCCCATGGTCGACGTCTCGATCCTCACCGAACCCACCTACGCCGGCAGCGTCCTGGTCGGCTTCATCATCCAGGCGGCCCTCATTGGCCCAATGGCCTTCCTGTCCCTTTACGCGCAGAACATCTATCGGCTGACCCCTGCCCAGACGGGACTGTGCTTCCTGCCCTTCAGCGCCTCCGCCCTCATCGTGGCCGCCACCTGCGGAGGAGCGGTCAGACGCCACGGAGCCAGGGCGAGCCTGCTGGGAATCGTGCTGGGCGGCGTCGTCGGCTCCTGCCTGCTCATGCTCCTGCGCGGATCGAGCACCTGGCTGGTCCTCATTCCCGGGCTCGTCCTGGCGGGGGCCGCCACCGGGGCCACCGGGACGATCGTCAACCAGCTGGCGGTCTCCTCGGCCGATGAGGACACCGCCGGGATGGCCTCGGGATTCTCCGCCTCCGCCCGTCAGCTCGGCATCGTCATGGGGGTCGCGGTCATGGGCGTGAGCTACGAGCGCGTCATCCGGAGGGTGATGACCATGTCGCTGGAGATCGGCGTCCTGGGGCGTGCGGCGGATCGGGAGCGCCTCATTTCCCTGGTGGCCTCCGGTAAGGGGCTGCGGGCGTTGGACGGCTGGCCCACCGCCATGAAGGCCGGCATGCGCTCCCACCTGGCACCACTGGTCCGCTCCGCCACGGATGCGGGTCTCACCGTCAGCCTGGGGGTGGGGGCTGCGGCGATGCTCGTCGTCGCGATCTACCTGGCCCTGACCGTCCCCAGGCGGCGCGCGAAGGCCGAGGTCTCGCACCTGTTCGCCTCGTGACCATGCACCCGCGCGGTCGTACCTGAGGGCGTGCGTTCGAGGGGTAAAAGGTGCGAACGGGCGACCTGCCTTACAAACGCGCGGACGGTCAGCCGGCGGCGGGGGAGACCTGGCTGGAGAAGGTCTCCTTGCCCTGGTTGTCGGTGACGACGGCGGTGACGACGGCCTGCTCATCGGCGGGGACCGTGGTGGTGGCCCGGGCACCGGTGAGGACCTCCTCGGTGCCGTTGGCGTGCTGAACGTACCAGTCGATGCTCGCGATAGCACCGTCGGCATCGGTGGAGGCCGATGCGTCTAGGGTTAGGTGTTCGCCGTCACGGGAGACGCTGATCGCAGCAACGGGTCGGGCATTGGCGGCCTGCGCCTCGACGTCGGCGAGCAGGGCCGGCTGGGTGGTCCGGTTGGCGACGCCCAGGGCCTTGATAACGGCGTCGGCCGTGGCGCGGTGGCCGTCGGTGTTGGGGTGGAAACGCCCGGTCTCGAGCAGCCCGAACATCCACGAGCCGTGACGGCCGCACAGCTCGTGGCGCTCGAAGTTGCCGGTGGGGTCGGCGAACAGGTAGCCGTGGCGCAGGGCCGCGGCCTTGAAAGCGGTGTTGAGCTCGTCGGTCTTGGCGTTGATCCAGCGCTGGTCCACCTTGGTGACGCCGTGGCAGCGGCCCAGGAGGAGCCCGCCGGAACCGCCCTGCTCGGGGAAGAGGCGCGGGTAGCCGACGGCGACGACCGCTGCGTTGGGGGAGCGGGTGCCGATGTCGGTCATGATCGACTCATAGCTGTAGACGCCGTCGCGCGTGGCCTTGCCGGCCAGGGCGTCAATGGCGCCGTCAACCGCACCGGTCACCTCCGCGTCGCTGCTGCATCCGGCCGCCGAGAGGAAACCCCGGTCTCCACCGCCGATACAGTCGCCGAGGATCCTGGCGAAGCCGGCGTCGTTGCCCCCGATGGAGAAGGTGACCAGGCCGGTGTCGGGGCCGAGGCGGTCGAGCTGGGCGGCCTCTCCCCAGGACTCGTTGGCCTCGTAGAAGTTGCGGGTCCGGGCCCCGGAACAGGCGCCCATCTCCAGGGTCCGCCCGGTCCTCTCGCTCACGATGTGCGCGTAGGAGCCCGCCGAACGCCGACAGGTATTGCCGCCCGTGACATCGGTACCCTCCGCGTAGGGCGGCACTCCGAAGCCCGAGGCGTAGGAGTCGCCCAGAGCCACGTAGGTGCCCTCCGGCAGGCCGCTGAGGTCGGGCGGGTCGAGATGCACTGCGGGCGCCGCCTGGCTCGCCCCGAGCAGAACCGCGATGACCGTGAGCAGCACCAGCCGCACGGCCGGGCGGCGCCGACGGCGTGGGCGATGGTTGGTCGAGTCGGTAGAGCCGGCCTGGTCGGCGGGCTGCGGCGGGGTACCGGATGCGGGCAAATGACGCTCCTCGGATTGTGGTTGAGCGTTGAGTCAACCACGCCCCGGCAACGGGACCAAGTCGATGCCTTCGGGAACGGATGGATACGCCGTCGGCGCACTGACGGCCGCGCCTTGCCATTCCATCAACATTTTCTTCACAGACGACCCGGAGCCGCGTCGTCTGTGAAGAATCTGTCGATGTTGGGCCTGGATTCTGGCTGCTAACCGATGGCGGGGGAGGTCTGGGTGGTGAAGTCCTCCTTGCCCTGGTTGTCGGTGACGACGGCGGTGACGGAGACCTGCTTGTCGGTGGGGACCGTGGTGGTTGCCCGGGTGCCGGTGAGGACCTCCTCGGTGCCGTCGGCGTGCTGGACGTACCAGTCGATGTTCGCGATCGTGCCGTCGGTGTCGGAGGAGGCTGAGGCGTCTAGGGAGAGCTGGTCGCCGTCGCGGGTGAGGGTGAAGGAGCCGGCGGGGCGCGTGTTGTCCACCTGTGCCTGGGCCGCGGCGGGCTGCTCCTGCGCGGCCTGCCGATTGTTCAGGGTGTTCATGATCGAGGAGGCCATGGCTTTGTGGCCGGCGGCGTTGGGGTGGAAGCGTCCGTCGTCGAGCAGGCCGTCGAACCAGGAGGTCTGCTTGCCGCACAGCTCGTGGCCGGCGAAGGAGCCGGAGGGGTCGGTGAACTGGTATCCGTGGCGTTGGGCGGCGACCCTGAGAGCGGTGTTGAGCTCGTTGGTGCGGGCGTTGATCCAGCGCTGGTCCACCTTGGCGAGCCCCTGGCAACGGCCGGGAACCGGACCGCCTTTGCCGCCCTGCCGAGTGAACATGCGCGGGTAGCCGACGGCGACGACGGTCGCATTGGGGGCGCGGGTGGCGATGTCGGTCATGATCGTGTCGTAGCTGTAGACGCCGGCCTGCTTGCCCTTGCCGGCCAGGGCCTCGATGGTTGAGTCGACCGGGTCGGTGACCTCCTTGTCGCTGCTGCAGTTGGAGAAAGGAGGCTGGGTGGCGCACTCGGAGAGAATCTTGGCGAAACCGGCGTCGTTGCCGCCGATGGAAAAGGTGACCAAGCCGGTGGAGGCGTCCAGGTGATCAAGCTGGGCGGGTTCCTTCCAGGGAGTCCGGGCCTCGTAGAAGTGCTTGGTCCAGGCTCCGGAGCAGGCGCCGAAATCGAGTGTTTTGCCGGTCTTGTCGGCGATCTGGTGGGCGTATGCGGCCGTGGCCCGCTTGCACTTGTTACCGTTCTCCATCTGGACGTTGGTGCCCTTGGCGTAGGGAGGAGCCCCGACGCCGGAGGCGTAGGAGTCTCCCAGGGCCACATAGCCACCTGTCGGTAGGGACGGCGCCAGAGGCACGGAGTGGACTGAGGGGCCGACGGCGGTCAAGACGGCCAGTACCGTGACCAATAGGCCGAAGTGGAGTGTGAGGCGCCGTGTACGGCTGACAGTGGTGGTCGGTGGTGTAGATAGACACATCAGTCGGTTCGAGAGTGATAAGTGACGTGTTGACATCAACGATATCGGACCTTCTTGCTCAGTCCTATGAGGGCTTGTATCTGCTGTGAGGATATGCGTTTGTCTAGGTCAGAGACTGGTGCCCCATCACCAAAAATGTGGCCAGTCAAGATCTTTGCTGAAAGGGGCAAGAGCGAGTGAGAGAGCGAAAGCGAAGTGAAACATCATCGTTCCTTTCCGGATATCGGTGCTGGTGACGCTCTAAGTATCTCCTGCAGGATAGTGGTGTGAATCACCCATCCGGATAGGTCGATCGGGTGATTCCGCTCAAATCAGATTGTGCTGCAGGGCGTATACTACTGCTCCCACCCTGTCCTGGACTCCGAGCTTGGCGATGATCGCGGAGACATGAGTCTTGACCGTGGCCTCGCTGAGCCTCAACCGGGTCGCAATCTGCTTGTTGGTCTTGGCGTCGACGACAAGCGTCAGCACCTCCCGTTCTCGTTCTGAGAGGGTGATTCCGTGGGGGAGGGGGGAAGTGCTCTGCTGTGTCTGAGTCTGCTTCGAGGTGGACTCTGAGGGCTGGGCAGAGCCGTTTGCCCATAGTCTGGCCTGGTCGCTGATGATGGCCGATGAGGTTGGAGACAGGACGAGATTGCCTGCGACCGCCTGTCGGATGGCGCCGGCCAAGGATGATGCGCCATCCTCCTTGGCAACGAATCCGCGTACCCCCAACGCCATGGCGTCGTCGACGATGGAGTCGGCCGTGAACGTGGTCAGGATAAGGATCGCAATATCCGGGTTCTCCTCGAGAAGTGCTTTAGCCAGCGCAAGGCCATCCATCTTGGGCATCTGGATGTCCACGAGAACGGCCTGGACCTTGCCGTCGACCTCCGAGGAGTGGAAGAGGTCGAGCGCCTCCTGGCCGTCCTTGGCTGTCCAGGCAACGACAATGTCGTCATTCTTGGACAGGAGATCTGTCAGCGTCTGACGAACCAGGGCGTCGTCGTCCGCGATACCAATGCTGATCATGACTCATCCTCGATAACGAGTGTGGGTGACTGTGAGAGAGGGATGGAGGCGGATGTCAACCAGGTGCCGTTGTCCATCAGTGTGTCCAGTGAGCCGCCGATGGTTGAAAGTCTTTCTTTCATACCAAGAATCCCCATCCCGGAGGAGGGGAGTCTGTGCTGCGAAGAGGAGACCCCATTGGTCACCACCAGGCGAGCCTTATCCACGTCCTGGCTCAGGGTGATGGTGACTGGCTGATCGTGGTCCGCATGCCTAAGAACGTTAGAGCTCATCTCCCGAAGTACCCGGGAGAGGATGGCGGCTTGAAGACGGTTGTAGTGCCCATCTCCCCTGCACTGATAGGTCACGGAGTAGCCGGATGCGGACAGGTCGTCGGCGACGGCGCGTACAGACTCTTCAAGATCCAGCACGACGGTCCCCAGCCCGGTGATACTTGCACGATCGGTGTTCTCGTCCTTGTTTCGTAGGGCTCGAAGCACGAGGCGTAGTTCGTGAAGCGAGTCGGCCGCGGTGGACTCGATCGCGGCGAACTCTTGCCGTGCGGCGGTGGGGTAGGAGGAGTCCGCGGCTGCGCGTTGCGCCCGCAAGGCGGTCTGGGACATCGAGTAAGCGACGAGGTCATGCATCTCACGTGCGATCTCCTCGCGGATAGAAGACAGCTGCTCAGTGGCAGCGGAGATCTTTTGACGTAACGTCGCCTCCGTGCGACGCATCATTGATCCGGGAAGAAGGGTGCAGGCTGCGAGGAACAGTTGTGATGCCGCCACTGAAATAGGGCCTGTAGGGGTGATGACCGCCAGCGGGATGATGAGAGCAAGAGTCAGCGCAATCCGCAGAGGGAGGAACAGTCCCAAGTAGAAGAAGAAAACGGCGTTGGTTATCACCGCATCGCTGGCGGGAACGTGCGGCACCTGAAGGAGCACGATCCAGAGGGCCAGATAGCTGATAGATCCCGATATGGGGTACGCAGGAATGAGGGACAGGGTGATAACTGTTAAGAGAAGAAAGATGAGGCGTTCTGTGCTGGGTGAGTTGACGAGGGTGAGCATGAGTACCAGGTTGATGACACCAACTATGGATCCGATAGCGGCATATCGCTGCCGGGATCGGGATGCACTCCATAGATGCACGCCCGACCACCAGTGGTGGCGGGTAGTGGTAGCATCCGAGGAGTTGCTCACAAAACTTTAATACCGGATGGATTGTTGGTGTGTCAAGCGGTTTTCGTGAAAATGAAGGTGGGATTGACATAGTCCGTCGCGCCGTTTATCTTGCCGAGGGTTGGGGCCGGCTGCTGTGGTTACACGGGTGTCGTGCCGCTGCTCGTGGCGGTGGCTCAGGTTGTGGACACCGATATCGTCATGGGCTTTCCTGTCTGGGCTGTCCATGAGACGCATTGCGGACCTGACGCCGAGAGTAACGCGAAGGATGGGCGGTGATCATCCAGGCCGCCGGCACCCTCCGTACCCTGCTGCAAGTTTTCAGCACACCCAATGAGGACGCGGCCGGCCGGTGACCGGATGAGATCGGTTGTCTCATCCATCGCGAGAGGGATGCCCTCATTGGAGTGTGTGTCACCGTCGATTGACAGCGCCGAGGATGACGCTGATGTGGTGGGGTAGAACTGGATCGGGGGTGGAGCGTTGAGCAGCCAGAAAGAGGCTGGCGTCCTTGAGGTCGTTGACGAGGTCCTCGGGCGTGACGAGGTAGCGCTCGGAGACGTACTCCTTGTCACGGCAGCGCAGGATGGTGCGCCGCCTGCGACCCGCATGGTCGATCTCCTCGGTGAGGTACGTATCTGGCCGGAGCCGGATTGTGCTGGTTGCGGCTGCCGCAGGGAGCACTCGATCAATGGAGGCGATGAGGGCACCGCCGATCGCCATATGGGCGGCCACGCATCGTATGGTGGCTCGTCGCTGTTCAGGGTTCAGGAGGGTGATGGATGCCATGGGGAGGCAGACGGCCTTGAAGGACTCCTTGATGTCGAAGGAGACCATGTCCGCCTGCTGGATCTCCACCCGGCCTGCGATTCCCGATTGGATGGCCTGTTGTTCAGTCAGTCGTTCGGCGAGAAGACTGAGCACATTGATGCTGAGGTCGGTGGCGAGCACTCGGTGCCCAGCGGCCGCCATGGGCACGGTGACACGCCCCGAGCCGCAAGCAAGTTCGAGGACCCGCAACCCGGCCAGTGCCTGATCGGGCAGGATCTCGAGAAAATCGAGGATTGAGGCAATCTCAGTGTCGTCCCGGTGCGTAAGCTCGTGGCGACGTCGAGCACCGGTGCCGAAGGAAAGGCTGGATTCATGGCCCGCTGCTCGTACCTCAATCATGTGAATCACCTCCTGAGGTTCTGTGGGGTGGTTGGCCGACTTGACCTCCAGATGCAGCCCTGAGCAGCAGGGGGCTTCGGTCGGATCGAGCCAGCGGTAATCGCGCTGCGCAGGGCTCCGAGGGAACAGGTATGGGCTGCGGCGGTTGCGGCAGGCCGGAGTCTGGCCCGCACCTGGAGTGAGTAACAAAATTGGCGGCAATGGCGTTTGGACATCAGTTTGTCCTTCCTATCGGAGGAGCAGGATGCTCCCGATGTCAGAGTTCAACGGTAAGAGGCTTATTCATGGAGTGAGGAACCTCAGTGTCCGAAGAGCATCCAGCAGCAGTCCACCAGTCAGTCAGTGCTGCTTCCTTCTTAGCGCTCGCCTGCTGAGGAGAACGGTGGCAGTCATGAGGATGGTGTTCCAGATGAGGAACCAGGCGATGCTCGTGGGTGTGGGTGTGGCCATTGTGCGGGCCTGCATGCCAATGGTGACCTGGGAGTACGGGTAGAGAGGACTCAGTGGCGGAGCGACAAGGAGGATGGCCAGGCTGAGGAAGGAGGCGCCTATGCCGGTCAGGACAGTGGTGGCGAAACTGGGGACGTAGATGCCAACGAGCAGCTGGGCGGCGGCGATGGTGACGGCTCCGAAGGTTCCCAGGAGGGCCCAGGTGGTCATGGTGGCGACATCAGCCGGGGTGAGGTGGAATCCCAGGGCTGCGCTGGCAGCCATGACGAGCAGGAGGAAGGCCAACTGGCAGTAGAGGGCGAACAGGGTGGTCAGGATGAGCTTGCCGGTGTAAGTGGTGATGGTTGCGCCGTAGGTGGCCATGCGGCGCCAGTTGTCGTGCTCGTGCTCCATGCGGGTCAGGCCGGCGGCGCGGAAAGTAATCAGCATGGGGAGGAAGAAGGTGCTCCACAGCAGCCCGCCCTGGCCCCACACTGCCAGCCAGGTGACGCCCTGATCGCGGAAGATCTCGGTGTTGCGCAGGTATTGAAACACACCGTCTGCGGTGTTGAGGGCGGCCAGGATCAGAGCGAGGGTGGCCAGGATCCAGGGCCGTCTGGACTTGGTGCGCTCGATGGCCAGGGGCAGCAGAACCTGCTCTCGCAGCCGACTCGTCCTGGTGATGGTTGGGCCCGTCCGGGGGAACTCGGGTGTACCACTGGGTGCGGCGGTGCTGATTGCTGCGGTCATGGTGGTCTCCTTTTCGTTCTGGGATGTCTTGTCCTGGCGAGTTGGGGTTAACGCGTGATCTGTCGATTAAAGACGGCCTGGGCCAGGGCAGTGGCGGCCAGACCCATGACGATGACGATGACGATGTAGGTACCCGAGTGGTCCAGGGGTACTATGCCGGCGGTGGTGCCCCCAGTGAACTGCAAACGCACGGGGGAGAGCAGAGCAGGGTACTGCCAGGGCAGAGCGGCGGCTACTGAACTGGGCACGACGATATCGGTGGAGGAACCGAGCAGGCCGCCCAGGGCGCCGACGCTCAGTGTCAGGGCCTGGCGATGGACGAGCAAGGCCAGGACCAGGTGGATGGCGGTCATCGCGATGTTGGCCACAAGCAATCCGCCCAGCCAGCTCGCGGTCATGCCCAGGTCGGTGGGTACGCCGCTGGCGGTGGCCACCAGAGTGTTTGTGGACACCAGGGCGATGACGGGTATCGAGCAGATGGCCAGGGCCGTAGTCAGCTTGGCCAGGAACAGGGAGGTGCGCGGCTGGCCGTCGGCAAGGAGCTGGGACAGCATGGTGCTGTCGTGCTCGGTACTGGCCAGGCGTGAGGCCACCACCGCGGAGATGATCGGAGCGAGCAGTTTGTGCACGGGTGTGGCACTCGCTATGACATAGCCTGTGGTCACCGCGACCCCATTGGGCTTGGCCAGGCTGAAGGCCATAACTGCTGTGGCCCAGGCCACTTCGAAGCTGGTGACCAGGACGAGGGGCAGCCACAGACGCGACCTCTTGAGTTTGGAGATCTCCAGTCCTAGGGCTCTCATGCTCCCACCCTCCTCATCCCCTGGTAGGCAGTCTGCTGGGCTGATGCTTGGTAAGCAGCCTGGGTATAAGTGGGAGCCGGTTGTGCTTGGGCGTGGCGGGGTCCTTGGGCGCTCGGGTATCCGGATACTGGTGCCTGGGACGGAGTGCTCTGCCTCTGCACTGGCGCCTGACGGGCGTAAGCGGGCTGGTGCGGCGCTCTGCTCATTGGCTGCTGCTGGGTACTGGGCTGGCCCTGTGGTGAGGGAGCCTGCTCGGTGATGTCGAGGAAGATCTGCTCCAGGGAGCGGCGTCTCAGCTCGACTCGATAGATGCTGGCGCCTGCGGTGACCAAGGTGGTGACCAGCCGGGCAACGTGATCGTCGTCGTATGCGGGCATGATGATCTCGCTGTCCTGGACTGAGCTGACCCGCCATCCCTGAGCGGCCAGAGTCTGGGCGGTGGGGACGGCCTGCTCGGGGCGGGTGCGCACCACGATGTGGCCGGCCTCGGCCAGGGCAGACAGAGGACCTTGGTAGAGCAGGTGGCCGTGACTGATGATGCCGATGGTGTCGGCCATCTGCTCGATCTCGCTGAGCAGGTGACTGGAGACCATCACGGTGATCCCTCGCGAGGCTGGCAGACTGGTGATCAGCTCGCGGATCTCGTGGATGCCGGAGGGGTCCAGCCCGTTGGTGGGCTCGTCCAGGATGAGGAGCTCGGGCTCTCCCAGCAGGGCCATGGCCAGACCCAACCGCTGCTTCATGCCCAGGGAATAGGCCCGCGCTTGCTTGCCGGCGGCGTGGGACAGGCCCACGGTATCCAGGGCTTGGTCGATGCTGGCTGCGCCCAGATGCTTGACCCGGCGCACGATGTCGAGGTTCTCCCGTCCGGTCAAGTGACCGTAGAAGGAGGGCTGCTCGATCAGGGAACCCACGCGAGTCAGCGTGCGCCCTGGTGAGAAGGGCTCCCCAAAGACTTCCACACTCCCGGCGGTCGGGCGGGTCAGCCCGAGCAGCATCTTCATTGTCGTGGACTTACCTGCTCCGTTGGGGCCGAGGAAGCCGTAGACCTGCCTGGCGGGAACCTCCAGGCCGACACCGCTGACTACCTCAGCATTTCCGTACTGCTTGGTCAGCCCCGTACTGCGCACCACCAGGTGCTGCCTGGTATTCAGCATTGCTGCGCTCCTTTCTGATTTCGTCGCGCCAAGTGCGGCGACATCGACTGCATGATTTGAGAGGCGTATCCACGATAGCACCGTTAAGAAAATCCATGAGGATGATTCTGGTCCTACGAACGGGTTAGTCGATCGTCGTATTGACGTCCCGAACCTGAAGTGCTCGACGACATTAGTTCTCGGTCAATGGTAGTGAGATGCCGTCCACATGTTGTGTTGACGTCAAGAACGAGTGGCGCCATCGCGCGCAACACATCGGGAAATATGTCCAGAAAAGGGATCGCCCATATGGATCACCATTCTCGCTCCCTTGACGGTGCGCAGGGGTGTGCCTAGCGTTCTTACCAAGGTTCAACTCCTGAGTCGCCAGTCTCGGAAAGCCTGGCGTCCGTTGAGCCGTCACAGGATTCATCGATGATTCGTCGATGAGCCGACAACATGAACGGCGCCGCTAAAGGGCGGTGCGAACTCGAAAGGAGAACATCATGAGCAACATCAACACGCAGGCGGTAGCGGCCCTCGATGAGCTGAGTGACGCGGAGCTTGACCAGGTCCTGGGAGCCGACGGCGGCGTGCTCTCGTCGGTCACTCACAAGTGTCCCATGAACTCTTACCTGCGCCTTTTCACGTGCTGCTCGTAAGTGCGTCCGTCCTTAGTGGGCCTCGGAACTGATTGTGGGTAGGTCGGGCCGCCTGCCCGATCTACCCACAATGCTCATCAAGTATCGTCAGTATGAGCGGAGCCGCTAAAGAGTGGTGTAAACCCGAGGGGAGAATGTCATGCGGTTTATTTACAGGCTGAAACACGTGCTCCCTGGTCTGGGTAAACGTAAACGATTGATGTAGCTGTCAATAATACTCTGGGAGTAAGATTATGGGTCATTCACCTGAGATTCCATTTTGTACCTATGTATCCCTGTGGGGTGAGGATGTGGGTTCCTTAGCTAGGCGGTTCCTGCCTCCCCAGTATCTTCAGGGAGAAATTCTGGCCATAGTCGGTCCGGTTCTGGTGTATCTCATCAATGAGTACAGATTGCAGGACCAGCTTGATGGGGACTCCCCGCAGAAACGTTACCGGGACTTCGAGGCCTCAGCTCGCCAGAAGGTGGTCCCTGATGTCGCCTCCAGGTTCCCGGAAGTTCTTGAGCGCCTCCATTCTCGGCTCGACTCTCTTGAGTCCCTGTGTGCCACAGTGCGTCAGCGCTTCAATGAGGACTATGAGTCGCTGGTAGCCGAGTCAATCATCCCACCGGAGGCCTCCGATCTTCTCCAGATCAAACCGGCGGGAGACCTCCATGACGGAACCGCCACGTGCCGGCTCTCCCTGAGTGGGGATGTGACCCTGTACTACAAGCCCCGGGAGTCCTCCGGCGAGCTCCTGGTACAGGCGGTCTCAGACACGGTCGCAGCGGCGGCTGGAATCAGCGCGCTTCGGGTAACGCCACGGCTCAGCGCTCGTTCCGGGTACTCCTGGGTGCAGGAGATAAAATCCGAGCCGTGCTCAAGTAGAGACGCGGTGAACGCCTACTACGAGAGGGTGGGGCACCTGCTCCTCGTGGCCTACCTGGTCGGGTTGACGGACCTTCATCACGAGAACATCCTGCCCGGAGACGGCACCCCCTGCGTCGTCGACGCCGAAACCATGTTCAACACGCCGTTGCGGCAGCTGGTCTCTGTCACACAGGCGACGCGGGACGTCAACGACTCCGTCATGTCGTCCGTCAGCGGCTCAGGCATGCTTCCCGTCGGTACCGGCAACGAGATGTACGGGGGTGACGTCAGTGGACTGTCCCAGGGCAGGTGGCGAACGGAGTCGCGAGCGCTTGTCAACCTCGGCCGCGACGACATCAAGTTCGCCAGGCAGGTTCTGGAGCGCACTGACACGGCTCATTTGCCGCATGTCGTCGATGACGGTGAGTCCACCGCTCTGCAGCCGGCGAACCACGTCGATGCCATAGTCCGGGGCTTCACGCGGTCTTACAGAGCCGCAGTAGAGGCTAAACGGGACATAGCTCTGTTGGTGGCGGACCGCGCCCCCAACGTCCAGTGCCGGCTCCTCGCCCGCAGGACCGCTGAGTACAGCATGTTCATGAGTTACCTGTGGTCCGTCACCAGGATTGGTCGGCAGGAGGAGATCTATGAGTACCTTCGCCGCCGGTCCGAGGGCCTTTCCGAGCAGGTCGTCTCCTCTGAGATTACCCAGATGAACGAGGGTAGCATTCCGATCTTCTGGTGCTCGGGAGACTCCACGGACGTCTATGACCCGAGCGGGGCGTTGGTGGCCAGCCTGGAAGCACCTCCTGCCCGCGGCGTGTACGTGTTCCTTGACTCGCTTGGCGATGACGACCTTGCCCTCCAGCAGAGGCTCATCCGATTCGCCTTCGACTCCGAGACGTCGCTGTCTCTCCAGAGTCCCCGGCGTATGAGGTACGAGCGCGGGCTCCAGACACCCGCACGCTCTGCGTACGAGGGAGCGAAGGACCTTTACCGGACCATATGCAAGTCCGCGGTCAGCTCGGAGACTGACGGCTCCGTCAACTGGCTGAGTCTGGCTGTCGACGACCACGACGCGCTGGAGCTGCGCCCGCTCACGGGGTCGCTCTACTCGGGAACACCGGGGCTCGCTGCGGGGCTCCTGAGCTACCGTGAGCTCACTAGCGACCGCAGCATGGATCCCGTGCTGCGCAGCATCGGCCGGGAGGCTCTCGAGTCCTACAGACGAGGTCTGGCCGCGAAGCAGACGCTCTTCTCCTACTACGACGGGACCCTGGGGTACCTTCCTGTTCTTCGGGCGCTGTCCGCCCAGGGCCTGACGGACGCTGACGCGGACCAGCTGACTCACGACTTTGTGGACACGTGCGCCTCGGTCCCTCTGGACGACCTCGATGCGGACGTCATCGGTGGGGCCGCCGGAACGATCATGGCGCTGGCAACTCTGCCGGACCGGCAGCAGGCAGAGCCAGTCATTGCTCGACTAGCCGACTACCTGGCTGGCCTACGTGACAGCGACTGGGCGGTCCCCAGGCCCGGGGCCATCGACAACGCCAGCTTCGCCCACGGTGCCAGTGGGGTCGCCACCGCGCTGCTTCATGCCGCCGCGGTCACCGGTCGTGATGAGTACCGCGACTCCTGGAGGGCGGCCTGGAAGCACGACGAGCGCTTCCGACGCCAGGACACTTGGGTGGACATGCGCCGCGACGACGGGCTTCCGAGCGCCAACTGGTGCCACGGACTCACCGGCCTCATGCTGGCCAGGTGCCGGTGGCTTGACCTTGACGACGAGCACGACCTGTTGTCCTCCGACGAGCGTGCAGCCGTCAGTGACGAGTTGCTGCGCGCTGCAGACGGGGTGGAGAAGTACGGGCTTGGGCTTGACACCTTTGCCCTCTGCCACGGCGTGGCAGGAAACCTTCTCGCCCTTGAGAACGTCGCCCACCGGCTTCCAACCAGGTCCTGGGAGGATGAGTGGACGAGCATGAGTAGCTTCGGGATCGCCAAGGACTGGCTGTGCGGCCTGAGTGACCACTTCCAGTCGTACTCCGCGATGAGCGGGCTGCCCGGCATTCTGCACGCACTCGCCGAGCACGCCATGCCGGGCAGTCCCATGTCACCGCTGCTCCTTCCAAGCCTTGACTGGGGTGGTACCCGTGCGCGTTAAGTTCCGGATGCAGACTGGAGAGCAGGACTGCCTTCTTGCCTGCTACTCCATGGCAGTCTCGTCCCTGGGGATCGACCTCCTCCCTCACGAGCTCTACGACGGTGATGCACTGCCTGCGGATGGACTGAAAGCCAGCTACCTGAGGCAGATCGATCAGTCCATCGGCACCCGCACCCGCGCCTACCGGGATCCCGGGGCAGAATGGACACGTGAGGTGTTCACCTCCTTCAACGGCCCGGCGATCGCGCACTGGAACTCGAACCACTTCGTGGTGGTCGCCTCGATGTCACGTACCCACGTCCGCGTGTTCGACCCTGCTCTTGGCAGACTCCGTCTACCGCTGGAGGACTTCTACCGCTCCTTCACCGGAGTGTGGATCCTCGTCGAGCAGGAGCGTCCTCCGGCTCTGGCGCCCCGTTCTCGGCCGCCTTCCGCTGTCCGGGTCTTCTTCTCCCGGCACCTGTGGCTGCTGTTCCTCGGTCTGACGATCGGACAGGCAGCCTCCATGGCAGTTGCCGCCGGGGTGCGCACTGTACTCGGTGCAGAGTATCTCTGGCCGATCACCATCGGCCTGGGGACAGTGCTTGTCCTTTTGTACCTGGCGTCCGGTCTGATGCTAACTGCTGCTCAGCGTGGTCTGACGGGCAGGTTTGAGCGGCGCTACTCGGAATCACTCTTTCGCTCGGTGCTGAGGCGCCCCTACCTGTTCTTCAAGAGCCAGACCGTCGGGTCCCTGATCGAGGTCATCAGCCTGCGGGGAACGATCAGGGACGTCATCCTCTCCTCAGCGATCCCAGCTGCCATCAACTTCCTCTCCGTCATGGTCCTGGTGGTCTACCTGGCGTGGATATCCATGCCCCTGACCCTCCTGACGTGCGGGGTATCGCTGCTGTTCAGCATCCTGGCTGGACTTGCCGTCCAGAGGGAGCGTGACGCCAGTCAGAACTATGTCCAGCGCCAGGTCGCCTTCACCTCAGCCATTCAGCAGGATATTCACTCTGTGGATGAGACCAAGGTGACCCGGACGGAAGAGCAGGTGGCGGCACGCTGGTCAGCGGAGAACAACCGTCTGGCCGAGGCATTCAAGACGACCCTGGGCGCCCAGAACCTCAGCGCGGGGGTCCAACGCGTCTACTACGGCGTCTCCCTGGTCGTCGTCGCGGCCTTCAGCGTCAGCCTCTACCGTTCGGGGCACGTCGGCATGCCGGATGTGGTGCTGTTTCAGTCGGGGGTGGGCATGCTGGCGGGGGCGACGTCGGAGCTTCAGACCTTCTTCGTCTCCTGGGCAAAGGCTGCGGTCTTTGAGCAGAAGCAGGCTCCTCTTCGGGAGGAGCCTGAGGAGCAGCGCCGCGACGTCGTACTCGCTGAGTCGCCGGCGTTCATCACGGCACGCGACCTATCCTGCACCTATCCAGGTGGTGAGCCGGTCTTCGCTCCTATCTCATTGACCATCGGTCAGGGAGAGCATGTGGCCATCATCGGGGAGTCAGGGTCAGGAAAATCCACCCTGCTGCACGCGCTCATGGGCCTGCTGCCGCACGACGGAACGGTCCAGTACGGGGACGGGTGGGACCGGTCAGGGCTGGGGGTGGTGCTGCCCGGCATGTCGCTCTACACCGGCACTGTGCGCGACAACCTGGTAGCTGAAGGCGTGGACTGCGCCGAGGCCGACATCTGGGAGGCACTCGCTGCGGTGAACCTCGCGGATACCGTCTCCCGCCTGCCTCGGGGGCTTGACTCCGCTGTCTTCGAGTCCGGCCGGAACTTCTCCTCTGGGCAGGCGCAGCGGATGCTCGTGGCCAGGTCCCTCATACGAGGCCGCTACGGCATCTTCTGGGACGAGGCGCTCAGTGGAGTGGACGCGAGCACGCGCGAGAGCATCTACCGGAACGTCTTCCAGTCCGACGCGTACCGTGGGGTCACGATCATCGCCGTCAGCCACCAGATGGACATTCTGAGCCGGGTTGACCGAGTCGTTTATGTCAAGGGCAACCACAGCGCGCCGGTTATCGGCGTGCCGACCTCCCTGGAGCACACGAGCAGGCGGTACAAGAGGTTCGTTGCCAGCGCTAATCTGCTCGCCGCATAGACGTGCAGCCGAGCGCCCTCTCCTTCGTCGGCGCGGAAGGTGTCCTCAGCCCCCTCGGGTGTCGGATCGCTCAAGCGTCACGGAGGTGGCCAGCACGACGACGGCGCTCAGGGCCGCGCTGATACCGACCGTGACGGCAGCGCTCGTCCAGTTGAGGTCCTGGGCGGCGAAGACAAGGGCAGCACCATCGCTGGTGGCGCCGATCTGCGTCGTGCGGGTGACCAGGGCGTGCGGCAGGAGCCAGGCCGCCGGAATGTGCACCAGTAGCGCCGTCGTCCCCGCTCCCGTCAGCGCCAGGCCGATCGCCACCGGCACGGCAAAGGAGCGAGTAAACGCTGCCAGGCCCGACTGGACGGCGCACACGGGCGCGCAGGCCACCGCGATCAACAGTCCCGCGACCAGGTACCGCGACGGCAGAACGCCCGGCAGCCCGAGGACGAGCGACCCGACAGCGGTCGCCGCCATCACCAGAACGAGCTGCATGACTGCCGCGAGCAGCCAGGCAGCAGTGGCCTTGGCCGCCACCGTCCTCCACGTGGGGACGGGGATGCTCATAAGTACCAGCCCGTTGGACCCCTGGTGCTCAACCCTCCAGACGAGGGACGCCAGGACACTGAGGGACACAGGGAGCAGCACCATCCCGTAGAAGCCGATGGACCGCACCCACAGGAGTTGCCAGTCCGCGGGGCGCACGAGCACGCACGCGCAGAGGACCGAGACCGTCGGCAGCACGAGTACCACGCCCCAGCTCGCCGAGCGGCGCA
>ERZ772926.764-NODE-764-length-16927-cov-37.130156_pt1 | contig 16927 bp, 16 predicted proteins | sample MGYA00511136_ERZ772926 | MGnify/ENA primary metagenome ERZ772926 (study PRJEB29015, sample SAMEA2737917) | human oral metagenome | biome: human oral; feature: human-associated habitat; material: dental | place: China | collected 2153 ... | reverse complement strand
GGGATGCAGACGCTCACGGCTGCCGCTCGTCCGACCGAGCCGGTCGCTGCTGCGTGCACCGCCTGGGACGCGGCTGCGGCGGGCGACGCGAGGGCGAGTGAGCCGGCCAGGTAGGACGGGATGTACCCTCTGCCGTACCGTCGCTGTCCGATGCATCCGGCACCGCGCCAGAAGACGCACCGCTACCACTGACACTGTTGCCGTTGCTCTCGTCAGTGACACCGCCACCGCTCCTGCCACCACTCCCACCATTACTGGTGTCGCGCCTTCCTCCGGCAGCCGCTCTTACTGCCTGTTCGTTGTCCTGCAGCACCTGAGCCATGGCTGCCTGCATGGCTCGGCCTGCTTCTTGGCGCTGCTGGCTCAGCTCACTGCCCAAAGCCAGGGCGGCCGCCCAAGAGGAACTGGCCGGGACACCTGCTCCAGCCGTTCTGGCCGCCTGGTGTGCGGAGCGCCAGCTGGCTGCGACCTCACCGGCCAGCTGGCCGGCCTGGTAGCTGCTCGGCAATGCGCCGGAGAGCGAGAGCGGCGGCACACCGACGGGCACCGGCTGACTCGTTCCACCCGGCGGTGCCTCCCGCCACTGGGTCAGGCCATCGCGCACCCCCTGGGCGAACGCCCAGCCAATTGCGCCCACTACCGCCAGACCGATGAGGGCCAGAATCCCGATTACGACCGTCATGTTGAAACCTCCGAAGATGAGAAGAGAGAAGAAGAGAAAGGTGAGGAGAAGGAACGAAGGCACGAGGCAGAGCGCTCGCCACCGGGCTGGCGACGTTCCGGTACCAGCCCCGCCATACTGAGACCCACCGAAAGACGACAGTCCCACCCAGCCGAGCAGCCAGCGCTGTTGCCGTCTGGTAGCTCAGAGCCGCTTCAGTGCCACCAGTCGCACGTGGGCTCGCGCTCTGGGGCAGCGACGCACCGCAGCGCCCGACCCGCCTACAGCTGCCCGATCCGCTGCCCAGCCCCCAGGGCGTATCCCGTGATGATCGCTTCGTAGAACTGGGCACCGCCGGGGGCGATACGGGTCTGGGCCTCGGCCTGGGTGACCAGCGTGGCGATGTTGGTCAGGACCTGGGAGGTCAGGAAGGCCCGAGCCTGCTCAGCCTGGGCTGCTACTTCTGCCTGGGCGGCGACCTGCTCGATCTCCCGCCTAGTCACCCGGGCCTGACCATTGCCCAGCACCACCCCCATCCGGGTGCGCTGGGGCGAGAAGAGACTGAGATTGGTAGAAGCCATGAGAAGTCCTTTCGAGACGAGAAGAAGGAAGAGAGAAAGACGACCAGCCGGGCTGGTCATCTCGCGTTGACGGCCCGTGCTGCCACCCTGGAGGGAGCGGGCCGTACCACCCGCCACTCGCCGCGCCAGGCCGGCGTTTTCTGCCGGTCTGGCCCTGGGCTCGTGGCGTTGGTTAGAACGGTAGGCAGGCAGCGCCGCAGCTCCGTCAAAGTTGGAAGAAAGTTGGAAAAGCGGGCTCACTCAGGCGTCCACCACTGGCGCACATGAGCAGCACTGCCCAGTCCCCACTGCGGTCGGCAGCACGGCGACTACGGCAAGGAGCCAGTCCGCCAAGCCAGGCAGAGACGCCTCGCTTCTGTTCTTCGGCTCCCCCGCTATATCTCCTGGTTTGTCCCGACCGCTCGGTCTAGGCTGGCTTGCGGCCCGTCCCGTCCGGCTGACGCCCGAGTCGCCGCTCACGACAGGCCCGTCACAGCAGGCGTCTCAGCCAGCACCGGCACCGACCTCTCGGGCAGTTCCTCGCTGCCCTGCCCCAGCGACGTCATCTCTGCCTATCCCCGCACCAGCTCTGCCCGTACTTCCCCAGGAGGCTTGCTCACATGTCCCGCGCTCGTCTCGATGCCGATGATGCTGCTTCCTTGTTGCGTGAGCTGGCGTGGCTGCGCAAGCGCGGTGGGTTTACGGCGGCGCGGCTGGTGCAGGCCCCGATCGTCGATGAGGTGCTCCGGGGTAGCTTGGAGGACTCTTTTGAGCGGCTGCGCCATCGCTTTGTCTCAGCCATCCACAGCCTGAGCGAGAGCGGGAGTGAGCAGGACGAGCCACTGGTGGGTGTGCTGCTGGCAGCCTTTACGCTCAGCCCTGAGACGGCGGGGAGTGGCAGTTTGCTGGAGCGGCGGCGGGCGATGGCGAGCCGCTTGGGGTGCAGTATGGAGACGATCGCCTCTCGGGAGGAGGCCGGCCTGCGTCTGCTGCACAGCCGCTTGGTGGCCGGGCGCTATGCTCAGGCACCGCTGGTGCTGGATGTGCCGGAGATGCACGGCGGGATTGTCTATGAGGAGACCACCACGCTCATCGTGGTGGAACAGCGTCAGTGGCGCGGCACGGTGGAGCACTACCGGCTGGCCAACATGGCCGGCGAGCTGGACTTCGTCACCATCTCGCGCTCCTACCCGGCTCATGTCACGGCTCAGCCGGGCGGGGAGTTCAGCGTCAACAGCCGCCCTGTCGAAGGGGCGGGGTGGAACGACCACTTCTGGCACATTGACCCGGCCACCGGTAGGCGCACGCCTATGCAAGACGCCACGCGCTACGACCTTGCCTTCCGACTCGAGCCTCTGCCGGGCGAGGAACCCACCACGCCGATCTCGCTGGCCAGCCGGGCCTTCCACGCCCGCTCCCTGCTGGCCACTATCCAGGTGCGCTTCATCGGGGAGGTACCAGCCAGCATCTGGCAGTTCACCGGAGCTAGCCCCTTCGCCCGCCCCCAGGCAGCCAACCAGTACAACCGCACTCACCTGGACGCCCAGCAGCGCGCCACCCTCACCCAGCGCGACGTCCACGGCGGGCTGTTCGGCGGGTTCGGGTGGGAGTGGTGAAGAGGGATACGCCCAAGAGTGGGGCCTCGCCGTTGGAGGGTTGTGCTAACTGCCGGTCGGTCAACTCTGGTAATCGTCAATGGTGATGCGCGCTACCAGGTTGCTAGCGTCAACACCGCCTGATCCACGCTCCTTTCCCCGACGGTTCGTGAGGACGCAGAGATGACACAGCCACCTGTCAACGGTGGCGGCTCGGTTGCCGGAGTCGCCCCGCATCATCCCAATCCCATCGCCCAGCAGGCACCCGCCCGCGAGGTGCCACAAGTCGGCACCGTTGCCCTGATCGATGACCACGATGTCATCGCTCTGGGTGTGACGACCATGCTGGCGATGACCGCCAGCCTTCACTTTCGGGGCGGGTATCCCAGTGTTGCGCAGCTGCTGGAGGAGACGGCTGCGACGAAGGATCGCTTGCCCGATGTGGTACTGCTCGACTTGCGCCTACCGGACAACTCCGACCCCTCGCACAACGCCCGCACCCTGCGTACCCGAGGTGCGGCGGTGATCGCCTACACCAGCGGCGATGACCCCTACCTGATCCGGCGTGCCTGTGAGGGCGGTGTTCTGGGTGTTGTTCGCAAGTCTGAGACGCCGGATGTTCTGATCAGCACGATCTGGGCGGCGCTGCGTGGTGAGCTGACGCCATCACTGGACTGGGCAAGTGCTCTGGATGCAGACAGCGCATTCGTCACTTCTGCGCTCACGCCCAGCGAGCAGGAGGTGCTCTCGCTCTACGCCACCGGCGCGGAGGCGAGCTTCGTTGCCCGTCAGCTCAGCCTGTCGATCCACACCGTCAACACCTACGTCTCACGCATCCGCCGCAAGTTCATGGACGCTGGCGTCCCTGCTGGTAGCCGCGTCGATTTACTTGTACGGGCCCAGGCCGAGGGGCTCGTGCCCACGCTGGATCTCCAGCACGCGTTCTGAGCACTATGGCAGCCTCCGCCGCTCCGTTCGCCGCCGACACCAACTCGGCTACCGCTTCCACTGCGATAGCCGCCCATGTCACCCCAACCGGTGCTTCGCAGCCGAAGCGAACCGGCGTGGTCAACCGGATACTGCTCAATAGCACGAACCAGGACGCGTATCAAATCATCCTAATTATGGGGGCAAGCCTGTTTGGGATGCTCTTCGAGCTGTTCCATCAGGAGCCATCGCTGTTTCAACAAGTTGCCGAGGCACCCCGATGGTATCGCTGGGCAGCTGGATACCCCTATCTCTTTGGCTTGCTGATCCCGCCAGTGCTGTGCCCGCTGGCGGCATTCACTATTTCGCGCCAGCATACGTCCCGCGCGTCGGCTGCTGCCGCTGGGGCACGACTGGGGGCATGGGTATATCTTGCGCTTCATGGCTGGGCATGTGCCGCCATACTGACGCTGCACAATCTCGATCCCGATCAGCCACATCTGGCATCAGACATCCACCCGCTACCAGCCTTTGGGATGGTGATTGCCGCGGCACTGCTTGCGGCGGTGGCGAGCTGGCGGACGGCGGTGATCGGCCTAGCGGTGCTGTTTCTGCTCGAGTTCATCGTCCGTCTCTATGCCGGAAGCGAAGGGTTGCTCGAAGCGCTGACCCGCGCTGGCTACAGCACGACCTTCGCGGGCTGCTACTGCCTGCCGATCAACTGGCTGATCGGCTGCGCCAGGCAGATCGACACTGAGAGCCAGCGCAACAGCCACGAGGAAGACCTCGCCACGCGGCTGAGCGCCCAGCTGGCCGGCAGCCGCCATGCCCGCAACCTCGTCCACGATCATGTCCTGGCCGCGCTCGTCTCGTCCTTTCCGGAACGCGGGATGCCGGCAAAACGACTCCGCGCCGCCGCAGCCGATGCACTTGAGCTCCTGAAGCAGCCAACACACAGCGATGACCACCACACCACCACCGACCTCGTCGACCAACTGCACTCATGGTGCCAGCAGCACGTGCAGCCGCAGGTTGAGTACCAGTTCGCTTCTGCTGTCGATCCTGGGCTCGGGACTGAGGCAGATCTCAGCCTGTCTGAGGACGAGTTCGTTGAAGTTCTCGCCGCGAGCCTAGAGGCACTGCGAAACGTCGCAGCGCACAGCAGCGGCGGCGAGCCGCCGCGCCACGTCCACTGCACGGTATCCACCCAGCAGTCCGCTGGTACCCTCACCGTCACGATCGCTGACGACGGCGTCGGCTTCGACACCGACTGCTTGAGCCCACTGCGCCTTGGGCTACGCCAATCAATCATTGGACGGATGCGCCACTTACCAGGCGGGCACGCCAGCGTATCGTCGGAAATCGGGCGCGGTACCACCGTCCAGCTCGGGCTCAGAAAAGCCACTCCCGAGGCTCACACCGCAGACGCTCTCCCACTGACCGGTGACGGCTTGTCAGCCACGGTACACGGGCACTGGGGCCGCATCGGGCTCGGCTGCATCGTCCTCACCGCCTGGGCCCACGTCATGCGCAGCAGCGGCACGCCCGCCCATGTGTTGGTTTCCATCCCCAGCGCCGTCGGCGTCACATGTTCTTTTCTTGCCTTGGCCTGGCCGCCACGGGGTCTAGCGCGAGCACTTCAGCGCTGGTGCATACTCTCCACCTCAGCACTGAGCACAGTTCCGTTCCTCACCTGGGGTCCCCTCACACCAACGCTTGAGCTGGCGTCATGGCCTCAAGGGTATAGCGCCATCTTCACCGTGCTCTTACTCCACCAGCGACGATTGAAACTGGCCTTAGTCAACCTCGGGGTCGTGGGAGCCGCCCATCTTTTGCCCGTCGTCGTGATCGGTGCACCAGCAGCCCCATTCGTTCGCTCGTTCGGATTTCAGTGCATCAACGTCCTGACGGTCGCCACCGTGATTGCCCTGGTGCGCTCGATCGAGCCACGCATCACCGCCATGCAGCGCCAAGCCCACCAAGCACAGGTGCTCCGCACCGCCAGACAAGCCCGCCTCGAAGCCGAAACCACCCTACTGGCCGACGTCAGCCGGCGTTCACGCCCAGTGCTTGAGCAACTACGGTCACTCACGGACGCCCCGAGCGACGCCTTGGTGCAGCTGGCCCGGCGGGTCGAAGCCGAGCTGCGCGATCTCATCCGCGTGCCGCGCCTGGCCAGCCAGCCTGCTCTCGTCGCTGCTGTTCGGCAGGCGCGCGATCGAGGCGTCGACGTCATCCAGCTCGACGACTCCCAACAGGACTCAGACCTAGCCACAGCGCCACCACCGCTCCCCACCACACTGGTCGACACCGCCACCCACATACTGCGCCGCGCGAAGAACGGCGAGTCAGTCGTCCTTCGCCTCTGCCCGCCGCACTCGCCGTACGCCGCCACCATCCAATCTCACAGCGCAGCGGGGGCGATCGCACTGGAGCGAATTCGGCGCGCGAGTTGACGTTGGCATCAGCGATTGAGGTACTCAGACAGCCCACGAGCCGCAGCAGAGGCGTCCAGCGCCGCTCAGCCACGACCCACCAGTCGGCGTACACGCTGTAGGCGCTCTCGAGTTCTCAGCCGCCAGCAAACACACACGTAGCGCCCGCATACATTCACGACTCATGCCGTTACGAGCAGATCGATAACGACTACGAATCAAAACTACGAGACCACGCTGCGCCAGACCTTCCCACCATCTGTCTAACAACTTACAGTTTCCACGACACCCAGCCTGAGACTTCCACACAGAGTGCGCCAGCTGGCTCTCATGTATCCCACAAACCGCTTTAATCCCGCACCGCAAACTACTGTCTAACTACTCAGACTGGTCGATTACATCACGGTCTCACTAATCTCGGTTCCGCCAAGCGAATACAAATCAGACGCAGCACCAGCGCCTGCGCGCAACGATGCGTCTACCACTCGCTTCGCTTTCCTCTCCGAATCCCGAATCGTTGAGTTAGGAACCCCCAAGATGGCATATGAGCAGACTGCCGCCGTGGTCGATTACTACCAGGAACTGAACCTGGACAAGGACGACGCCACCCCTGACATTCAGGTGCAGTTGAATAAGATCCGCATGCAGTGGCGGCAACGCGCGTCACTGAACGGCAACCGCGGCGAAGAGGCAAGAGCAAAGCTCAAGATGATTGAGAACGCCTCGAACGTGTTCTCAAACGAAGACTCGCGCGATGCATACGACCGCTCTCTGCGCGCACTCCCTGAAGTGGCTGAGCAGGATATCGACTGGATCGGCCGAGCTTGGACGTACTACTTCGCTGACGACCCCGGAGCCGCAAGCGTTGCGGCACGTAAAGCACGGAGCGAGCATGGCGACGACCCAAACGCTCACGTGATCTCCGCGTGGATCGAGCTAGCGGAAGAAAACTGGCGAGAAGCAAAAGGCTACGCAGACGAAGCCTATGTTCTTGATGAGCTCGGCGAAGACACCGTCGACGTATATCGCGTGCGTGGCGTCACATTCTACTTTACGAAGAAGTACGAAAAAGGCATTGAGTGCTTCCAACGCGCGCTGACCAAGGCACCACGCGAAATGGTCCCTGACATCGCATTCCGTATGGCCGCCTGCTACATCAGGATGGAACAATATACGCGGGCGATAGACATCTGTGTTGAGGGACTCAAAGCGGATGCCGAGATGGGCCCTGACACCTGTGACGCCGTCACTCACTACTGCTGCGTCGCCCTTGAGGAGCACTGTTTCGACGCAAATGAGCTCGAGAAATCGAAGAACTGGTTCCGCAACATGCGAGACAAGTTCACCGAACTTAACGTGCCACAACATCTCACGGCAACCATCATCAAGTTCATCGACCTCTACATCAAGCGCATCGAGTTACTGCAGGTTCCACCAGCAGACCCAAACCGGGTCCCTGATTTCCCGCTCAAAGCGGTCGGGATCGCCATTCTCGGTATCATCGCATTCATCTCATACCCCCATATCGTGACATTGCTATTCTTTGCAGCACCGACCGCCTGGGTCGTATTCTTCTTTGTCCGCCACGCCGAATACAAACGCATGAAGGATGCCTACGACCGCTCAGTCGTTGAGCACCAAAAAGTGCAGGCTGAGCTCCGAGCCATTTTGGACATCCTGGAGAAGCGATCCTAGGGTCACAGCCTTCTAATCGCGATTGGATCAACGATGCAAAGTCAGGTAGCCGACACGATTTCTCTTGGCAATGACATCCTGGGCTTCATCGGGCGGAGCAACATATGGGTCGAGGATTCCTTGGTGAATCGTGACTCGGTGCGGTTCACCCAGTTCTTGATGGCCAAAGCGCTGGAGGAGACTGCGCCAGGACAGCTAGAGGTGCTGGTCTTCGATGATGCGCTCAAGGGTATGGCAGCACCGTTCCAGGAGGTCAACAGTGGCGGGGAGAAGATCCTGCACCACATCAACGACGTTCAGGAGCTGAACGAGACCATCCACCACCTGCACGAGCACATCCAGGCCGTCCTCAACGTCATCCAGGGGCGCACGGAGAGCCTGCTGGACTTCCGCCAGCAGCTCTCACCCAAGGTGGAGGGCTTCAAGCTGGTCATCCTGTCCACTGACTATGAGCTGCTCAGCGATGAGATCAAGGACAAGCTGACCGTCCTGCTCAAGGCCGGCCCCGCCGCCGGCGTTACCTTCCTCATCCACTCCATGACGTTGGACGTCAACGAGCTTGTTCTTGGCCTGAGCCAGCAGTGCCAGGTCGACGGAAGCACGGTTCTCGACGAACGCAGTGGCGTACGGGGCCGCTTCGATCCGCAAAGTGCCGACGAGCTGATCTCAGTCAGCCGCCGCGTCGCCTCGGCGGTTGCCAACGCGCAGGTGGAGCCAGTGGCCTTCAGCGAGGTGCAGCCGCTGGATGCACCGTGGTTGCAGTCCAGTCGGGATGGCATCAGCTTCGCAGTGGGCACCTATGGGATGTCCACTATCGAGGTCACCCTTGGCGACGAGCTGAACCAGCGCCACAATGCCCTGATCACCGGCGCGGTCGGGCAGGGCAAGTCCAACCTCATCTCGGTGGTGGTGCACTCCCTGTGCCAGCGCTACTCCCCAAGCGAGGTCGAGTTCTACATGCTCGACTTCAAGGAAGGCGTCACCCTCCAGGCCTTCGCCCCAGACCCACACACCGGCTCATTCCTGCCGCACGCCCGCGTGCTGGGGCTGGACGCCGATCGGGAGTACGGCGTCAACGTCCTGCGCCACCTCTTCGCCATCTACCGCCAGCGCATGGCCACCTTTAAAGCCGCCGGCGTGCAGAACATCCGCCAGTACCGCCTGGCTGATCCCGAGGCCGTCATGCCCCGCATCGTGGTGGTCATCGACGAGTTCCAGATGCTCTTCGGCGAGGACGACGACACCGCCGAGAGCGCGGTCGACTTGCTGGTTAAGGGTGCCCGGCTCTTCCGCGCCTGCGGCATCCACTTCATCCTGGCCTCCCAGACAATCAGCAGCGGCTACCTCCTGGGTGGCACCGCAGGCGAAGGGCTCTTCGGCCAGGTGCCGGTGCGCATCGCTCTGAAGAACTCCTTGGCGGAGTCCCACGCCACGCTGGGGTTCAAGAACGACGCTGCCAGCCACCTACGCTCCCGGGAGGCCATCGTCAACCTCGACTACGGCGAACTGTCCTCCAACCGCAAGACCACCATCGCCTACGCCGACGAAGCCATCCTGGCCGAGCTGCGCACCACCTGGTGGCAGCAGGCCCGAGGCACTGTCGCCCCGCCTGAGGTCTTCGAGGGTGAGCGCCGCCTCAGCCTGCACGACGACGCACGCGTCCTACCGTCGCTCCACGCCGGCCAGGCAATGCTCGGCAGACGCATCAGCGTCGGTGCCGCACCACTCACGGTCGATTTCACGACTGACGTCGGCCGCAACCTGGCGCTGCTTGGCACCGGCCCAGGCCACGCCGTCCTGCTCAATTCCGCACTGTCTCTGCTGCACAGCACACCCACTGCCAAGCTCATTCTTCTCGACCTGATCGGCGACTGGCACCTACCGGCCCGCGACGCCGTGCGCGCCGCCTTCGAGCAGCAGCTCACCAAGATCGGCGGCGCTTACCGCGTTGTCGACAAGCACCAGGCCGACGCCCTTGTCGATGAGCTGGCCGAGCAGGTCGCTGACCGCGCAGATGACGCCAGTGCACCGCCCGTCTACGTCATCGGGTTTGGCCTGGAGCGCTGGCGCAGCGACAGCGACGCCGTGCAAGAGCTAGCTAAGTCCGCCCCTACGGTAGGAATACATCTTCTGGGCTGGTGGACAAAACTTGACTCCTTCAAGGAAGTCATGGGTTTCGACGGAGACGCTTCCTTCGATATCCGCGTCGCCATGCACCTCGATTCAGCATCGGCATGCGACATCTTCAAAGAACCGCTCCTGGCCTGGACACCACAAGACAACCGCGCCCTTGTTTGGGACAGCGCAGTGATGAGTACACCGCAAGGCGTCATTCCGTACACCGTCATCCCCTCGATGAATTGACCATTTTGCAAAGTCCGAGCGAGGAGGCTCTACGAGCATGGCACTCTCCGAGATAATTTCAACCATCGAAGACATCAAACGCGACATCCAAAACCAGCAAAAGCAGATCAGCCTATTCAAGAAAAGCAACCAAAACAACATCAGCCGCGTCCAGGCCGAACTCAAAGGCGGCCGCAACAACCACGACAAGAACATGCTTAAGGCCCTGACGGATGCCGCGAGCAGTCTTAAGAAAGCAGAGACCGCTCTCCAGCAAGCCGAAAAGAGCGCCACACAAGCTGCCCGAATCTAAATCACTCACACTCCAAGGAATAGACGATGCAGAACTTAGCCGAGGTCATCACAGCCGTCCAACAGATCGCAGACGACGCCAGCAAACTCGGACAGGGCGCTAACTCGACGGCAGAAACGCTACGCAAAAAAGCACAGAAGCTGAGCATGGTATCCAAACCATCAAAAAGCGGCGCAGCTGCCGCCCAGCAAGTTAGCAGCGCCGCCAAATCTCTCGCCAACTGCAGCATGGCCATGTCCGCGCTACAGAAGGCTGCGGGTGACTTCATCAAAGACGCTAGCAAATAACAGGACAACACCAATGTCCGCGATAACGAAGCTAGCATGGCGGCGGCATAGAAGGATAGCTCGTAAGTCACTTGAAGCCGCCATAAGGCTTACGCAAGCAATCGAAAGAGACTGCACAGACGTCGAGCAACAGACACGACAAACCGTTGGCCACCACCAACAAGGCAACAAGATGGCGGACGAACTGACGACCGCCATTCAAAGAATGAGAGAATGCCGCCGACAACTCACGTCAGCCTTGTCACAAGCCAACTCCATCCCGACCGAGCCTCCCCAAAACAACAAGCAAGAATAACCTTCCATGCCAGACAATTTTGAAGACATAATTAAGCGACTCCGACAGTGCAGACAAGAGATCAACTCAAGCAGCGGAGCGACCGGCCACCTAAAGACACTCGAAAAGATTGTCTTTAAGGCAGAAAAGTCTCTACGTCGAGTACACGACCCCAACGCACGTTCAGCGCTCGCTAATACTGTAGGCGCTAAACGCAAACTAAGGTTTAATAACCTAAAGCGCTTCATTGAAAAAAATAGGCAACTAGAATACAGTATCAAGCAAGGTGGATCGGGACAATCCACAGAAGAAAACGCCGAAGCAACGGGAAACACGGCACCATTCTATTCTTCAACAATTTCCGAAGCCACCCAAAGCCATGGTGCCGCCATCGAAACCCCTGCTCCCAAGTTAGTAAAAGCAATTAAGGGGACAAAGACTGAATTCTTCATCAGTGACATTGATGCTACAGACTTGCTGTCAGAAGCTAAATCAAATTTTGAAGGCACGGTCGGAACTGGCACAATACATAGAAATGAGCACAAAAACGCTCTTCATGTACGAAATAAATGGGCAAGCATGTACGGTATCGAGGTCAAGGACCTTACTAAACATAAGTTCCGAGACAGCATTGATGCTGCAGAAGACAGTGGACGCATTAGTCCCCAGAAAGCCGAATCACTACGTAAGATCATTATAAGAGAGCAGCAACTACACCGGGACCTGAATGAAAGTTCAGAAAGTTTGGGAGAACAAGCAACGGAAATGGTAATAAAGGCAAGGAATGAAGAACCTCTTCTGAGCCAAGAAGCAAAGACAGGCTCGGGGATGCTGGATCGCGCAAGTCTTGGAAGTAAGCCACCGAGGATAACCATTTACGAAGCAAAAGGAGGGAACTCTGGACTCGGCTACAGAATAATTAATGGAATAAAATATCAGCAAGGAACTACCACCTATCTCAACGAACTCACGCGGCTTGACAATCGATACATTGAAGGACTCAGAAATTATGTTACAAGCGTTTCCGATGACGACCTTATATCGTGCGCTATTCGAAATGGCACCATTGAGGTGCGATACGAGCTAGTGGAAGCGAAGCCCGACGGCAGAATCTACGTGACCCCTTTTATACTGGACGAAACGATACTAGATCTTCCGAAACTAGACAAAATTCTATAGCGTAGGATATACTATCACCATGACATGGAACAGCATTACCTCACAAAAATTTGTCGAACTTGTAAATTACTGGGTCAACCAAGATTGGCCACTCACAGAAGATAAGTTGACAGCGGCTATGGAAAAACTGGGTTGGGATGAAAGTGATCCAAGTACTATCGCAAAGGATATTCCAGTTAGTCAGCCGAGACTGAGGGCAACCACATCCGATCCGGTTAGAGGACTTGACATGGTCTCATGGAGCCTAACAGATATTGATACAACAAAATCAATTGAACAAGACAGATTTATGAACGACGCTTTTGTCGGCTATGTAGAGGCAGGAACTGCCGTTTGGGGTAGACCTCGAATCAAGCGTGATGCTGAGCGTGAAATTGCATACTGGAAGGCAGAAAATGGCTGTGAGTTTCAAATATCCAATCGGCGTTCAGCTATCGCAGTATATATCCATTCCCCACAGTATGCGAATGTATTGAATAGCATTTAACATGGTGGTTTCAACATGCACCAATTCTCCTGGATACAGTTTGAGAATAGACTGGCGCGCGCACTCATGCGCGCTGGCGATCGAGTACACATTGTACTGATCCCCGAAGTGTCTACAGAATATATGACACAGTACCTTCATTACGCCGTTAGCGACACGGCGATTGTCTGTGAACTGCGTCTTTCTCCACAGACGCGGAATGTATCAAGTGTGCACAAGTCCAGTGCTATCAGCACTATGGTCAATCAAGGGTGGCAGCAAAGTAATGAAAATGAAGTTTACTCGTGCCATTTCCCGCTGCCAGCGTATAGCTCGACATATGCGTCACTCGCAGCACAATCGATCCACATCCTGCGTGACATCCTTCAGATCAGTGAACCAACTTCATTGACTTACTACGCATGGCGTGCTCCTGAAGAACTAGAAGATGGTCGTTACTACTCCGCAGAAGAAGTAGATGAGCTGGACGTGGGTGAGGATCCGCTTGAGGTTGATCTGGGGATTGAGATGGCGTCGAGGCGACCGGAAATCTAACGGACTGATGGATTAGATTCGTTCTACCCCGAGCGGCATTTCCCTCTATAGCCTCCACTTGTAGTAGGAACCAAACTAATGTAGCATTTAGCATTCCCATTTGCTGTGGAGGTTTCCAATGGCGGACAATGAACTCATTGTGGGTGAGCCACGTCTAGGCTGGCTGATCGATGACAACCCCAAGACGCCGGAAGCAGCTGTAATGCTTCGAGACACGGGGTCTATCATCGAGTTGCAGATTCCCCTCCAAGGCATGTTTAGGGAAGACGGGCCGTATACACGATGGTGGTCGTCGCTCACCATGTACGCCGACGATCCTGAACGAACAAAGTATAGTTATACTCCTCCACGTGTCATGCTATTTCATGATAATCGCGGTTATGTTGCTCTAGTGGGCTGTCGCGCAGGCGGGGCTCATAGAGCGCTTAATGCTGGCTATGGTGTCGTCGTTGCCAACTATGCGGTGCTGGGTGGCAGATCGTCAAAGTATGACAAAATCAATGGCATGCGGAGCGACATCCCCGCTATGGCAGCCTGGACGGGTATCACGTCCATGTCTGTCAAGCCAAACAATGATGCCGAAGGTCTTCTTGAAACGGTGCAGGTCGAATTGAAACGACTTGCTCCAGTTTCCATCTCGCGGACACTGAATCTGGCAATTCACCCGTTGTGGGAAGCAACTCAGCCACGCACCGCCTTCTCAGCTCGCGAGCGGGTTATGCTCGAGACAAAGGTGAAAGACGCCAGATCTTGGGAAGAGCATCTCATGGTGCATGGCGCTGTCTGGGATCTTGTATCGATTGCTGCCTGGAGACCGTTTACCGTTGCAAGGCTCGAAGTTTGTCGTGGTGACGACTTGGTCAGAACCTCAAGAGGCATGACTGGGCGTTGGAGCCAGGTGGCGACTCATCGCCTCCCTCAGTACAGCGACGACGACAAGCGGAGCCTCTCGTTCTTGTTCTGGTACGACAATATTGGAGCGAGAGGAGTCAATCGTTGGCTGCGCTTGAGAAGGACGTACGCTGCTGCCCTTGATCCGTTCCTAAGTATCCTTCGCTCCGACGAACCATGGAGTAACGCCAATGTTGTTCAGATCGGCATCGTGCTCGAGAAGCTTGGCTATCTCATTGACACCAATAAGAATGACGGCGCACATCTCAACGGACAAGACCAGCTAAGCTTCATGAAGGCGTTGCAAGTCATTCTTGATGATATGCCCGTAACGCCTTTTGTCGATGATGATATCGCCACGGATAGCATGCCGGACGACGAATCATCAGCCGGTAATACGAGCGATGCTTGGAAGGCTAACATTCGTGCGGCGTATATGGGCTTAAAGCACGCTGATTGCGAGTTACCCGACTCACTTGATCTTATCAACGCTCTACGGAAGAGCATTCTCGTCGTTCGCTTTTGGATAGCACACCAACTCGGTGTCCACGAGAACGTTCTCAAGGAGGGCCGAAAATACGACCCGCTATCCAAGCCGTTCATCGGCATCGATTAATGTCACCATACGATTGACAACTCACTCGTCCGACCGTGCAGATCCACTTCACTGGCTTTACTCCGCAAACGGTGGCCGCACAGCATTCACATCCTTGATCGCCTGATTGACTTCCTCCATCTTTCTATCGAGCCACTCATCGTCGATCCAGAAGCGCCGTCCGTTAGCACCTAAGCGATAGAGGCGCTGCGTCCCGTCTGGCGACATCGTGGCTGGGTGTGCATGGAGCACGTCATTCCTCACATTTTTGACCACGTTTAGTGCACGAGCAGTAGTTTCGAGATAGCGACGTATTTCAGGATCACCGCACTGCTCGGCGGCCTGTTTTGTCATGCTGGAAATGCGCCCCATTGTCTTTTGCTCTAGCACATCGAGGGAGAATTCGTCAGGTAGTCGATCAGACAGGCGGTTAAGGTCTCCTAGCAGGGTCCATTCGAGGTACGCTGCCGCATAGGCCACTTCACCGACTCGCTGGAGATACTCGGACTCAGGAAGCGCGACAGACGTGTGTTTCATGTGATGATGATAACTGCACGACGTCTTGGTGCTATTATCTGTTTGCCGATTGAGACAACGCGATCAGCGTTACTGCATCAATCGTCGAGTTACGTCAGCTTGTGTTATAATTGGGTTATTCATGTCGGATAATGAATCCCCATTTCTACTCCATAGCCTCCGTAAAACTAAGACGGTGCTTCTGGCTGTCTCCCTCACGTTGGCCGGCCTACTCACCATCATGCTCAGCCGTTGGCTGGCCAAGATGACCTTGGGTGCATGGGGCTGGCTACAGGATGTTCCGCTGGCCGAGCTGGGCGGTGGGCTCGTCAGCGCCGGTCTCATCTCGCCCATCTTTGAGCACGCTTCCCAGCGCGACCAAGAGCGTCGCTTCCGCCAGATCATCCGCGAAGAGGCTCCGGCGATGCGCGATGCGGTGGTGGAGGGCTTCGCCATCCACCCTGAGGACTTAAGGCGCGTGGCCACGCCGGAGCTGCTGGACGACATCGCCGCTAACGTGATGGCCCTGCGCCTGGGCGACGAGCAGTTCGCCCGCGAGATCTACCGCGACATCCGAGACCAGGCCATCCGCGCCGCTGAGCGTTGGTATGACGTGGCGGTGCGCGTTCGGCTCTCTACTGCAGTAGAGAGGAGTACCTGCGGTACTCCTCTGTTCGACGTCACCGTGGAGTGGGAGTACACCACCGTACCCAGCAGTGCCACCCGCCGCTTCGCGTGCGTGTCTGACCAGGATGAGTACAACGAGTTACGCCAGGACGTGCCTGCCACTTCCACTTGGTTCATAGCACCACGCCCTGGCATGGACGCCCGTAGCCGGGAGGCATACGAGTTACTGGAGCTAACCGTCGATGGCCGACCACAGCCCATCCGCCGCAGTACCCGTGCTACCGGCCAGACCTACAGCGTGGACCTGGACGAAGAAGCCAGGAGCGGCAAGCCGGTTCGCATCCGCCAGGTCTTCCGCACCATCACCCCGCAGTGGAGCCACCGGCTGTACTTCGCTGTCGCGCAGCCGACACGGGGCTGGTCACTACGGCTGGACTACACAGACACCGCCATTGCCGAAGTTCAGGTCAGTGACACCATCTCGCCGACACCACCTGCTCGTATTACTCGTTCACCTGAGGTAGTACCGGGCAAGGTCATCGCAGTCGAGGCCTCTAGCTGGCTCCTCCCCCGGTCTGGTGTGGCCTTCACGTGGGCGACCAACGACGAGCTGCCCCAGACCAAGCAGCCTGAGGCAGTCGCCTCCTCGAGAGAGGGCTAGTTCCTAGAGATAGTCAGCTTCCACCGTCCATCTCATCCACCTCCTCACCTACTCGACCGCTACGGACAGCCACAGGATACATCGTCCTGAGATACATAGTCTCTGGATTGGGAGTCTTCGGCCGGTTGAGATGGAGCCGTGCCCACCGACCGCAAGCCGCCGCTCTCACCAGCCACTGGTGAGTTCGGTCGGCGTGTGCGCGCCCGCCGCGAGCAGATGGGCCTGTCCCAGGAGAAGCTGGCCGAGCGCACCACCCTGCACTGGTCGTACATCGGCCAGGTCGAACGCGGCCAACGCAACCTCAGCCTCCACAACATCCTCCGCATCGCCCACGCCCTCGACACCGA
>ERZ772926.762-NODE-762-length-16940-cov-6.716968_pt1 | contig 16940 bp, 12 predicted proteins | sample MGYA00511136_ERZ772926 | MGnify/ENA primary metagenome ERZ772926 (study PRJEB29015, sample SAMEA2737917) | human oral metagenome | biome: human oral; feature: human-associated habitat; material: dental | place: China | collected 2153 ... | reverse complement strand
GTATCGCCGACCTGATCCCGCTCATAGCAAAAGAGCGGTCTCTCGCCGTTGTCGACCACGCGTATGGCCGCGACTTCCTTCCCCTGCATCATAAGTTTCCAGCGCAGGTTCCGCTGTTCCAGTGTCTCCGCCCAATCCGCAGCGTGCTTCTCGACATAGTCGGCGACATCCGAAAAGTGGGCCGCCCTGCCCCGTCCCATGCCGAGTACCTTGGCAAGCTCTTCGCCCGCCTCCTGTCGCCTGTTATACCAGTCGGCAAAGTCCTTATCCTCCCGCATCTCGGCCGCGAGACTCCGAAAGAGTGCCTCCAAAGTCTCCTGATCGGGATTCCAAGTGTAGACCGTATACTCCCCCTTCATCTCGTGGTCCAGCTGACGCTTCAGGACGTGGGAGGTATACGCCCGTTTTTTGACCTTAATCTCCTCCGGTTTGACAGCGGTCGCAAGCACACGCCCGTAACGCGCCGCGGACGCAGAGAGCAGTTCCTTCGACGGTACCAGCGCAGCGAGCTCCGCCGTGCTGAAGCGCGCCCCGCCGCTGTACTGCCCCAGCACTTCCGGGTAATTCAGGACAAAGACCTTCTTGCCGACCTGCGGAATCCGGTAACCGAACTTCTCACTGTCCAGAAAGCAGTCAAAATTGAGTTTCGCGCTATCGTCAGTGCCAAACTCCAGGTTCAGCACGGCGGTCTCCAGATGTCTTCCGAGGTCCACCTTGGCCTGAATGCCGCGCTGCAGAGCCTTTGCAACGAGCATATAGTTCTCATTGCCGCTCCGCGAAAGGGCGAGCAGTCTACTGCGCGACATCTGCATGCTGAGCACAAAGTCGCTCGAGAAACCGTTCTCAAAGACCGCGCCGAGTCCCTCAAACGGCGCAGCCTCCTGCCGCAGTGCTTCCGCCTGCACGCGTACAAAGCGTTCCCCCGTCATGGCCGTCATGCGGTGCAGTAGCACGGCCGCGCCGACCGCCGCAACCGCGACAGCCGCGGCGGCAAAGAGAGCCGCCCGCAGACGGCGCGGTTTCCGCTTCGCGGTCTCGCCGGGTGCTTCCTGTCCCGCCGCTGCAGTCTTTTCGGTCCCCGTCACAATATTCTTTCCGGCAACTGTCGCCACAGGTTCTCCTACAGCCTCTGCCGCAGGTGCGGGTAGCGCCGAACTCCCTTCGGCAGTCGTCGTCACCGGTTCTCCACTAGTCTCTGCCGCAGGTCTGGGTACTGCCGGATGCATAGCTTCACCGGACGCTTCCTGTCCCGCCGCTGCAGTCTCTTCGGTACCCGTCACAGCATTCTCTCCGGCAGCTGTCGCGGCACTCTCTTCGGCAGCCGCACCTACCGCTGCGACCGGCGCCGAACTTCTGTCCTTACCGGGCGCTTCCTGTTCCGCCGCCGTGCTCTCTTCGGTACCCGTCACAGCATTCTCTTCGGCAACCGTCGCGACACTCTTTTCGGCAACCTCTCCGCTCGCCTCCGCCGTCACTTCCGCTTCCGCCGCTTCCGCTTCCTGCGGCGCACCGCAGTTGCCGCAAAAACGCATGCCTTCTTTCACCTCACTGTCACAATGCTTGCACTGTCCCATCCTGCGCCTCCTTATTTTCGCGCTGCACGCATGTTCTACCTGTCTCCGGCAATTATGTGACGCAAAAAGCGCCTGTGTCCGAATGACACAGGCGCCACTTTCAAAAGCTCCGGCAATTCTGTCAGGACTCTGTTGCTATCCTAACATTTGTTTTGTTAATTTTTCAATAGTTTAATAAGTCAGACCTTTTGTTAAATTTAAATTTCATTCATGATGTACTCCGCCATGTTTTGTGCATGGTCGGAGATACGCTCCAGATTGTCGATGATCTCGATGAAGACCAGCCCCGCCTCCGGCTTGCACTCGCCCCTCGAGAGCCGGTCCATGTGGCGCTCCTTCTGCTCATCGCGCAGCGAGTCCACGAGATCCTCGCAGGCGCTCACCTTTCTCGCGCTGGTCACACTCCGCTCTTCCCGCGCCTTGACCGCATAGCGGAAGGCTTCCTGCACGGCGTCCGTCATATCGCGGAGATCCTTCTTGCCGGTCTCCGAGAACGTGAGCTGGCGCGTCATCAGGAGCTGCACTTCCTTGGCGACATTTTCCGCGTGATCGCCCGAGCGCTCCAGATCCGTCAGCGTGTTGAAGAGATCCGCGACGACCAGGCGCTGGTGGTCGTTGACCGGCAGCGTGTTCGCCTTGATTAGATACTCCGAGAGCTCGCGGTTCATCGCATTGATTTTCTTCTCGGTCTCAAAAATTTCGGCGATGACCGCCTCATCCTGCGTAAAGCAGACCTTACAGGCGCGCTCCACATTGCGGAGCGTGAGCTTACCCATGGTCGCGACCGCATTCGAGAGTGCCGCGACCGCAATCGCCGGCTGCTCAAAGATACGCGGATCCAGACGGGTCACAAACTCTTCTTCCTTCTTCTCACCCGTGAGCAACGCCTGCTTCTCCGGCACCAGCATGCCCGAGAGCTTGACCAGCTGCTCGCCGAACGGGAACAGCAAAACGGTCATGGTCAGCTTAAAGCCCGTGTGGAACATGGAAATCTGCACGGGGCTGATGTGATAGTGCGCGAGTGTCGGCTTCAGCGCAAAGAGCACAATGCTGATGACCGTGAAGAGCAGCGCACCTATCATATTGAACGAGAGGTGAATCACCGCCGCACGCCGCGCATCGCGCGAGCCGCCGATCGACGAGAGCATGGCAGTCACGCAGGAGCCGATGTTCTCACCGAGGGTGATGAAAATCGCGGCATTTGTCATAATCAGGCCGTTGCCGGCGAGCATCTGCAAAATACCGACCGAGACCGAAGAACTCTGTAAGAGCGCCGTGACGACCGCACCGGCGAGAATGCCGAGAAACGGATTCGAGCCGAGCGTTGTGAACACTGTCGCAAAAATCGGCGCTTCGGTGTAAGGCGCGACCGACTCCGACATGAACTTGAGACCCTGGAACAGAAGGCCGAAACCGATGATAATCTCCGCGCGGTTCTTCTTGGTGTCGGACTTCGAGAACATGATGATGCCCGCGCCGATGCCGATTAAGACCGGTGCGTAGAACTCCGGGTTCAGGAACTTCATCGAGTCGCCGATCTGGCTCAGCGAGACAATCCACGCGGTCACCGTGGTACCGATGTTTGCGCCCATGATGACGCCGACCGCCTGGCTCAATGTCATGAGACCGGCGCTCACGAAGCCGACGACCATGACCGTGGTCGCGCCCGAACTCTGGATGATACCGGTGATCAGGGTTCCGACCAGCACGGCTTTCAGCCGGTTCGAAGTCAGCATCCCCAGGAAGTCCTTCATTTTGTTGCCGACAGACTTTTGTGTTCCTTCCGCCATGACATGCATGCCATAGAGGAACATACCCAGTCCTCCGATAAAGAGAAACAGATTTGTGATATTGTCGAGCATAGCCCCCCCGCGGGTCAAACGTCCCGCCCAGTTTTGCCGGTTACGGGCTCAGTGTAGCATAGCTCTGTTTTGCTGTGCAAGTTCGCAAAAGAACGTTTTTTACACCGGTATTTCCCCGGCTTCTGTCTCTTTTTGCCGAGTTCGGAGGGGCAGCGGACTGCCGTTTAACTTTGCCGCCGTCAGGACATCGCCCTCATAGCACAGTTTCAGCGAAAAGAACGGGATATTCCGCTGTAACAGGGGCAGGAAAATGCGGTCGCCCTCCCAGAGCGGCAGCTTTAAGACCTCTTCCTTCGGAACCCAAGAAGAAATGCCCTCCTCCGTGTCGTGGTATTCCCCCGTGAAGCCGTCCGCCAAAAAGAGGTGCATGTGTTCCGCCTCATAGCGGTCGGAAACAAAGGTCACGATACCTGCATAGCGGTAGCTCGTGAGGGTATAGCCCGTCTCCTCAAATACCTCGCGCGCCACACACTCCTCCGGGCTCTCCCCTTCCAAAAACTTGCCGCCGACACCGACATACTTGCCCTCGTTGATATCGTTCTTCTTGGTCACACGGTGTAGCATGAGCCACTTCCCGTCGCGCTCCAGATAACAAAGCGTCGTGCTGTACATGGCGCTCAGTCTTCCTGTACTTTCTCTTTGAACTCCCGCACCGCCGCCTCGCGGTAAATCTTCCGTCCGCGCTCGGAGAGCCGCACAAAGGTGATGTTGTCGCGGAGTTCCAGAACAATTGCGTCGAAGGCGTCCAAGTACTTATAGACCGCCTCGTTGTCCATGCGCACCTTGCCGTCCACATAGGCGCGCTCCAGACCGCTGTTCTCGTGCTGACGGATAAAGCGCCGCGAGACGCGGTTTCTGAGTTCGTCAAAGAGCCAGTCCAGGGTTTTGACCGTCGGGGCGATGTAGCCGAGCAGATTCACCGCCTCAATCATGCGGAGCGGCGCTTCCTCTTCGTGCTCCCGCTTGTCCTCATCCATCCAGAAGAGCTTAATCGGCATCTCCCGCTCAAACATTTCGACAATCTCTGCGATATCTCCCATCTTCTCTCCTCTGCGCCTCACGCACCGTATGTTTTGACTGGTATCGCCGTCATTGTAACACGCCGCCCCTGGCTTTCCAAGAGACGCAGCAAAGACAGGACTGGGAAGAAACCCGGTACGGCTTATCCGGAACGACAAAAAGAGCTGTAGAGAATTTCTTCTCGACAGCTCTTTGCCTCGCGGAGAGCATGGGATTCGAACCCACGCACCGGTCACCCGGCCTAACGCATTTCGAGTGCGCCCCCTTGAACCGCTTGGGTAACTCTCCGAATACCCAAAGAGTATAGCAGAGCTTTCCGGCTTTGTCACGCAAAATTTTGCATTTCTCAGTGCGGCGCGACGCCGACCTCCGCGCTCTCATATTCTGTCTGTACCTCGGCGCCCGGCGCGCTGTGGTCTGCTGTCTCAAAGTCCTCCGCCGCGCCGTAGACGATTTTTCCGTTTCTCTCAAAGCGGAGCCAGCGCACATTGATCGCAGTGCAGCGCAACGCTTCGCCCCGCTTTATCTTGCCCGCGACGGTTCCGTCCGTGCCGGGGTAGTCGCGGAGTTCGCTCTCCTCTGCCTTGCAGTAGACAATCTGATTGCTGCCGCTGAAGCGGTAGCCGTTTACAATGTCCTCCGGACGCGCTTCCACGGTGCCCGTAGCGGCCGCGCTCTCACTGCTGCTATGCAGCTCCATCACGGAACTGCTCTCCGCAAGGCTTATGGTCACCTGCTTCTTTTTGCCGCAGGCCGTGAACATCGCAAGCGCAAGCGGCAGCGCGAACACCGCCGCAATTCTTCTACCTCTCAATGGTTCCTCCTCCAAGCACGATTCCCGCCTCCGTATAGAGCACAACGGCCTGTCCCGGCGTCACGGCGCGCTGCGGTGTCGGGAACATGACCTGTATCTTCCCGTCCGGCAGCATGAGGACCTCACAGTCCGCACCGCCGTGGTTATAGCGTATCTTCGCGCGACAGCGAAGCTTTGTCCCGATCTCCGGCTGCGAAACGGCCATCCAGTTCACATCGTCCGCGAGAAGCTTTGACGCAAAGACCTCTTTACCCGTGCCGAGCACGACTTCATTGGTTTCGGGGCGAAGCGCGGTCACATAGCGAGGCTCACCGAAGGCTATCCCGAGCCCTTTCCGCTGCCCGACCGTATAGTGGGTAATGCCTCTGTGCTGTCCGAGCACCTGCCCCGCCGTGTCCACAAAATTGCCCGGCGCACTCGGCTCTCCCGTGCTCTCGTCGATAAAGCGCGCGTAGTCGCCGTCCGGCACGAAGCAGATTTCCTGACTGTCGGGCTTCGCGGCGACCGGAAGCCCGGCTGCCGCCGCAATCGCGCGAACCTCTGGCTTCTCATATGCCCCGATCGGCATCAGGGTGTGCGAGAGCTGCCGCTGGGTCAGATTGTAGAGCGCATAGGTCTGATCCTTGGCGGCGGTCTTCGAGAGACCGAGCGCATAGCGCCCGTTCTCCAGACAATGAACCTGCGCGTAGTGGCCGGTCGCGATATAATCCGCGCCGAGCAGGAGACTCCGCTGCAGCAGCGCCTCCCACTTCACAAAGCGGTTACAGGCGATACAGGGATTCGGGGTGCGCCCCAGGCGGTACTCCCGCACAAAGTAATCAATGACATCGCGCTTGAATTCCGCGCGAAAGTTCATCACATAGTAGGGAATGTCCAGCACCTCGGCGACGCGGCGCGCGTCCTCCACGGCGGAAATACCGCAGCAGCCGCCCTTCCTCTCGACCTCGCACTTTGTCTCGCTCTGCCAGATCTGCATGGTCACGCCGATCACCTCATAGCCCTGCTCCTTCAGGAGATATGCCGCGACCGAGCTGTCCACGCCGCCGGACATCCCGACGACCACCTTCTTTCCCATTCTGTGCTTCCTCTCTGTCTCAATAACTCCAGCCGTCGCTCGGTGTGATGTCGTCTCGCGGCGGTGTTTCCGCCGTATGGTCCGCGGCTTTCTTCTCGCCCGCGCTCTCCTCCGGCGCTGCACCCTTGTCTCTGTTATTGTTTGCTTCCGTCTCGGTCTGTGCTTCCTCCGCAGGCTGTGCTTCTGTCGCACGCTCTGCGCCGGCCGCTCTTTCTTCCTCGCCGCTCCGCTTCTCTTCCGGCGCGGGTTCCGATGTGAGCGCGCGAATACTTGTGTCATCCGTATGCGGCGCACGGTTGTCTCCGGTGTTCCGCGCATTTCCCGCCGCCCGCATGCACTGCGCGGCGCGCGCCACGATAAAGAGGTCCAGGACAACCGCCGGATACATGGTGAGATCCGTGTCAAAGCCAAGCAGCGCAAGCAGCGCGACAATGAGCGTGGACATGGTCCGCGCATAGCCGGTCAGGCGATAGGTGCTGCCGAAATCGGTATAGACGCCGACAAAGCGCAGAAGCAGCGCCGCGAGCACGGCTTCCACGAGATTCAGCAGGAAAAAGCCGATCAGGAGACCGGCGTAGACAATCACGCCCGCGATGATGAGCCCCCATTTGACATAGCCGGTGAGGGAGAGCAGCGTTTCTTTGCTGATGCCGTCCTGAAAATCCTGAAACCGAATGGTTCGCAGGTCTGCGGCAATGCCGCCGCTGTCGTTTTTCATGACGAGCTGATCCGCGTCGCCGAGAAGCACGACCGACTTCAACGCCATCAGCGTGCGGGTCTCCTGCGCATTTAAATCAATCTTGTGGCTCGCATCCGTATTGATGTCCACATAGTAGTCCGCCCCCTCCCGGTGATAGCCGCCCGGCACCGAGAGCTTGCCGCTTTGAATCGTGAATTCGGGGATATTGGCCTCAAAGAAATGGCGCACACCGCCCTGCCGCTGCCAGAACATGCCGAGCGGCAGCGCAAAGCCCGTGAGCCAGGTCAGCAGGCAGAGAAAGGCACAGTAGGCGAAAAAACGGCCCGTCCGCCGCCGCATGAGCTGCCGATAGTCTTTTAAGCGAAACAAGGCACTCCGAAAGTCTTTAAACATTTTGTTCCTCCTGTAAGCCTTTGACGCAGTTCGTGACGATCTGTGCGGCTTTCCGCACTTCCTCCTCCGTATTCTCCGCACCGAAGCTGAAGCGGAGCGAGGAGCGCGCCTCTTGTTCGCTTCGCCCCATCGCGAGGAGCACATGAGAGGGCTCGAGCGCACCGGAAGCGCAGGCCGCGCCCGCGCTCGCCGCAATGCCCGCCCGATCGAGAAGAATCAGCAAAAGTTCCGCCGAAATGCCGGGAAAACAGAGATTTAAGTGTCCGGGAAGTCGAGCGATCCCGCTGCCGTTTCGATATACGGCGGGAAGCTCCCTCCGCAGCAGGCGGAAAAACAGCTCCGTGAGCGCCCGCTTCTTTTCTCCGCTCTCCGCCATCTCCGCGAAAGCGACCTTCGCCGCCGCTGCCATCCCGACGATTCCGGCGACATTTTCGGTCCCGGCGCGCCGCCCTCTCTCCTGCGAACCGCCGTGTAAAAGCGCGCCGACAGCCAGTCCGCGGCGTATATAGAGAAAGCCGACGCCCTTCGGCCCGCCGAACTTATGGGCGCTCACCGAGAAAAGATCCGGCAGTTCTTCGCCGAGTAAGCTCTTAAGCGGCAGCTGACCGTAAACCTGTACGAGGTCGCTGTGCAGCGGAACATTCCGCTCCCTGCAGCGCGCGAGCAGTTCTCCGAGCGGCTGCAAGGCCCCGGTCTCGTTGTTTGCACCCATACAGGAGACGAGCGCCGGTCTCTTTGCCAACAGGGCGTCGAGCCCCGAAAGTGCTACGACGCCGTCGCCGGAGACCGGGAGCAGCGCATAGTCGAGAAGCCCGGTCTCTTTGCCGTAGCGCAGGGTCTCGAGCACCGCGTGGTGCTCAATCGCCGTGCTGACGAGAAAGGGCGCTTCGCCGCGCGCCCGCACCGCTTCCGCCATCGAAAGCAGCGCCCAGTTATCCGCCTCCGTGCCGCCGGAGGTGAAGTAAAGCTCTTCCGGCAGGCAGCCGAGGGTCTCCGCGATCTCCCGTCTCGCCCGGCTGACCGCCTGCCGCGCCCTTCTGCCGCTCTCATAGAGCGCCGAGGGGTTTCCGCACTGCGTCGTCAGGTACGGGAGCATGGCTTCGAGCGCCGCCGGGCAAAGCGCCACCGTCGCCGCGTGGTCCAGATAAATCACGACTGCTGCCCCTCTTCGAGAAGATAGGGCGTGACCTGGTACACATAATAGTTCAGCCAGTTCGTGTAGAGCGTATTTGCCATGTTCCGCCAGGTGAGCAGGGGACGGCCGCTCGGGTCATCGTTCTCATAGTAGTGGAGCGGAATCTTCGGCTCCATGCCCCGCGCCTTGTCGCGCCGGTATTCACTGTCCAAGGTCATGCGGTCGTACTCCGGATGCCCCTGCACAAAAATCTGCCGTCCGGTCTCGTCCATGAGGAGAAGCACGCCTGCCTCGTCCGACTCCGCCAGAATCGTGAGCTCCGGGTGCTTTACAATGTCCTCGCGCCGCACCTCGGTCCAGCGGGAGTGCGGGCAGTCCATGTAGTCGTCCATGCTCCTGACCAGCGGCACCGAGTGGTGCAGCACCTTGTGACAGTAGACACCGGAGAGCTTCTCGTTCCGCGGGTACTTCTGAATCCCGTAGTGATAGTAGAGCCCCGCCTGCGCGCCCCAGCAGATATGGAAAGTCGAGGTCACATGGGTCTTTGACCACTCCATGATGCCGCAGAGCTCCTCCCAGTAGCTCACTTCCTCGTAGGGCAGGTTCTCGACCGGCGCTCCCGTGATGATGAGGCCGTCGAAGTGACGGTGCTTGACCTCATCGAAGAAGACATAAAAATTCGAGATATGGCTCTTACTTGTGTGGGTCGCTTCGTGGGAACTCGTCATCAAAAAGGTGCAGTCCACCTGAAGCGGCGTATTTGAGAGCGCGCGAAGCAGCTGGAGCTCCGTGTCCTCTTTGAGCGGCATCAGGTTCAGAATCAGGATCTGCAGCGGGCGAATGTCCTGCGACACCGCGCGTTTTTCGTCCATCACGAAGATGTTCTCCTGTTCCAAAATTGCCTTTGCCGGCAAATCGTTCTGTATGCGTATGGGCATTGCCGCACCTCCTGTTCATTGCTTTGATTCAGCGGCCTCGCCGCTGTCCGCTCACGACTCCGCCGCGAGAAATTCCGCCTCGCTCAGAATCGGAATGCCGAGCTCGTGCGCCTTCTTGTTTTTGCCGGAAGTCGAGTGAATATCGTTGTTGATGAGCGCCGTGGTCTTTGCGGAAACCTCTCCCGCAACCTTGCCGCCGCGCGCCGTGATATAGTCCTTGAGCGCCGTCCGGTTCGGGAAATTCACGAGACTGCCCGTGATCACATAGGTCTGTCCCGCATAGCGCTGCGCCTCCACTCCGGCACTCGCCTCGGGTTCCAGCGTCACCTCTTGCAGGAGTTCGTCAATAATCTCCCTCTCCTTCGGGTCCCGGAAAAAGGTCACAATGTCCGCCGCCATCACCGCGCCGATGCCGTCAATGCCGGTCAGCGTTTCGACATCGGCCGAGAGCAGCGCCTGTATATCGCCCTGAAACGCCTTTGACAGCACCTTGGCATTCTGCACGCCGACGCCCGGAATTCCGAGCCCGTAGACAAAACGGGACAGGGGCAGGTGCCTTGCCTTCTCGGCCGCCTCGATCAGTTTTGCCGCCGAAGTCTCGCCGAAGCCTTTCATCGCCGCAATCGCGGCCTCCGCGCGCTTTAAGTGAAAGAGATCCGCGTAGCGGTGGATGAAGCCCTCCTGAATCAGTTTCTCGAGCGTGGTCTCCGAGAGCCCGTCGATATGAAAGGCGTCGCGGCTCGTCATCAGCGCAAAGCGCTTCACGCGCTTAATCGCGCAGTCCGGATTCACACAGTAGAGGGTCTCGGCGTCGTTTTCCTTGCGGCGTTCCGTCGCCGTGCCGCAGACCGGGCAGTGCGCGGGCGGCTCTGCTGTGTCGCTCTTTGTTAAATTTTCCGCAATCTGCGGGATAATCATATTCGCCTTGTAGACCAGGATGTGGTCGCCGAGGCCCAGTTTCAGACTGCGCAGCACACTCACATTGTGGACGCTCGCGCGCCGCACTTCGGTGCCCTCAAGATCCACCGGGTCAAAGATCGCAACCGGGTTAATGAGCCCCGTCCGCGAGGGACTCCACTCGATTTCGCGGAGCACCGTCTCCGCCTGCTCATCCTGCCACTTGAACGCAATCGCATTCCGCGGGAACTTTGCCGTTCTGCCGAGCGAGTCGCCGTAGGCAATGTCGTCGAGCAAGAGCACCAGTCCGTCCGACGGAAAGTCGTTCTCCGGAATCTTCGCCTCAAAGCGCGCCACGGCCTCTCGGAGCGTGTCCGCCGTCACCGACTCAAACTCGACGACCTCAAAGCCCTGGTCTCTAAGCCACGCAAACTGCGCGGCGCGGGAATTGTTGAAATCAACCCCCTCTGCCTCCACCAAGGAGAAGGCATGGAAGTAGACGCCGCGTGCCGCCGTCACCGCGGGGTCCAGCTGGCGCACTGTGCCCGTGCAGAGATTGCGCGGGTTCTTATACTTGGCATCGGTGTCCGGCAATTCGCGGTTAATCCGGTCGAAGTCCGAATAGCGCATCAGCGCCTCGCCGCGGAGCAGGAGCTCCCCCTGATAGGGAATGCGGAGCGGCACATTGCGGAACGCGCGCACATTGTTGGTCACAAGTTCGCCGATGTAGCCGTTGCCGCGCGTCACCGCCTGGTAGAGTTTGCCGTTCCGGTAGCGAAGCACAATCGTGAGGCCGTCCATCTTCCAGGAGAGCAGGGCCTTCTCTGCACCGAGCCAGGCAATCAGCTCGTCCACGCTCTTTGTCTTATCGAGAGAGAGCATCGGCTTTTCGTGCGTGATTTTCGGGAGCGACGAGACCACCTCATAGCCGACGCGCTGGGTCGGTGAGCCGGAGAGCACAATGCCGCTCTCCTCTTCGAGTTTTTGCAGACGATCGTAGGCGCTGTCGTACTCAAAGTTACTCATGAGCTCGCGGCTCTCCTGGTAATAGGCACGCGCCGCGGGGAGCAGGCGATCGATTAACGCCTGCATCTCTTCTCTTACTTTTCTCTCTTCCATGCCCCGCCCTCTCTTTCTCTGCGCTGAAAGTACGCCTTTTGCCGCGCCGCATAGTTTTTCTTTCGCCGCGCTTCCGTGCGGGCTGTTTTCGCGCTCCTGCCAATGAGTGCCTTCGGCTTCTCTTCGAGCAGGGACAACAAGGTCTTCTGCTCGGCAGCCGTCACATTCCGGAACGCGCCGCTGTGGAGATTGCGGAGGGTGATATTCATGATGCGGATGCGCTTTAAGCTGATCACATGATAGCCGCAGGCCTCGCACATGCGGCGAATCTGCCGGTTTAAGCCCTGCGTCAGAACAATCGAAAAACTCGTCTTGTCGCGCGCCTCTGCCTTGCAGGGCAGCGTTGTGACCTGCAGTTCCTCGAGGTGTACGCCGCGCCTTAGTTTCTCCAGGAAGGCCGGCGTCAGCGCTTTGTCGACCCGGACAATGTACTCCTTCTCGTGGCCGTTCTCGCAGCGGAGAATCTGATTCACGAGTTCGCCCTGGTTCGTGAGAAGCAAAAGTCCCTCCGAGTCCTTGTCGAGCCGCCCGATCGGATAAACACGCTCCGGGTAGTCGATTAACTCCACAATATTCGGCGCGCGGTCATTGTCCGTCGTCGTGCAGACCACGCCAACCGGCTTATTGACCGCAAGCAGAACCTTCCTTTTGGACGCCAGTTCCTCGACCGCGCCGACCCGCCTGCCGTTCACCTTCACTTCCATGCCGGCAGAGACCAGCGTCCCGAGTTCCGCCGTTTCTCCCGCGACCGTCACCTTGCCCGCCGCAATGAGCCGGTCGGCCTCCCGGCGCGAGCAGACGCCCGCCGCACTCAAGAATTTGTTGATGCGCATTCCCTCGCTCTGATTCACTGTTCTCCCCCTCCGGCGCTGCTTTGCGCCGCTCTCCTACCGCTGTAACTTATAATTATAGGCAAAGCTGTCCCTTTCAGTCAAGTTTAGCCGCCCTGCCGCGCTGTACAGAAAAAGACCGGTGCACTCGCCCCGGTCCTCTCCCGTTTGTAATATCTCACTCGATCAACATCGCATCCCCGAAGCTGAAGAAGCGATAGCGCTCCTGCACGGCCTCGCGGTAGGCATTTAGAATCTTCTCTCTCCCGGCGAGCGCGCTGACCAGCATGACCAGCGTCGACTCGGGGAGGTGGAAATTGGTAATCAGGCAGTCCAGAATGCGGAAGCGGTAGCCCGGGTAAATAAAAATTTTGGTGTAACCGCTCTCGGCACGGAGCGTTCCGTCCTCATTCGCCGCGGATTCGAGCGTACGGCAGCTCGTCGTGCCGACACACACAATGCGGCCGCCCGCCGCCTTTGCGCGGTTCACGGTCTCTGCTGCCTCCTCGCTCACCACATAGAACTCCTCGTGCATGTGGTGTTTCAGAATATCCTGCTCCTTGACCGGGCGGAAGGTGCCGAGTCCCACATGGAGGGTAATGCGGACAATGATAACGCCCTTCTCCTCCAGCGATTTTAACAGAGCCTCGGTGAAGTGAAGCCCCGCGGTCGGCGCCGCCGCACTGCCCTCGTGCGCCGCGTAGACCGTCTGGTAGCGGTTCTTGTCCTTTAACTGATGGTGGATGTAGGGCGGCAGAGGCATCTGCCCGAGCTCGTCGAGAATCTCCTCAAAGACACCCTCGTAGGAGAAGCGCACAAAGCGGTTGCCGTCCTCGGTCTGTCCCACAATTTCGCCAATCAGTTTCCCCTCGCCGAAGCTGATCTTTGTGCCGATCGGGCACTTTCTGCCGGGCTTCACGAGAGTCTCCCAGGTTCTGTCCTCTTTTCGCGTGAGGAGCAGCACTTCGATCTTCGCGCCGGTGCCGACCTTCTCGCCGATGAGGCGCGCCGGAATCACCTTCGTATCGTTTAAGACCAGGCAGTCGCCGGGCTTCAGGTACTCTGCAATGTCCCGGAAATGTCTGTGCTCAATCTCGCCGCTCTCTCGGTGCAACACCATGAGCCGCGAGGAAGCTCTGTCCTCGAGCGGATCCTGCGCAATCAGCTCCTCCGGCAACTCGTAGTAAAAATCTTTTAACTCCATCAGCCTTCCGTCCCTTCCGAAGCCGCCGTGGTCGCTGTCGCCGCTGTGGTCTCTGCTGCGCTCGTCTCCGCCTCGCTCGTGCCCGGAATTTCGATGACCGCATCGGTCACCGCCTCCGTGCTCTCCTCGGTCGCCTCCTCCGCGGCCGCTGCCGCGCTGCCGCCCGCGCGGAGTTTCTGGTAGAGCGAACCGAGTTTTGCGTCGCTCACAATCGCCTTTGCAAGCGCTGTCCGGTAGTCATTGTTCATCTTCTTGACCGCCTCGCTGCCCTCGGCCGCCTTGATTGCCGCCCGCTCCGCCTCCGTCAGCGACTCGTCCGGCTTCATCTGCAGCCCGTCGCCGGTGCTCACAATGTAAGCGCGCAGCAGCACGGGTGCCGGCGTCTGAATCTTTTTGAACCACGCCTGACTCTCGATGTAGGCGATGTAGCTCCCCGTCTCAACGCCCGGAATCACATAGGTGATTGTGTTCTCGAACGCGTCGTAGAGCTTCTTCTCCGCCGCCATCTGCTCCTGCAGCGCGGTCGGCAGTTCCTGCCCGCTCATGCCGAAGACGCGGTACAGCTCCTCCGCATCGCCCTGGGAGCGCGCGGTCAGGTAGTCCTGCACGAGCGTGTTGATTGCGTCATCCGTGCACTTCTCGGGCGCGGCGGCCGCATAGTCGTAGCCGCTCTTCCCGGCCTTTTCCGCCTTCGGCTTTGCCGTCTTTTTGTGATCCAGCGCGAGAATCACGAGAATCAGGATGAGCGCCGCAAGCGGCAGCAGGAGAAAGCGCCCGAAACGCTGCAGCGTGAGCTCATCGACCCCAAATATCTTTCTATCCTTTTCGTATCGCACTCGTTTAACCTCCGTTGTAATTCACCTATTTTACCATGATTCCAAAACAGACTCCAGTCCGCAATTTCTGTCCCGCCGCCTGTCGCTTCACCCTGTCTTTCCCGCAAGGTTTGTCCTGAGAAGGTAAGCTCTGCGCCTCATCGCCTTCCTCTCGAAACATACGGTTTCCAAACTGCGCAGAGCGACTTTATGCCTTGTATCGCAATCGGCGGCGGCAAAGCCGCCCTGTGCCGCCTGCTGTATTGCACTGCCGCGTCATCTTCCGTCCCGCCTTTCCCGCAAGACCTGTCACAGGAAAAGAACTTCCGTACCTCCCGGCCTTCCTCTCCCAACCTACCGTTGCCGAAAAACTGTACATGGCGAAAATGCCTTGTACCGCAATCGTTTGCGGCTGTACGGTGCCGTTCCCGTGCCGCCTGCCGTCTCGTGCTTTCCGGCAAAATCCGCACAAAAAAAGAGAAGCCCGGTTCGGGGCTTCTCTCATGTCTGTGTCTGGCGGGATTCGAACCCGCGACCTTCAGAGTCGGAGTCTGACGCGCTATCCAGCTGCGCTACAAACACAAAGTACCCTACTACTATACCTTGTTTTGCGCCGGAGAGCAAGGCTATCTTTTATTCCCGCTTGTTCCGCTTATGCTCCGCCGGTTTCTCGTAGCGCACCGCGACGGCGCGCTGCACTTCCGCCGCCTTCTCGCGGCTCTCGGGGTCGCTCCGAAGGCGCAGCACCTCTCCCATGCGGTCGCGGAGTCGCGCGGCCTCCTCGAAGTTCAGTTCTGCCGCGGCCTGCCGCATCTTCTTCTCGAGTTCCTTCGAGAGGCGGCGAAGCTCTGCGTCGCTCATCGACTCCGGGTCCTTCTCCCAGGTCTTCTCGTCCGCAATGACCGCCTTGGTCAGCATAATCACATCGCGGACCGCTTTTTTGATTGTGGTAGGCGTGATGCCGTGCGCCTTGTTGTAGGCCTCCTGCACCGTGCGGCGCCGCTCTGTCTCCGAGATGGCGCGGCGCATGGAGTCCGTCATATTGTCGGCGTACATGATGACATGCCCCTCGGCATTTCGCGCCGCGCGGCCTATGGTCTGCACAAGCGAGGTCTCCGAGCGCAGGAACCCCTCCTTGTCGGCGTCCAGAATCGCGACCAGCGAAATCTCCGGAATGTCGAGTCCCTCGCGGAGCAGGTTGATGCCGACCAGCACATCGAACTCGTCAAGGCGCATCGCGCGGATAATCTGCGCGCGCTCCAGGGTATCGATGTCCGAGTGCAGGTAGCGGACGCGGATGCCGACTTCGCGGAGATAAGTCGTCAGATCCTCCGCCATGCGCTTGGTGAGCGTCGTGACCAGAATCTTATTCTTCTTCTCAATCTCTTTGTTGATCTCGCAGAGCAAATCGTCAATCTGCCCCTCGACCGGGCGCACCGAAATCTCGGGGTCAAGAAGACCGGTCGGGCGTATCAGCTGCTCGGCGCGCAGTAACTCATGCTCTGCCTCGTAGCGGTTCGGCGTCGCCGAAACAAAGAGCATCTGGTTCATGCGCTCCTCGAACTCCGCAAAGTTCAGCGGGCGGTTGTCCATGGAGCTCGGCAGACGGAAGCCGTACTTCACAAGCGTCGACTTACGCGCAAAGTTGCCGTTGAACATGCCGCCGATCTGCGGAATTGTGATATGACTCTCGTCGACAATCGTGAGGAAGTCCTTCGGGAAATAGTCGATCAGCGTAAACGGCGGCTCGCCCGGCTTCTGTTCGGTCAGAAAGCGCGTGTAGTTCTCAATGCCGGAGCAAAAGCCGGTTTCCCGGAGCATCTCGACATCGTAGTGTGTCCGCTCTTCAATGCGCTGTGCCTCAAGGAGCTTGTCCTCGCTCTTTAAGAGCTTCACATAGTCCTCGCACTCGGCGAGAATTTCCCGCGCCGCCCGCTCGATTTTTTCGCGCGGCACCACATAGTGGTTCGCCGGGTAAATCGAGATGTGCAGAACTTCCGCGAGCGGATTGCCGGTCAGCACATCCGTCTCGGTGATTTTGTCGATTTCATCGCCGAAGAACTCAATCCGGTAGGCGAGCTTGTCCTGATCCGCAGGGAATATCTCGATCACATCGCCGCGCACGCGGAAGGTGCCGCGGTGAAAGTCGAGGTCGCTCCGGTTGTACTGGATGTTGATGAGCTCCGCAATGACCTCGTCCCTGTCCTTCTCCTGCCCCGGCCTGAGACTTACCATCATATTCTTATAGTCCGTCGGGCTGCCGAGACCGTAGATACAGGAGACACTCGCAACCACAATCACATCCTCCCGCTCGAGAAGGGCACTCGTCGCCGAATTCCGGAGCCGGTCAATCTCCTCATTGGTCGCGGCATCCTTCTCGATGTAGGTGTCGGTCTGCGGCACATAGGCCTCCGGCTGATAGTAGTCGTAGTAGGAGACAAAGTACTCAACCGCGTTGTTCGGGAAGAACTCCTTCATCTCGCTGTAGAGCTGCGCCGCGAGCGTCTTGTTGTGGGAGATGATGAGCGTCGGCTTCTGCAACTCCTGAATCACATTTGCCATCG
>ERZ772926.759-NODE-759-length-16983-cov-5.863422_pt1 | contig 16983 bp, 20 predicted proteins | sample MGYA00511136_ERZ772926 | MGnify/ENA primary metagenome ERZ772926 (study PRJEB29015, sample SAMEA2737917) | human oral metagenome | biome: human oral; feature: human-associated habitat; material: dental | place: China | collected 2153 ... | reverse complement strand
TTTCATTAGTCGAATTAATTGCAAAAAAGGACACACTTTCACAAAAAGCAGGAATCCTGCGTGAATTTATAGAAATTGCAAGCCAAAAGATAAATCTTTATTCTACAACAGAAATAAAGGTTTTTAGTGCGATTAATGTTCCAGAACAGCAAAAACAGCTGGATAAGTTATCTAAAGAAATTCGTGAAACTGATACAAAATTACAGCAAGCAAACTGGACTATTGATTTGATTGAAGAATAAAAAATATAATTTAAAATAAATTTTAGGTGTAAATATTATTAAGGTGAGCATAAACCTTTGGATATTAGGGGAAAAATATCTTACAAAAATTGGAGTAATGCGGGGAAATTACAAAAATTACGATTAATCCCAGTATTGTTACATTTGTATAAATCACTGTAAATGTTACTACCATATGTTAATTAATAATATTGAGGTTGGGTTACGGGATTTATTTTAGTTATATAAAATTTATAAGGAGAGAAAACATTTTATGAAAAAAATCGGGCTTGTGCCACGTTTAATTATCGCAATAACGCTTGGTATCCTGCTAGGATTAATTTTACCAAGTCCTGTTATTAGGATTTTTGTGACTTTTTCGTCACTATTTAGTAAATATTTATCTTTTGTCATTCCGTTTATGATAATCGGATTTGTTGTGACAGGAATTTCAGATTTACGTCAAGGAGCGGGGAAATTGCTTGGGATTACGACTTTAATAGCCTACCTTTCTACAATTATTGCAGGAAGTTTGGCTTACCTTATGGCAACCAATATTTTTCCAAAAATTCTTAATTTTGCCTCATTTGCAGCGGTAGAGAATCCTGAAAAAAATCTTTTGACACCTTACTTTGAAATTCCGCTTGCACCAATGTTTGACGTAACTTCAGCAATTGTATTTGCCTTTATAATGGGACTTTCAATTAGCTGGCTTAGAAATAGAGGAGAAGGGCAGACTACTTACAACCTTTTTCGTGAATTTTCAAAAATTATTACAAAATTACTAAGTACTTCAGTTATTCCACTACTTCCGATTTACATTTTTGGAACATTTATGAATATGACTTACAGTGGACAAATGTTTGCAACACTTTCAATTTTCCTAAAAGTATTTGTCTGTGTAGTAATTTTACATGTTTTATATGTTTCAGCCTTATTCACATTCGCTGGAGGACTTTCAGGAAAAAATCCGTTTACTTGTTTAAAAAATCAAATTCCAGGTTATTTCACAGCTCTTGGAACGCAATCTTCAGCCGCTACGATACCAATAAATCTGGAATGCGCAAGACGAAATGGAACATCTCCTGAAATACGTGAATTTGTAGTCCCACTTTGTGCCACAATCCACTTGGCAGGAAGTATTATTACTATCACAAGTTGTGTTGTTACTGTGCTTATGATGAACAATATGTCTTACGGAATTTCGACAATCTTTCCATTCATATTAGTTCTAGGAGTCGCAATGGTAGCTGCACCCGGAGCACCTGGAGGAGCAATAATGTCAGCACTTCCATTTCTAGGAATGGTTGGAATCGCTTCAAACAGTCCACTAGCTTCACTGCTAATCGCACTTTATATAACGCAGGACAGCTTTGGAACAGCCGCAAATGTATCTGGGGATAATGCAATAGCTATTATAGTTGACTGGATTTATCATAAATTTATAAAAAAATAAAAATTATATGATAAAAAAAATGAAAAATTTGTGTTATAAATAAATAATAAAAGAAATGGAATTCATCCATATCAAACTAAACAGGTGAAAAAAATACCCTTATCTATTATTGATTGGGGTATTTTTTTATGTTATAATATTTTTTGAGGTTCACCGCCTCAAGTTTGATACGAAGTGAGATGAATGGTAATGAACAAACTTATACAGAATTTTAATTATAAATTTAAACAAATCCTATTTGGATTATTAGGTGCAATTCTATTTTCGTTGATAGGAATTGTCATATATTACATCGCATTTTATTTTAATAAAAATTTTATTTCCCTGATTTTCAGTATTTCCATCCCAATTACATCCTATATTGGATATATGTTTTTTTCACATAAAATCAATGGTTTTGAGGGATTTGAGGCTGATGATTCCTCTTTTTTCGATGCCTTTTCATTATTTATCGTTACATTTTTAATTGTTTATTTAATAAATGCTTTTGATGTCACAAATATGCTTTATAAGGAATATCATAATGAATTTAACTATTTTCAGCTTTTTGCAAAATGTTTTCCACGGCTGGTTGATTTGGAATAGATAAGTTTTAGAGTTGTTGTGAGCGAAATATTTGTTATGCTTTTTACACTTTCAAATTATTTTCGTGGCGGTTTCTTTTTTATTCCATAATTATACTAATTCCAACAGACTATAGCAGGATGATAAAAATGACAAAAACACATGAAATAACTGAAGAAATTTCAAACTGAACAAAAATACTTTAGAAAAAAAATAAAAACTAAATAATTTTAAAAATTCTCATAATTCTTTAATGAAAATATGATAGTATTTAATTAACAAAGGAAAAGAGAAAAAAATAATGAAAAGAGGTTTTTAAAATGAAAAAAAGATTTTTTTTAGTTGGAATTTTTACAATGCTTCTTTTATGCTGTGGTTTTTTAAATGCAGCTGTGAAAAGAGCCACTGTTAGCACTAATTTGAATGGAACTTCGTGGAAATTGACAGAAATCAGGAAAAATGGACGGAATTCCCGTATTCCAGAAAAAGCAAATGTTACAATTAATTTCTTAAAATACAATATCAACGGATTTGGAGGAACTAACGGATATTCAGGAAGTTATAAATTAAACAGGAATTCCACTCTTTCTGCTACAGTAACTTCAACTTTGATAGGAGGTTCTCAAGAGCTAATGAACCTCGAACAAGATTTCTTTGATATTCTGCAATCCAACCCTATAATTAAGTACAACAATGATACTTTAACTTTAACTAACAGGGCTGGAGATATTTGGACTTTTAAAAATCCGAATACAATTAATCAGAACGACAAGGATTCACTTCCTCTTTCAAATTTAAATGGAACTTCATGGAAATTAACTCAAATTAATAAAAATGGGTGGAAGTCTTATATTTCAGAAAACACAAATGTTACGATTAATTTTTCAAAAAATAAGATTAATGGATCTGGTGGAATTAACGGATATTCAGGAAATTATAAAATTAACAGAAATTCTACTCTTTCTACCAGAGTAACTTCAACTTTGATGGGAGGTTCTTTAGATTTAATGAATCTCGAACAGGATTTCTTTGATATTCTGCAATCCAACCCTGTAATTAAGTACAGCAAGGATACTTTAACTTTAACTAACAAGGATGGAGATATTTGGACTTTCAAAAATCCAAATACAGTTAATCAGAAAGACAAAGATTCACTTTCTCTTTTAAATTTGAAAAAAAGATTATTGAATACTAGCTGGAAACTTATTGATATTTCTGACAGAAAGATGAGAAAAATATTGACAACAAATGAAACAAGAATTACACTTAATTTTTCAGAAGACAGAATACATGGTGATTCAGGAGTAAACAACTATTTTTCAAATTATATAATGGCATCAGATATTATTATGATTGGACCTATCGGCTCTACAAAAATGGCAGGACCAGATAAATTTATGAAACTTGAAAGCCAGTATTTAAATATTTTACAAAATTCAAAAAAAATTAAATTAGATAATAATCGTTTGACTTTTACGACAGACGATGGAAAAACATTGACATTTAAAGAAATGTAATATTCTAATATTTTGTGCTATTTACTTGTAACTCATATTTTTTATCTAAAATGAAAAAAATATCCGTTATGAGATAAATGGCACTTTTTTTATTAAAATTCCTCAGCTAAGTTAATAAATATAGGCAATTGATTATAAGCTAACCTTACATTTTTTGTTCTGCCAAAAATAATCAATTTACTTTTTTTTAAATAAATGATACAATTATCATATTGAAAAATACTCAAATAAATAAAATCAAACTGCTAAAAATTACATAAATACATAAATGTTTGAGTTTTAAATAGCTCTGCTATGACAATAAAATAAATTTTGAAAGGAATAAAAAAATATATGAGAAAAAATAAGTTCATAACAGCTGTCTGTGTAGTATCTGCCTTTGTAGGTTCAAATCTGCAGGCAAAGACCACAAAAAGTAAAAAGGTAAGCAGTAACCACACTCCAAATAAAAATTCAAGCACTAAAACAAGCAATAGTGGAAAAAATACAGGGATTTACAGTATCCCATCAAAAAACACAAGTCCTCTTCTTGAAACTAAAATGTCAGAATTAAGACAAAAGCACACTAAAGTAATGGCTTCAGGCTCAGCTCAAGAAAAACGTAGAGTCAAAATAGAAAAAAAACTTTTAACTTCATACAGTAAATGGAAAGGTACAAAGTACAGATTAGGCGGAGATTCAAAAGACGGTATCGACTGTTCAGCCTTAACACGTAGAGTTTACCGTGAAACTTTTAACCAAGAATTACCAAGAGTTTCAACTCAGCAAATAAAAAAAGGACGAAGAGTTGCAGCTAAAGATTTAAAATCAGGAGATATTGTTTACTTCAAGCCTGAAAACAGAATAAACCATACAGCTGTCTATGTTGGAAACTCTTTATTTATAAATGCTTCATCTTCAAAAGGAGTTGTCATATCTTCTCTTAAAAGTCCTTATTGGAGAAAATATTTTAAATATGGAGTAAGAGCCCATAATGCTTAAATTTAGAGTCAGACATCATAAAATTATTATCAAATAAAAAGTAGGTATATCGATGATAAAATTAACTAAAAAATTAATAACAATATTTGGCAGCATATTATTATTGAGCTGTACTTCATATAGCAATAGCGGCAACGAAGTAAAAAAATATCCAGTAATAAATGATACCCGGAAAAAAATTTCCTCTCAAAGATTTAACTGTAATGGAAAAGAATTTATCGTACTCTATATTACAGCAGATAAAATTCAACTTATTGATAAACTATCAAATTCCAGTTTTCAATTAGATCAAGTTGTTTCTGCAAGTGGCTTACGATACAGCGATGGAAAAAATGAGATTCATATAAAGGGAAACAATGCCATACTTAATCAGGGCGGAAATGATATCTCATGCCATATTGTCAAATAAGAGATTTCTTTATCGTAAAGAAAAAAAACTTGACAACTTTTTAAATTTTTAGTATAATCATATCATACTTAAAATAATAAATTTTCAAGTTATTAAATAAATGGAGGTAAAATTTAATGTTAAAATTAAGATTAACTAGACTAGGAAGAAAAAAAGTTCCTTTTTATAGAATAGTAGCTATGGAAGCTTTATCAAGAAGAGATGGAAAAGCAGTTGCTTACTTAGGAACATTCAATCCACTTGCTGAAGAAGAAAAACAAGTAGTATTAAAAGAGGAAGAAATCTTAAAATACTTATCACATGGAGCTCAACCAACTGAAACTGTTAAAAGCATTTTAACAAAAGCTGGTGTTTGGGCAAAATTCCAAGAAACTAAGAAAAAATAACTATTTACAGAAAGGCACTTGTATTGGTGTCTTTTTATTTACCCAAAATTCAGGGAATTTAAAATTAAAATACTCTTGAACCTATTTTTAGTACCGAATTAATAAAATTAAATCTAAGGTCAAATATATAGTCAAATTGAAAGGAGAGAATAATTATCAAAATAAATATGAAAATAAATGAAGTTTTAGAAAAAATTTTTAATATGAGAACGATTAACAAAAGGATAACTGAAGAATCTTTGAATCAAAATAATGAAAAATTGAAAAAGATTTATGAGCTACTGGGAGAGCCTTGTAAAAATAAGAAAATTATTCATATTGCAGGGACAAATGGGAAAGGTTCAACAGCTACGTTTTTAGAAAATATATTTTTTGCAGGAGGATATTCAGTTGCTAAGTTTACTTCACCACATATTTTGAAGTTTAACGAGAGAATTTTGATAAATAAAAAGATGATTTCTGATGAGGATGTTGTAAAGTATTATGAAATTGTTATGGAACTTTTGGAAAAAAATTCGTTTCAAATAAATTTTTTTGAAATAGCAACTTTTATGGCATTACTTTATTTTGAAGAAAAAAATCCTGATTTTATATTTCTTGAAACTGGTCTTGGTGGACGATATGATGCTACCAATGTTGTAAATTCAACTATTGCGGTTATAACAAACATAAGTTTTGACCATGTGAGTCTACTAGGAAATTCCCTTGACAAAATTGCAGACAGGAAAGCTGGAATTATAAAAAATAGACAGTTATGCATTTATGCCCAGAATTTGACTGAATTGGAGAATGCTGTAAAAAAGGAAACTGATAATTCGATAAATGTTTTGAAAAAATATGACAATTTTCAAGTTGAACTGGATACCCAAAATTACAAGACAATTGTGAAGATTTTAGAAAATGAAAATTTGGACAAATTTGAAAATATTGAAGATAAAAAAAATAAATCTAAGTTGAAAAAAATATTTATATTGCCACTTTTTGGAAAATTTCAGGCAAACAATTTTTTGCTTACTTATGAAATTGCTAAAATTTATGGTATCGGCGATGAAATTATTCAGAAAGGGCTTGATGAAATTTCGCTGGCTGGACGGTTTGAGATTTTTTCACAAAATCCAGCGACAATTCTGGATGTGGCTCATAATGATGATTCTGTACGAGTTCTTGTAGAAAATTTGAATGAACTTTTTAAAAATGATGAAGTAATTTTTATTCTTTCGATACTTGGAACAAAGGACATTGCAAATATTTTTGAGAAAATTTTGGAAAAAAATTACAAAATTTTTATAACTTCTCTAAAAGATGTTACTTACGGACTTTCTGCCAATGAAATAAAGAAAAATCTGGAAAATTCAAATATTTTGACAAATAATATTATCTTTGAAGACAATATTTTAGAGGCTTATAATCAGGCAAAACAGATGGTTTTGGAAAAGAATAGTCGGTATAAGGCGATAGTGGTTTGTGGCTCTTTTTATGAAATTGCGAAATTTAAGAAGCTGTGTGGCAAGAGGCATGAGTATTTTTTACAGTAGAAAAGGAAATTATTTTATGCTTGTTCACACGACATTGAAAAATACACGTACAATGAAAGATTTGAAAAGTTAAGGGCTAGAATGTACGAATAAGTAGAAATGTGATATAATAAAAAAACATTTAGTAAAATGAGGTTCAGTCTAAATAAATATTAAAGAAAATTAAAAAAGAAAGGAAAATTTAAAGGACATGCTTATGAATATTCCAAGAGTGAATGCAGATTATGATAAAGATTTAGTAGAACAAAGAAACAACGTCTTAAAAGAAGAATTGAAAAATACAGATCCTAGAAATCCTTCATTAGAAAGAAGTGGAACAGAAATTCAAAATATTGAAAGAAAAAATAATTTGCAACAAAATAATAACAACAATTTAGAAGATGTTTTAAAAAAATTAAGAGAAAGAGCAGGTAATTAAAATGAGAAAAATAAAGTATTTTACTATTGGATTTATATTTTTGTTGTTTCTAAATTCATGCGGCTATGTTCAATATGTTTATGAACAGGCAGTAGTAGCTGCTGGAGGTATTCCTTCAACCTACACGGATGGTAATGCAGATCAGTATAAGAAAGATGGGCCACTAGCAATATATAATCCTAAATACAAACAAAAAGTAGAATTATTGTTGCAAGATATAGTAAATAGAGATTTAACAGAAAAAAATATATATTATATTGATAGAAAAGAAGTTATATTATGGTTACCTGAAGGAGTAGTATTGGATAAATATACTCAAATTCTTAAAGATAAAAAGACAGGTTATGGATTACCATTTCGTATTGATTACGAAAAAGAATGTCCAGGACGATTAATAGAAAATTCAATGAATAATACGTATAACGGCTTAAAATTAGTTTCTAGTTCAGATACATATATATATATATATACTTATTATTCAGAAGAACTTGTTAAAAATGCAAAGGAAATATTAACAAAAATTAAAGAAAAGAATGGATTTACTCATAATTGTAAAGATGGTAAATTTGAATAATTAAGAAAGAATGTGATGAAATGAAAAAATTAATGTTATTGGGAATAACAACTATAATGTGCTAAAAATAATGAAGTGATTAAAATAAATAATCCTTCAAGACAAGTTATTGCTGACAAGGTTGAAGAAAGTTTTGAAAAAATGTTAAATTTTAGTCAATCTAATATAATTAGTTCAGAAGTATTAAAAGAAGTTAAAGAAATCTTCAACAAACAAAGATAAAGATATTTTAGCTCCTTCAAAATAAATTAAAATCTTAAAATAATCGTTGTTGTAAAAGACAGCGGTTATTTTTTTTGTTTGTAATTTTAAAAAATTTATTTAATAAAATATCCAATCCCTTTTCTTTCGTAAAAAATATGTTATACTTATAATGAGAGATTAAATATATAATAATATCACTTTAAAATAGAGGAAAATATGGAAAAATATGTGATGTTTCGAGGAAAAGTTATAGATAAATGGTATGATTTTGATAAAAGGGCACATTATCATATTGTAGCAACAGATAACAATGGGAAAAAATACGATTTGGCGATTAATATCGGGAGTATTTATGCAAAGAAAAATGAAATTATTTCTTCAAATTTAAAAGTCTACTATACAAAAAATTACAATTCCCAAAAAGACATTATTCAGGAAATGCTGTTACAAAAAGTTGGAATTACAGAATGTAACGAAAATTTGCATTTAGATTATATAAAAATGAAATTATTTCCACACAAAAAAATGATTCAAATGAAAGGCTTTGATGAAAAAAATATTTTTCTTACGGAAATTATTGAAAAATATGTCATGAAAGCTATTAATAATGATGATTATGAAGTATTTGCATTTGGACGTCTTTATGCAAATGGAAAAGGATTACATGATATTCATATGAATCAGGGAAGCACAGGTAAATTTAAAAAACACGATGCACCTTATTCTGATGGAGGATTATTTTTTCGAAATAAGCAAAATAATAGAATTTCGGCTATATTTATTGCATTTGTTAGCCAAAACTTAGATGTATAGTTAATATAATGAAAAATCATTTTAAAAACGAAACTTATTCTATTAAATAAGTTAAAAATATAAATCTAAAAAAGAAAGGGCGTGTAAAAAAAATGGTTATGAAAAATATTGTTCCAAAACTTAAAATGAAAAGAAAAGATTTTTGGAAATATATTTCTATATCACACGAAAATGCTAAAAATAATAATGAATTTATAGATTATCTAATAAATATTTTATCGAAAAAAACAGATGAGGAAATTTTTGATTTTGAAATAATTACCTTTGAATTAATGCGTGAAAGTTATAATGAAAAGTTATGGTGTGCCTCATATCTTGTGAACGGCGAAACAGCGAGCTGGAGTTTTGACTTTTTTAGATTATGGTTAATTTCACAAGGAGAAAAAATATATTATTCGATTATAGAAAATGAAGATAATCTGTCTGAATACATAAATATCTCGTTTGAAACTAAATTTATGACAAATTATTTTGAAAATGAAAATTTTGCTTTTATCCCAGCTTATGCTTTTTCGAGAAAAAATTGCTCACACAATATTTTAAACAAGGAAAGTTACAAAATTAATAACAAAACTATTTTTCAAGATGATTTTATTGATGAGTACAATAAAAAGTTAAATAATTACAAAAGAAAAATAGGATATATTAATAAAAAATATCCAAAAATAATATTTCACTGGTGTGCCCAATTTCCAAACAGCATGAAAGAAGTGTGTCCAACATTATTTAAAAAAATGTATTTTTAAAAAAATAAGGAAGTGTCTCAATTTATGGGACATTCCCTATTTTTGTAATTGATTTTACTATGTTTAATGTAAAATAATCAATTCTTTGTTACTTTTATTCAATGCTTCACTACCATTCTTTTTAACTACAACATCATCTTCAATTCTAACTCCACCCCATCCGTCAAAATAAAGTCCTGGTTCAGAAGTTACAACCATATTTTCTTTCAGTTCAATATGTGAAGCACTTGATAAGTAAGGCAATTCATGAATTTCAGCACCAATTCCATGTCCCAGCCCGTGTCCAAAATACTCTCCATATCCTTTTTCAGTCAAAAAGTCCCTAACAACTTTATCAACATCATCTGACATTATTCCTTCTTTTATTGTATTAACTCCCAATATTTGTGCTTCTAATACAGTATTATAAATTTCTACGTGTCTATCTGTAATTTTATCCCCATAATAAACAGTTCTTGTCATATCTGATACATATCCCTCATAATATGCTCCAAAATCCATTGTAATAAATTCTTCTTTTTGAATTTTTTTATCAGAAGCTACTCCGTGTGGCATAGCTGAACGGTATCCACTAGCCAGAATTGTCGTAAATGAACGGTCATCAGCTCCTAATTTTCTTTGAATGTATTCCATGTATGAAGAAACTTCTTTTTCAGAAACGCCTTCCTTTATAATTTTTAAAGCTTCTGAAAATGCCACATCACTAATTTCTACAGCCTTTTTAATAAGTGCAATTTCTTCTTCAGATTTTACCATTCTTTCCATCACGAGTTTATTTCCGACTGGTACTAATTCCACCTTGAAAGTATCTTTTATTGTCTGATAAAGTGAAAACGACACATTCACATCTTCAAATCCAACATTTTTCAATCCAAATTTCTTTATATATTCTCCAACTGTCTGAAGCGAACCACGTGAAACTTCCACAAATTCAAATCCCATTTCAGTAACTTCTTTTGTAGCCTGCGTTTTATATCTGAAATCCGAAAAGAAAAAATTTCCATTTTTTGTCGCAAGTGCAACTCCAGTTGTTCCAGTAAATCCAGTAAAATATCGAAGATTGTACAAATCTGTAATAAATAATCCGTCGATATTTAGCTCATTTAAAATTCTTGATAATTTTTCAGTTCTTTTTTCCATGTTTTCTTCCTCTTTTTATTAATTTTTTTACTTTTAAAGTGTAACACAAATTTAAAATTTTTTCTATTTATTTTTTAGTTAATTGAATGTAAACGGTTTTCTGACTATTCCTGATGAACAGTTATCAGTTATAAAATTTATATGCATTCCTCTTGCCCCCTGTATTGCTTGAGCTTGTAATACGCTATTTCCACCTGATGCTCCTAAAATAGATACTGAGCCTCCTCTAGTAAACTTAATTTTTACCATAACTGTGACAGTTTTCCCCAATCTTTGTGCTGCTACAGGTAATTTTAAACGGCTATTATAAGAAACTGAGAAATCTCTTCCTTCCTTACATCCATTACTGTTTACAGTTCCAGAAGATTTATCTTTTCCTTGTCCAACACTTGCAGAATTTCCAGCTAATCCAGTTTGATGTCTATTTTTTTTACCCTTGTTATTTCCTTCATCGCCATTTTTGTTTTTTGTCTCACGTGACATTGATAATCCAGAGTTTAAATTTGATATCCTTTCAGTTTTACTTGCAGAATTTTTAGAAACATCAAAACTTCTTGATATCGAAGAATTATTATTTTTTGAAATTGAATTTGTTTCATTTGTCTGAGATAGCTTTGTATTATTAGATTTGGTTACCGTTGTTAAAGGTAAGGCTTGCTGAGAAGTCTTAACTGCAGGGGATGTTAAGGCATCTTGTGATAATACGGACTTTGAAGATTCCTCTGGTTTTACTATTGTGGGAATGGGAGAATTTTTGGAAGACTTGACAGCTTGTGATAGCGATTGCTGAATTTTAGGCTGTATTGAGGATTTCGAAAAAGATTGTCGTTTTAGGATATTAATTTTGTGAGATTGCTGATTGTTAATATCTGAAACATTTTTTGACTGACTATCACTTTTTTTTAAACTGCCTGTTCTGTTAATTTTTTCTTCATTATCCATGTCAACTTTATTTCCCATATTATTTTCTTCCAAAATACTATTTTTTAGATTCACTATAATAGTCTGCTTTTCTTTTTTTTCTTCAAGTTTCTGTTTTAAAACTGGAGTTGCAATAGGAATAAGAAGTATTCCAAAGTTTATTGCAGCTGAAATTATGTAATATTTCATTTTTCACATCCATTCATAACTTATACATATTTAATTTTTTGTAGTTTTAATTCTTATTTTGAATATTTAAACTTATATTTTCAATATTCATATTTTTTAAAATGCTCATCGTATCTACAATATCCTTATATTCCAAATGCTCATCCGCTGTCAAAGTTATATTTTTTAATACTTCTTTTGGTAATTTTGAAAACTCAGAAGAAATATTTTCCTTTGAAACCTCCTGAATATTATCATTTATCTTCAAAAAATATTTTTTATCTTTATTAAAAATTACTTCAATTTTAGTATTTTCCTTCTGTTCCAGCTTTGTAGACGTCTTAGGAACTGATAATTGAAATTGTGAATAATTATTAAATGTGGTTGCTATCATAAAAAATATTAGTAACATAAAAATCACATCAATTAAATTTAACATTGAAATATCCACATTTTGCCTTCTTCGTCTTTTAGAAAATTTCATACTTTTCTCCTAAATTTTTATAAAATTAATTTACATTTTAGAATTAATCTTTTACTCTGCTCAAAAACTGTAAAGCTGCCCTTTCCATTTCAGCCACAATTATATCAATCTGCCTATTAAAATAATTATAAAAAACTAATGCTGGTATCGCTATAATTAATCCAAATGCAGTTGTGTAAAGTGCTTCTGAAATTCCACTAGCAACAATTCTTGCAGTACTTTCGCCATTTCGAGTAAGTGCTGAAAATGCTGTAATCATCCCTGTAACAGTTCCCAGCAGTCCCAATTGCGGTGCTGCATTTACAACAGTTCCTAATAGGCTCATACCTTTTTCAAGCTCTGTAGTCTGCTCTAAAATACTTTCGCTTATAATACCTTCAATAACTTGTCTATGAGAATTATCAAGTTCAGCAAAGTTAATATCCATATTGGAAACAATTTTTGTCACACTTTTGGAAACCGAATCAGTTTTATCTTTGCAAAGTCTTAAAATTTCTTCTCTGTTTCCCGTCCTAAGTGATTTATAAAGTTTATTTTTTTCATTTTCCATCAATTTTTTTTCCTTTGTAAGAAATGTATAGGTTTTTTCAAGAATAATGGCAAGTCCGCATATTGAAGCAAATAAAATTACCCACATAAATATTCCGCCATTGATAAGATATTTAAACATTTTTTGCCCTCTTTCTTATATTTTATATAATAAAAATATTTTACTATAAAAATATTTCTGTGTCAAACTTTTATTTGTTCTATCTTAATAAATAAAGCAAAAGTTTATATATTTTATTTTTAATAATAAACTATACTTGAATTTAGAGTTGAATATAATTAAAATAATTGTTATAATATTCTAGAGCATTATAACAGGTGATATTTTTAGAAAATAATTAAAATTTTTTTAATCTAAAAAATGAATTATTGTGATAAATAGTCAAATGAAATATATTATTAAATTTTAATATGCTATCATTATAACAGGTTTAGTGTTTTAAAATTAGTTTAATATTTATGTTTAAATAAATTTATAAAAATATCTAGAAATATTAGATTTTTGTAAAAAATATTTCTGTATAGTAAACTGAGTTTAGGAATTGTTACTGTGTTATTTAAATTCTGCATTGATTTTGAAAGAATTTAAATGTATTTGAAAGGAAAATTATGAGTAAAAAAACAAAAAATAGAAATAAACAATTATTGGCTAAAATACATAAACAAGCTGAAGATTTTTCACGTGGAGAAGAAATTGCAAATTTTGTTAGTCATACTGTAGGTGCTGGACTTGCCATTATTGCTTTCATTATTTTAATTATCCGTGCAAGCTGGACACGTGATGTTGGAACAATTATATCATTTATGGCATTTGGAAGCGGACTTATTGTTCTTTATACAATGTCTTCAATCTATCACGGATTAAGGCCTGGAACAGCTAAAATGATTTTTGAGATTTTCGATCATTCTGCAATTTATATTTTAATTGCCGCTTCATACACTCCTTTTTTATATCTTGTTGTCAATCCGCCAACAAATAAAATTGTTTTAATAATTCAATGGACAGTATGTTTTTTAGGAATTGCATTTAAAGCATTTTTTACAGGAAAATTCAAATTATTATCAACATTGCTTTATCTAATAATGGGATGGATGATTGTATTTGCGTGGGGTGACTTAATAAATAATATAAATCGTGTTTCATTGGTTTATTTAATCACAGGTGGAGTTTTGTATTCGCTTGGAACAATTTTTTACTCTTGGAAAATATGTAAATTTAATCATATGATTTGGCATATTTTTGTTATTTTGGGAAGTGTTTCGCACTTTCTAGCAGTCTACTATTTAGTTTAAGAAATAAGCAATATAAAATACATTTTTTTAAAGAAAGGGAAATTTAATGGGCAGAAAATCAAAAATATCTAATGAGTTAAGAATAGAACTTGTAAAGAAAATACTAAAAGGTAAAGAAACTATACAAAATTTAGCAAAAGAATACGATGTTGCAAAATCTTCATTAATGACTTGGAAAAAAAAATATCTTGAACTTGGAGAAAAAAGTATAATGGTTGATGAAAAAAATAAACATTATACTCGTGAAACTAGAATAAAAGCAGTAAAAAGTTATTTGAACAATGAAGGTTCCCTTTTTGAAATTTGTAAAAAATACGGTATAACTTCTGTAAGTGTGTTAAATTACTGGATTAGGGACTATAAAAAAAGTGTAGATGAGAACGGAAATTACAAAATATTTAAAAAACATATAAGAAAATCTGTCGAATCAAAAATTGAAGCTGTGACTTTTTGTCAAAAACATGATTATGATTATAATTTAACTACCCAAAAATTTGATATTTCTTATCAGCAAATTTATTCTTGGGTAAAAAAATATGAAGCAGGTGGAGCTGAGGCACTGATAGATAATCGTGGGAAAAGGCTTTCTGAAAGAAAATAATCAAAATAAAAAAAAGAAAATGACCCAATTTAATGAGTTTTTTTCTTTTTTTATTTCAGTAACAGCTTTATTTCCCCACCTCCAACAATTTCATCATTTAAATAAAATACAATATGCTGTCCTTCTGAATTTTCGTGAGTTCTTTCATCAAATTCAAAAATTATCCTGTTTTCATTACTTTCTTCACTTTTCAAAATTTTCAGCTCCCCAGTCAGTCCTTTTGAAGAAAATCTTGGACGTGCAGTTAATTTTTTCCCAATTATATTTTCTAAACTGTAATGAAACTTATAATTTATCACTTCAATTTCTTTTATTAACAATTCTTCAAAATTCCCCACAACAACCTCATTTGTTTCAGGGCGAAGTTCCAGTACAAAAAACGGCTTTCCTAAATTAAGCCCCAGTCCACGCCGCTGTCCAATCGTGTAAAACTGATAACCTATGTGTTCTCCAATAATTTTACCATTTTTATCCACAAAATTCCCCTTTTTCACATCATTTCCAAGCACTTTTTTCAAAAATGGAATATATCCGTTGGGAGCAAAGCAAATTCCTTGACTGTCTGGCTTGTTATGTGTATGAATACCGTTTTGTTTGGCAATTTCACGAACTTCTGATTTTTCATATTCTGAAAGCGGAAATAAAAATCTTTCCACAATTTCTTTATCTAGTCGATAAAGCATATAAGTCTGATCTTTTCTGTTATTTTTGTCCCACAAAAGCATATTATTTGGACTAACTTTTGAATAATGCCCTGTTGAAATGTATTTTATCCCCATTTTATCAGCAAATTCTACAAGTTTTTTTATCTTTACTTTTTCATCGCAAATTACACAAGGCGAAGGAGTTTTTCCAGCATTGTACATTTTTATAAAATATTCCATCACATCTTTTTTAAACTCTTCAACGACATTTAGTACATAATGAGGGATTCCCAAAGTGTAGCAAGTATATCTTGCATCATTTATATCGTCCAAAGAACAGCATGTTTTTCCAGGATTTTCTGAAAGTTCGTCAGGTAAATGCTTTAATGTAACTCCGATAACCTCATATCCTTGCTGTTTCAATAAAAGAGCAGCGACAGAACTGTCTATGCCGCCACTCATTCCAACTACTACTTTTTTATCATCTAATTTTTTGTTCATTTTTTCTCTCTTTTAAATTTATTTAATCGTCCATTTCATCATCATAGCATACTGGTTCAATTCTTAGTGTACTTCCTTCATCTACTGTTGCTGGAATACATTCAGTTTCCATCGGATTATTTAAAGTAATATATTTTGAATTTCCCTTAGAAAGAGAAACAATTTTATACCTATTATTTCCTAAATTATTGACTTTAAATTGGAAATTTCCGATTATTAATGTATTTCCTCTAATTTCTCTTTCAAATAATCCAGCATAATCCGAAATTTTTATCGTTTTTCTTGTACTTTTCTTAAGCTTTTTATCATTTAAGAATTGAGATGCATTTTGAGTAGAACTTACAAAAACTTCTATTCCTGATGGTTTAGAAAATGACACATATGTAATTTGATTATCCTCTTCATCTCTAACATCATTATTAAATTCTGTGCCTACCAAATCTGATGCCTTAACATGTGCATAACCTCTTTGCTCATCATAATTAATGGTATTATTATTACTGTATCCGATAGCACTTGCTATAAGTAATACTAAAATGAATAAAATTTTTCTCATTTTTCTTTTCCACCTTTCATCCACATGTATTCCCCAATTATTACTCCCATAAGTAAAAACAATTTATTTTTACTTTCTTTAAATATTTTCCCCAATTTATATCCCGCTACTCTGCAAAACTTGTAATAAACAGCATTATTCAAGATTTTCTGTTTGAAAGTCAAATTCTGAAAATTAATTTCGTTATGATAAAGTGCCTGTCCTTTCGGATTTCGCAACAATAAATTATTATATTTTGCAGTCAAGCCATCTTCCTGATATTCCTTTATCTCAATTTTTTCATTCACATAAACCATTTTGTA
>ERZ772926.757-NODE-757-length-16999-cov-3.682424_pt1 | contig 16999 bp, 12 predicted proteins | sample MGYA00511136_ERZ772926 | MGnify/ENA primary metagenome ERZ772926 (study PRJEB29015, sample SAMEA2737917) | human oral metagenome | biome: human oral; feature: human-associated habitat; material: dental | place: China | collected 2153 ... | reverse complement strand
GGCATAGCATTATTTTTAGCAAAAATAAAGGCAGGAGCTATCAAAATACAAGCCTTTAAACGATCTATCTGGACTTGTTTTCCAGATAAACCTGTCATTCGTGATATTAATTCGCCTTTAAGAATAAAATCAGCATACTTACATGGCATACCAGCAAGCGTATATATTTCTTTCGCAGGGTACTCCACTATCTTATAATTTATTGTTTGTAGTACATCTTTTATCTCTTTAGCGGTTAATCCATTGAAAAAAGGACTATTGGCGAGTGTCTCGTACATTGATACTTCCATTATTATTTATTTTATGGGATAACGTATTGTATGACTCTTTATTGTCATAATAATAAAAATCCCCCGATAAGATATCGAGGGACTTAATCAATTTTAGAGAATGTATTTTTGTATATCTTCTTCTACTGTTCCATTGCCAGCAAGTCCAAAGTTTTCTACTAAAACCTTTAGAACATTTTCTGATACGAAGGCAGGAAGTGTAGGACCAATATGTATATTCTTTACTCCAAGGGAGAGAAGTGCAAGAAGTACGATAACAGCTTTCTGTTCATACCATGCAATGTTGAAGAAAATTGGTAAATCGTTGATATCATTAGCTCCAAAAATTTCTTTCAGTTTGAGTGCAACCACTGCCCAAGAGTAAGAATCGTTACATTGTCCTGCATCTAAAACGCGTGGAATTCCATTGATATCTCCAAGATTTAATTTGTTGTATTTGTATTTAGCACAGCCACTAGTAAGAATTACTACATCTTTTGGTAATGCTTTAGCAAACTCTTCATAATAATTACGGCTCTTCATACGACCATCGCAACCACTCATAACAACAAATTTCCGAATGGCGCCACTTTTAACAGCCTCTACTATTTTATCTGCAAGAGCAAATACTTGTGCATGTGCAAATCCACCTACAATCTCACCTTTCTCAATTTCTTGTGGAGCTTCACAAGTTTTTGCCAGTGCAATGACTTCCGAGAAGTCTTTCTTTCCATCTTTACCAGCAACAATGTGTTTCCATCCGGGATAACCTGTAGCATTGGTTGTAAATACTCTATCGGCATAACTTGCATTCTTTGCAGGTGGGACTATACAGTTCGTTGTGAAAATAACAGGTCCATTGAAAGTTGTAAATTCTTCCTTTTGTTTCCACCACGCATTACCATAGTTTCCTACAAGATGTTTGTAATTTTTAAGGCGAGGATAATAGTGGGCTGGCAACATTTCGCTGTGAGTATAAACGTCAACTCCTGTTCCCTCGGTCTGAATTAATAGTTCCTCTATGTCTTTAAGGTCGTGTCCTGAGATAAGAATACCAGGACGGCTACCAGTACCAATATTTACTTTTGTAAGTTCAGGATTGCCGTATGCTTGAGTATTAGCTTTATCGAGCAATGCCATTGCCTCAACACCAAATTTACCTGTCTCCATTACTGTTGCCAATAGTGTGTCCATGTCTGCTTCTGGGTTAGAAACAATTGCAAGGGATTTCTCTATAAAGGCAATAATATTCTCGTTGCGCTCGTTAAGACGTGAAGCATGCTCGTAGTAGGCAGCCATACCCTTTAAACCCAATACAGTCAACTCCTTCAATGAACGGAGGTCTTCGTTCTCAGTACGAAGGACTCCTTCACGTTCACCCTCTGCTTCGTAGTCAGATTTCTCACCACCCCAGTTTACTTCCTGATAGTCTGGCAATGTTACGTTCTTTTCTTTTGCAAGTGCAAGCAGCTCACGTTTGATGCGTACTCCGTTGTCTACCTTGTTTAATATAGCCTGATCATCAAAGTTGGCATTGGTAATCGTTGCGAAAAGTGCATCAACGATATAATCTCCAACCTCCTGACTCGTTGCAATATCTGCGTTGCGAAGTGAATCAGCAATCGTTGCTACACCTCTTACGACGCCAAGTAATAAATCTTGCCAACGGCTTGTTTCTGCTTTTTTACCGCAAACACCTTGAATAGTACACCCGCTGCCCTTTGCTGTTTCCTGACATTGGAAACAGAACATTTTGTTCTCTGTCATGTTTCTTAGTTCTATATTTTATTTCTATAATGTTATTTTGAATGCAAAATTATAGATAAATAAAAGCCAATTAGGTAACATTTGTGACGGTTTAAGGTTAAAAAATGATAAATATAGGTGGATAAGGTTTGCATTGTGTAAAACATCTTTTATGTAAAGAAGAGTGTAGGTAATATAAATCGGAAACGCTTTGTATAAAAAGATGTTAAGGTCATATTTGTAAATAATTTCTACATGAATATGTTGGAATGTAATAAAATATTTGTGAAATTTAATAACTAATAGATATTAAAAAACTTGCTTTTAACTTGACATTCTTAATTAATTATGTTATATTTGCAGTGTAATAACAAAATAGGTAACTAAAAATTCACGGATTATGGCTAAGTACAATTTAATAGAAAAAAAAGAGAAGGTAGCAGCCTACCGTAGTTTGGTCAGTCCGCAATTAATGGATGAATTAAAGGAAAAAATCCTTAATATCATTCTTATTCAGCAACGTTATAAAGACAAGAATTACTCTGCCAAGCAACTTGCTGAGGACTTAGGAACGAATACGCGCTACATCTCGGCTGTAGTTAATGTGAGATTCCACATGAACTACACGTCTTTTGTTAACAAATTCCGAATAGAGGAAGCAATGGCTCTTTTGGTTGACAAGCGTTATCAAGAACTGAATATGGAAGATATCAGTGATATGGTGGGCTTCTCTAATAGGCAGTCTTTCTATGCTTCTTTCTACAAATTAAATGGTGTCACACCTCGTGACTACAGAATGCGCCACTTGGCACAACCCTCTTCTGAAGAAGTGCGTTTGAAAAAACCACTTAAGAAATAGTAATAATATGATAGAATCAATAGGAGAAGAAACTTTTAATTTTCAGGATGAACGGTTTGCCGATATACAAATGTTACGATATCGGCTTCCAGATTTCGAAGCACTGACAACTCGTCAAAAACAACTAATTTATTGCTTGTCAGAGGCAACGCTATTTGGACGTGATATTACATTCGACCAGTTTGGAAAATACAACCTCCGTATTAGAAAGACATTAGAGGCTGTCTATTTGAACTATAATGGTGATCGATTAGATAATAATTTTCGTGCTTTAGAAAAATATCTGAAGCACGTTTGGTTTGCTAATGGTATTTATCATCATTATGCTTGCGATAAATTCACTCCGTTATTTACTGAAGATTTTTTCCGCAATGCAGTTTTAACGATTGATTCTAAGCATCTTCCTCTTAATAATGGGGAGACAGTTACCTCATTACTTGATTCACTTTGTCCAATAATCTTTGATCCAGCCATATTTCCAAAGAGAGTTGACAAGTCGGATGGAAAGGATATCGTGCGTTCTTCTGCGTGTAATTATTATGATGGAGTTTCTCAACATGAAGTTGAAGAATTCTATGCAAAATTGAAGCAAGAAGGACCTGTAAATGAAGTTCCATCTTACGGATTAAACTCTACGCTTATAAAAGAGGGAGACACTATTCGCGAAGATATATGGAAGATAGACGGCAAATATGGTGCTGCTATTAAAAAGATTGTATATTGGCTGACTCGTGCTAAAGACTATGTTGAAAACGATCAGCAACTGCATGTGATTAACCTGTTAATTCGTTATTATGAGACAGGTGATTTACATGATTTCGATATTTATTCTATAGAATGGTTGCGTGAACAAGAAGGTCGCATAGACTTTATTAATGGTTTTATTGAAGTTTATGGTGACCCAATGGGATTGAAGGGTTCTTGGGAAGGTATTGTTGAGTATAAAGACCTTGATGCTACCCATCGTACACAGGCTATATCTGCTAATGCACAATGGTTTGAAGACCACTCACCTGTAAATCCACTATTTCGCAAAAAGGTTGTGAAAGGTGTTACCGCTAATGTTATATGTGCGGCAATGTTAGGCGGAGATGAGTATCCTGCTTCAGCTATAGGAATTAATTTGCCAAATGCAGATTGGATTCGTGCTGAACATGGTTCAAAGAGTGTAACGATTTCTAATCTTACGCATGCATACGATATGGCTGCCAAAGGTAATGGATTTCGTGAAGAGTTTGTCATTGACACTGACACGAGAAAGCTATTAGACTTATATGCTGATAAAACAGATAATCTACATACAGACCTTCATGAGTGCTTAGGTCATGGTAGTGGACGCTTACTACCTGGTACAGACCCAGATGCACTGAAAAACTATGGTAATACAATCGAAGAGGCTCGTGCAGATCTCTTTGGATTATATTATATAGCAGATCAGAAACTTTTAGAACTTGGACTTTTAGATAGTTCGGTGGCTTATAAAGCACAGTATTACAACTATATAATGAATGGTTTGCTTACTCAGCAGGTTCGCATAAAACCTGGTAAGCAGATAGAAGAATCGCACATGCAGAATCGTGCACTTATAGCACAGTGGGCAATGGAAATGGGTAAGGAATTTAATGTTATAGAATTGATTTCCTGTGTAGACAAATCAACAAGTGAAGCTAAAACTTATGTTCGTATCAATGATTACGAAGCTTTACGTGATATTTTTGCTCATCAACTTGCCGAGATCCAACGTATTAAGAGTGAAGGTGACTTTGAGGCTGCACGAACCTTAGTAGAGAAGTATGCCATCAAACTTGATCCAGTCCTTCATGCGGAAGTTCTCCGCCGCTATGAAAGCTTGAATATTGCTCCTTATAAAGGATTTATTAATCCTATTCTAAAACCAGTTTACAATGAATTTGGTGAGATGACGGATGTTACTGTTGATTATTCTGAGTCATACACAGAACAGATGTTGCGCTATTCTCGTGATTATCAAACACTTTAATCTATGTGCATTTATTTATATTTTACTCTTTGAATATGTCTATATATAAACGAATTATAGATTAGGAGCAAATAGGTTAGATGTCTAATGTTACATATACTATAATAAAGCAGGATGCCAAGTGGCATCCCTTTTTATTATTTATAGTGAATTCTTCTTTACTTTCTCTACATAAGCATCAATAGCAGCAACTGCTGTGATGTTTACAATGTCACGTACGGAGCATTCAAAGTCAGTAAAGTGAATTGGCTTATTTAGACCCATCTGAATAGGACCAATAACCTCTGCTTCAGGACTTAAAGCTTGCAATAGTTTATAACCACTATTGGCTGAAGATAAGTCAGGGAAGATGAGAGTGTTGACGTCTAACCCCTTTAAGCGAGTGAATGGGTACTTTTCGTCACGTAGTTCTTTATTTAGTGCAAAATTAACCTGCATCTCACCATCAATGGCTAAGTCAGGATATTGCTTTTGTAGCTTCTCAACAGCTGTATGTACTTTTGAAGGAGAGCCTTCCTTATCTGACCCAAAGTTAGAGTAGGAGAGCATTGCAATGACAGGTTTATCATTGAAGAAGTTTACTGAATTAGCAGATAATTTAGCAATATCAGCTAAAACGTCAGCATCAGGGTGACGATTAATCAGCGTGTCAGCTATGTAGAAAACACCTTTCTTGGTGTTTAAAATGTGCATAGTACCAAAATGGTTATATTCTGGTCGAATTCCTATGACATCTTTTGCAACTTTAATCGTATTGCTATATTTGGTATAAAGACCTGTGATAAATGCATCAGCATCACCATTCTCAACCATAGACATACCAAAATAGTTGCGTTCATACATCTTATCGTAAGCCTCATCAAATGTGTAGCCTTCACGTGCACGCTTTTCAGCTAAGTGCTTCGCATAGGTAGCACGACGTCCCTGTTCTTTGTCAGCACGCATATCAACGATTTCAATGTCTGAAATATCAAGCTTCAAACGATTGGCAACACGATTCAAACGGTCTGGATTTCCTAAAAGAATAGGTATACAGATACCTTCCTGCTTTGCTTGTACAGCAGCCTTCATCATAGTCTGGTGTCCGCCCTCTGCAAATACAATACGTTGTGGGTGTTGTGCAGCAGTAGCATGAAGGGTATGATTTAGCTTTGTTTCTTGACCCAACATCTGGAGCAGCTTCCCCTTATACGCCTTGAAATCTTTGATAGGTGTGCGAGCAACTCCGCTATCCATAGCAGCCTTAGCCACAGCAGCACTAACTTCAGTTATCAGTCGTGGGTCAACTGGTTTTGGGATAAAGTACTTAGGACCGAATGTAAGATCATTTACATGATAAACCTCATTTACTACGTCTGGTACTGTCTGCTTTGCCAAATCAGCAATAGCCAGCACTGCAGCCATCTTCATTTCTTCATTGATAGCCTTGGCGTGAACATCCAATGCACCGCGGAAAATATATGGGAAACCGATTACATTATTAATCTGGTTAGGGTAGTCAGAACGTCCAGTAGACATAATTACGTCAGGACGTGCAGCAATAGCATCATCGTACGAGATCTCAGGAACTGGGTTAGCCAAAGCGAAGACGATTGGATTCTCATTCATTGAACGAATCATGTCCTGTGTAAGAATGTTACCCTTAGATAATCCTACGAATACGTCAGCACCTTTAATTGCTTCCTCTAAGGTATGAATGTCACGACGCTCGGTAGCAAATAGGGCTTTTTGTGGTGTGAGATTCTTTGAGTCAGAAGTGATGACCCCCTTTGAATCAAGCATTATGATATTCTCTTTCTTCAGACCCAAAGCCATGTATAATTTCGTACATGAGATTGCGGCAGCACCTGCACCGTTGACAACTAACTTCACGTCAGCAATATTTTTGCCCGCTACTTCCAAAGCATTCTTCAATCCTGCAGCAGAGATAATAGCCGTTCCGTGCTGATCATCGTGCATAACAGGGATGTCAAGTGTTCGCTTTAATCGTTCCTCAATAGCAAAACACTCTGGTGCCTTGATATCCTCAAGGTTGATACCACCAAAGGTTGGTGCAATCTTTTCTACAGCCTCACAGAACTTGTCCGGATCCTGTTCGTCTACTTCTATATCAAATACATCAATGCCACCATATATCTTGAACAGCAAGCCTTTACCTTCCATAACAGGCTTTCCGCTCATAGCACCGATGTTACCTAATCCTAAAACAGCTGTACCATTACTGATTACAGCAACTAAATTACCTTTGTCTGTGTATTTATATACATCGTCAGGATTCTGTTGGATTTCTAAGCATGGATATGCCACACCAGGCGAATATGCCAGACTGAGGTCTGTTTGTGTACTATAAGGTTTTGTAGGCGTTACTTCAATTTTGCCAGGACGACCGTTGCTATGATATTCCAAAGCGACTTCTTTTGTTACCTTGACCATAATTAATCTTTTACTTTTAATATTACAAAAATGTATATTTGACTTACAAAGTTAGTAAAATCCACTCTAAAACAGATGCCATTATGAAAGTTTTTTGTAATTTTGTCGCAAAAATAAAGATTAATGTATAATACAGCTACAGAAACCACTTATCGGCAAGAACTGAAAGAGAGAATTCTCATTGCTGCGATAAACCTTTTCCATAAAAATGGAATAAGATGTGTCAAGATGGATGATATTGCTAACGAACTCAAAATATCAAAGCGTACACTCTACGAGATATACAGCAATAAGGAAGAATTATTATTTGAAGTCGTTCGTCATGATAAGCAGAGAGAGAGACGAAAGATGGATGAAATAGCCAAAACAGGATTGAATGTAATCAATATTGTTATCGAAATCTGTCGTTTTCGTATTGAGGAGTTTAGTCGGATTAATCCCCTTTTCTTTGAGGAAATACACAAGTATCCAGAGTTGCTTGCTTATGTACGTAATCTGCATGAAGAAAGAGAATGCGATGTTCATGCCTTTATACAACGTGGTATAGATGAAGGTTTGTTCTTTTCTAATGTAAACTACGATATTGTACGTACGTTGACGGTTGCATTACAACATTCAATTATGAATCAATATCTTTATAAGAAGTATGATGTGAAGGAGCTTGCACACGTTGGCATATTATTCTTTATTCGTGCTTATTGTACGTTGAAAGGTGTCAAGCTATTGGATGAAGAACTAAACTCTCTTTCCTTGTCTTAAAGTTGATAAAGCATATTCTGTTTTATGCATTTTCAATAGAAATGTATTCTGATAAAAGATAATTAATAGATGAAAGATAATACATATAAGACATTGCTGCTAACATTGTTAGTAGTAGTGTTCCTTTTTCTGCTTCACTTCATTCCAACTTTCAAAATAGGTGATACAAAGCTACGTGAGATAGATATTTTGAGTGATCTTGCGCAAAAAAAGAAAGTGCTTGAAGACGTTATACCATCTCCTAAGAAGCCTTCAGCTGTAGTAGCATACGATAAAGATGGAAATGTAATTAACTTCAAGGAAGAATGGCCTAAGGGTACAGAACGTATCGTTGATTATTCTGCAGGTAAACCAGGAGGACTGGATCATTTCTATAGTCAACTGAATCTCTTGGCTCAGAAGCAGGCGGTTGGTCGCCCTGTACGTATTGCCTATTTTGGTGATTCATTTATTGAGGGAGATATCCTGTTAGCTGACTTACGTGAAGCCCTTCAAAAACATTATGGAGGTTACGGAGTAGGATGGATTGATGCGGGTAACGATCTTGATCAATATAAACACACTGTAGAGAATAAATTTACAGGACTTACCGAACACATGGTTAAAAAGCCAGCAAGCTATGATGTCAATCAAGCTGGTATTGCTGAGCGTTATTACACGATGAATGGTCAAGTTTCCATGTCATTTGCTCCTTTTTCACTCTCGCATGACTATTCGCTAACAGAAAAGTGGACAAGTACATGGCTATATCTGCGTTCAAAGGGTGGTGCTAATGTAACCTTTTCAATTGATGGTGGTAAAACGTCAACACAACGTGTAAACCCTTCTGCAGCTGTACAAGCTGTGAAGCTGGATGGGGTTACTTCTCATGCAACAATTAAGGTAGATGGTTCAAACACGATACTTTTTGGCACTTCACAAGAGGGGCGCGAAGGTATTGTTCTTGATAACTTTAGTATGCGTGGTTCTTCTGGCACAACATTGGCGAAACTTCCTGAACAGATGTTGAAAGAGTTTGCTCATGTTCGTCCGTATGATCTCATTGTCTTCCAATTCGGTGTTAATGCAATTGATGCGGAAACAACTCCAGAAAGATTGAAAAAGTACATGAGTGAAATGAAACTTGTTGTAGACCTTTTCCACAAATGTTTCCCACAAACAAGTATTCTTATTGTAGGTAGTCCAGACCGTGGTTCAAAGACTTCACCCGATGGTACAATGAAAGGTGTTGAGATGCTAGTTGGTTATCAAGAGCAACTTGCTGCCGATTGTCATGTTGGTTTCTATAATCTGTTCCGTGCTATGGGCGGTCCTGGTACAATGATGCGTATTGTTGACGAACAGGGTATGGGAACTAAGGATTATGTACATATTAATTATAGGGGTGGTAAATATGTCAGCGAACGCATCTTCAAGTCAATTGTAGCAGGACAAAAGAATTATGCGAGACGTGAACAGTTAGCTGAACAATAAAATCTATTAGTATAATATAGAATCAGATGGAAATAAGTAATTTATTCAGCCAGTTTATGGCTATATTAAAAGTCTTCCTACATAATATAGAATCGTATGTCTCAAGCCTTGATTTTACGAAGGTAGCTGATATTCTGCTCTACAATCCGCGTGAACCGCTGCTTTTCTCTTCAGGAGCGTTTCTCTTTATTTTCCTTGTCTTCATGATAGGTTATTACTGCCTGCGGAACAAGGTAGATGGAAGACTTCTCTTTGTTACGCTTTTCTCTTACTATTTCTTCTACAAGAGTAGTGGCTTCTATTTTTTGTTGTTGATCATCGTTACTCTCAGCGATTTCTATATTGCTCGACGAGTTGCGAAAGGTAAGCATCCTAAGCTGTGGTTGGGTTTGACGCTGCTGATAGACCTTGGTCTTTTGGCTTATTTCAAGTACACCAACTTCTTTGCAGGAATGGTAGCACAGATGATTGGTGGTAATTTCCAGCCTTGGGACATCTTCTTACCTGTAGGAATTAGCTTCTACACCTTTAAAACTATTTCATATGTTATAGATGTATACAGAAAGAAGCTTGAACCAATGGAGTCACTTCTTGATTATGCTTTCTACGTCAGCTTCTTCCCAACACTCCTTGCTGGTCCGATTACTCGTGCAACCGACTTCGGTCCACAGATTCGTAAATCATTGCATATCAGCCGTGAGATGTTTGCTCAAGGAGTATTCTTTATTATTATTGGTCTTTTTAAGAAAGCTGTTATTTCTGATTATATCTCACAGAACTTTGTGGATCGTATCTTTGATAACCCAACACTCTTCTCAGGTGGAGAGGTACTTCTTGGTCTTTATGGCTATTGCATCCAGATTTACTGTGATTTCTCGGGATATTCTGATATGGCAATCGGTATTGCTTTGCTTCTTGGATTTAAGATTCCAATGAACTTCAATGCACCTCTTACAGCCGATTCGATGACTGACTTCTGGCGTCGTTGGCATATCTCGCTTTCTACTTGGATTCGTGATTATGTATATATATCACTTGGTGGAAATCAGAAAGGAACACTTCGTATGTATTTTAATCAGATGTTTGCTATGACGGCTTGTGGACTCTGGCATGGTGCATCGTTGAACTTTGTTGTTTGGGGTGTACTACATGGTGCATTGGTCTGCGTGCATAAGTTCTGGTCACAGACGGTTCTGAAACATGACCGCCGTTATCATCCTTCTGGTATTCGCCGTTTTGTGTCAGTATTCATCACCTTCCATGTCCTTTGTTTTACATGGCTTTTCTTCCGTTGTAAAGACTTTGATGCGGTATGGGTTATGGTTAAGCAGATGTTTACTAAGTTCAATCCTTCTGTCCTTCCTGATGTGTTCATGGGTTATAAGTATGTATTCATGCTGATGATATTTGCTCTTATTACACATTGGATACCAGATTCTTGGCAGAATCGATGTGTACGAGTACTTGAAAAGGGTGGCGTCTTTTTCTCTGCCATTGCGATAACTATTGTTATCTTTATTATCATGCAAGTGAAGAGTTCTGACATACAGCCATTTATTTACTTCCAGTTCTAATTGGAACTTTGAATTTAAGACTGCGCATACTGTTAAACTAAATATTAGCTTAATTGTATGCGCTGTTTGTTTTTACTTAGAATAAGTGATGATTATGTTCAAAATATAACTTTGAAAAATACTTACAAGTCTGTTGCTGATTTGCTATAAAAAACACAAATAGTAACTCAAAAAAATAGAGTCTGTAACTTTTTGTATATCAATATGTTGCAAAGTTGACAGTGAAAAGGTGCTTGGTAAGCTTTCAAAAGGGCGTTAGTAAGACTTCAAAAGGGCATCTTTTGCAAGTCAATTAGGCATCTTTTCAAAGCTAAAAGACCCTATATAGACTTTAAGAGGTGAGAAAATAATTTACATACTCTAATAAACAAAGACACAAAATGATTTTAGAAGACAAAAAATATGGTTATGAATAGAAGTTGTTCTATCAGTCTTTTTTGTTCAATTGTCTTTTGAGATTTGCTCTAATGATTTCCCACTAACATTCAATTGTTTTTTTTGTATTGCTCTTCACGGTCTTTTTTCTTTTAGCTGACATCTTTCGCTTACCTCTTAAACTCAGCATCCATTAGTGCTTACGAGCAACACAGAAACATATGTTAAGCCATATTTTTGATAAAATCCTTTGTTCTTCCATATCTTTTTTATACTTTTGGCAATTGAATTCAACGATATAAAGATGAGACAAATCATTAATCATTTTACTGATGATGACCTTTACAAGCTTACAATGTGCTGTGCCGTCATTGACAACTATCCACGTGCACATGTTTGCTACCATTTTGTTGACCGCGATGACACAGTTTATCCAGAAGGTTTCGCACGTGAAGTGGAACATCAGGTAGAGTTATTGGAGTCGGTTATTATTACTGATGAAGAAATAAATTTCCTTCGCAAAAAGTGTTATTATTTGCCAGAGTGGTTCTTAACTTACCTCCGTGGCTTTCGCTTTTCACGAGAGTGGGTTAAGGTATGGCAGAATGAAGATGGACACCTTCATATAGAATTTGAAGGGCTATGGGCTGATACAATTCTGTTAGAAGTGAAGATGCTTGCCATTATTTCAGAATTATTCTATATGTTTAACGACCAGGCTCAAGAATTTGATTACCAAGAACTTTATGACAAGACTTATCATAAGACAGAGCGATTACTTGAGGCAGGCTGCGTATTCTCTGATTTTGGCACACGTCGTCGTGCCAGCCTTACGGCAGAAGATACGGCTGTGCGTGCCATGAAGGATTGTTATGATAGTCGTGATTGGAAAGGTCGTTTTGTAGGAACAAGCAATATCCACCTTGCGATGAAGTATGATCTTACTCCTGTTGGAACTATGGCACACGAGTTCATCTGTGCTATTGGTGGTATGTTCGGTCCTCAAATGGCAAACTATATAGCAATGGAAGCATGGCGCAGAACCTATCGTGGTGCGTTAGGAACATACCTCTATGACTCCTTTGGTTGGGATATCTTCTCTTACAATTTCTCTGAAGACTTTGCTAATCAGTTTAAGGGGTTGCGTATTGATTCAGGAGATAATTTCGAACAATTAGAGAAAATCATAGCTAAATATAAGTCTTTTGGTATTGATGCACGCGATAAGCAGGTTTTATTCTCAAATGCTTTAGATACCGATAAGGCTATTGAAATTCAACGTTATGCTAAGAGTCGTGTAAAACCATCATTTGGTATTGGTACGCACTTTACCAATGATTTCCCACATGTAAAGCCAATGAACATTGTGATAAAGTTGGTTGCCGTAAAGATAACGGAATCGTGGCCATTCTATAATGATACTTGTAAGATTTCTGAAGATAAGGGAAAACATACAGGTAAGCCTGAGGTTATAAAACGATTTATGGAAGCTATACATTACACAGAATAAACATTCCGTTTGATTTATTTGTATCGAAAGAAGGACAATAAACAAAAGGCGGTAATAAGTTGATGATTCTTTCATCACCTATTACCGCCTTTTACCGTTTTACATTATTTTATTTTGAAGGAGTGGAGGCTTCTATCCTCTTCAATCCCTTCTGATAATAGATATAATAGAGTATTCCAGAGAGTGTTAAGCCAAATGGGAAAGCATACCATACACCTAAAAGTTTGTAATTCATTATAACGCCGAAGATATAGCCTAAGGGTAATGATACAACGAAGTAAGATATAAAGGCAATCCAAATCAGTGGGCGTACGTTGGCTGTACCTCGCATTGCGTTAGCATAATTACACTGCATACCATCTCCAAATTGATAAATCATAAATGGAATAATCGTCATAGAAACCATCGAAATAACGTTTACATTATCAGTAAAGAGTCCACCAATAATATGGCGGAAGATAAAGACTGGTACAGAAGTTACTAATGCAAGCAAGAAAACCAGATGAATACCAGCTGTTGCTGTTCGTCTTACAGCAAGGAAATCACGCTGACCCATAAAATTGCTGATGCGCACAGCTACCGCTGCTGCTAATCCGTAGTAAATCATATATCCCAACTGTGAGATTGTCAGCATAACTTGATGAGCAGCCAAAGACTCTGTGCCAAACCAGCCCACCATCAAACTTGAAAGGCTAAAGGCAGCAGTCTCCATACCCATCTGCAATGCCAAAGGAAATCCAAGAACTGTAATCTTCTTAAAATCTGCATAATGAACTTTTCCAGTGTTCCACCCTTCCTTATATTCTCTATATTTCTTACTAACGAAGAAGATGCCAACCATGACTATAGTCATCATGATACGTGAAATCATCGTGGAGAGTCCAGCACCTAACAATCCCATCTCTGGCATTCCCAAATTACCATAAATAAGTATCCAATTACCAAAGATATTCATTACGTTGCCACCTATAAGTATCCACATTGCGACTTTAGTATCTGTGATACCATCTGTAAACTGGCGGAAAGTATTGAACCAACAGACAAAAGGTAAAGAAACAAGTTGAATAAGAAAATAAGGACGGATAAGGGGTAATAATTCTTCTGGTTGTCCTAATCGGTGAACATTCAGATAAAGAACAATCATGATGAATGACAAGAACAACGCCATACATGTATTCGCAGCCGTAGCACTCTTCATCAACTCACCAATGCGATGTGTATTTTCTTGTCCATATAGAATTCCAACAAGTGCAGTAACTGCGTACGTAAAACCAATAGCAAAAATTATAACCAGTGTAAACATATTGTTGACAAAAGCCGCTGCTGCTAATTCCTCTGTACTATGATGACCTATCATAAGCGTATCGGCAAAATTAAGAATGAGGTTTCCTAATTGTCCGATGATGATTGGAACACCTAAATAAGTAAGATTTTTATAGTGTGTTTCGTACTTTGTAAATTGATATGACATAACTGTTTTTGCTATTTATTATCCTAAGTGTGCTGCAAAGGTACGAAAAAATGTTGTATTTTCATACATAGTTTTAATTTACTTACTTCTTTCTATGCTTGAGATATTATAAATTTGAGAAGGGGGAGGGCAACAATAAAAAAGGAGACCAAGCGGTCTCCTCTAAATAATATAGTATATGTTCTAATGATTTACAAGTCAAACTTGTAACCCAAAGTAATCTGGAATACGCTGTTCTTAGCATCAAAGTTTTTGTATGCTTTGCTAATACCCCAATTGTAACGAGCATCAAGCTGAATATTGTTGTATTCGTAAGAAACACCTACTGGAATAGAAACGTCTACAGACTGTGCCTTAAACGGATTTTCAAATGCATCCAAGTTGTTTTGCTTTATTTTGTTGCTAACATTAAAGCCTGGCTGAACACCAAGTTTTACTGCGAGTCCCTTTACTACATAAACGTTTGCCATAATTGGAACATTTATATAATCAAGGCGATTAGTAGCATCGGTATATTTACCGAAGTTGTACTTTGTACCCTGCATAGAGTAAAGTGCGCCTGCGCTTAAAGAGAAAATGTCACTAACCTGATATTCACCTTCAATACTAGCAACGAGACCGATGCGTGGGTCAGAATCTTTAAACTCTGTAACGTTTGCAATACTAACACCAACCTTTGGCTGCAAATTGAAAGAACCTACTGCATGTTGTGCGAATGTAGCTACTGATGAAAGCATCAATGCTGCTACGAATAAAACTTTTTTCATAACTCTTTTGTTGTTAATTTGGTATAAATGTATTCAATGTATTATCCTTTTATCCTTATCATATTGTACTTAGTGTAAATACACTTTCAAAGAAATAGAATCATTTTTCTCATATTTAGTGTGTGCGAAGATAGAGGAAACTCATGCGTTTCGTGTTAAATTGTATTTATCTAATGTTATAACAAATGAATTTCAAACAAAAAGGTGATTAGAGGAAGGAATGCTTTCTCTAACCACCTTGTTATTTATTCTACAATCTTCTTTAATATAAGAAGCTCAATGTTCTTATTTTACCTCACAACTCAGTTCCTTGCCCTCAGAGAGTTCTCTTACACTGCTAAGGGTTGAAACTGCAATGTTGTAGAGTGCTTCCTTTGTAAAGAAAGCTTGATGAGAAGTCAAAACAACGTTTGGAACCATCAACAAACGAGCCAATACGTCATCATCAATCATCTTATCACTCTTATCCTCATAGAAGTATTCTTTCTCCTCTTCATAAACGTCAAGACCCGCAGAACCAACCTGCTTTGTACGCAGACCTTCAATAAGGTCTTCCGTATGAATAAGCTGACCACGACCAGTATTGATAATCATGACACCCTTCTTCATCTTTGCAATGCTTTCCTTATTAATAAGGAACTTCGTATCAGGAGTCAATGGGCAGTGAAGCGAGATAATATCACTATTAGCATAAAGTTCATCAAGCTGTACAATCTTTACACCATATTGTTTTGCAAACTCTTGATCAGGATAAAGGTCGTATGCCATGATGTTCATACCAAAGCCATGAAGAATCTTAATAAGTTCTTTTGCAATACGCCCCATACCAACAATACCTGCTGTCTTACCATACATATCAAAACCTAACAAGCCATGTAGGGTAAAGTTTCCTTCACGCGTACGGTTTACAGCACGGTATATTTTACGGTTCAAACTCAGCATCAATGCAACAGCATACTCAGCAACAGCATGTGGAGAGTAGGCTGGTACATGTGTTACCTTAATACGACCTTCTGCCGCCTTAAGGTCAACGTTATTGAAACCTGCACAACGAAGTGCAACGAGCTTAACACCATTATTCACCAACTCATCAATAACTCTTGCGTCACACTCAGCATTTACGAAAATACATACCACATCTGCACCTTTAGCCAAAGGTACTGTACTAATACTGAGACGCTCTTGATAATAGCGAATATCAAAATTATAATCTTTGTTTACTGCGTTGAAAGACTCAATGTCATACGACTTTGCGTCGAAAAATGCTATCCTTATTGCCATTTGCATAAAATGTTTTAATAATTATAAGTGCTTTAAATATTTCTTCTTTATATATAAACTTATAAGAGAGCATGTCTCGTTATCTCAAATCTCAGGTTGTTTTATTTATATCACTTAAGACTTTGCAAAGGTACATATAAATTGTAATACTTGCAAATATTTACCTTTTACAGGATTGTATTTAGACAATTCTCTCGTTACGTCAAACATAAAGATAGAGTATTGGCCCTTTATAATTAGCATTTGATCAATCCATTTTTTATTTATTACTGATGGAGAAGATAGCGTATTTGTTTGAGACATTGGTCTACTCGCGGATCTAACATATGTTTCCATACATCTCCTAATAAAGCCCACCACTAAGATTCTGGTTCTATAACGAATCGTGTGGGTAAATAGTTTTTCCTTGCCAGCGTTCCTATGTTTACTGGCTTTATGGCTGAACAGATGAAGACGAATTAATCTACAAAGTATAAAGGAGTT
>ERZ772926.753-NODE-753-length-17063-cov-4.800858_pt1 | contig 17063 bp, 12 predicted proteins | sample MGYA00511136_ERZ772926 | MGnify/ENA primary metagenome ERZ772926 (study PRJEB29015, sample SAMEA2737917) | human oral metagenome | biome: human oral; feature: human-associated habitat; material: dental | place: China | collected 2153 ... | reverse complement strand
GGTTCTCTATGAATGCCAGCGCACGGTCAATATGATTTTCTTTTTCCATCTTTTGACTATTTTCTAATGTCTTTTTTATGCGTACAAAGTTACGGAAAAAGTTCAGTATGACTACTGCTTCCAAATTATTTTCACGAAGAAAAGAATTTCTTTTCATGAAAAAAAATATTTTTCTTCACGTAAATAAATATTTCTTTTCATGAAAATAATTCGCAGTTGGTTGTTTTCTTTCGAATCTTCGTGTGTAAGACGGGATTTTATAGTATCTTTGCAAGTAGATAAAAGAACACATTTTAGATGGAAAAGAAGAAACAGATAGATTGCTTTCTGCCGTATAGCACAGCTGCAATGATGCAGTCGCTTGCTGCACAGTTGTACGAGGACGGTGTGGTGAACAATATATATATGTTAGCTGCAGATGTCCTACCTACAGAGGCATTGCCTCAGTATGCGCATCAGTTGCAGACCGGCGACTTGCTTTCTCTGGCTACTATGCGCCTTATAGCGACAACAGCAACAGCCGATTATGCTCTGCTTTACTTGAAGCAAGGGCCTGTCACGTTAGGTTATCGTGTGCTTGAGCGAATGCTGCAGGTGGCTGAGGAGACTGGTGCGGCAATGGTTTATGCTGACCATTATTCAGTGGAAGCAGGCAAGACCGTGAAACATCCTGTTACAGCCTATCAATTGGGCAGCATCCGAGATGACTTTGATTTCGGTTCTGTCGTACTTCTCAAGACAGCGTATTTGAATGAATATGCTACAAGAGAGGTGATAAAGGATTATCAGTTTGCTGGTTGGTACGACCTCCGTCTCTTCCTCAGCCGTAAGGGAGAACTCTTCCATCTGAATGAATATCTCTATACAGAAGAAGAGGACGACCTACGTGCAAGCGGTGAGAAGCAGTTTGATTACGTGAATCCTCGCAACCGTGAGGTACAGATTGAGATGGAGCAGGCGGCTACAACACACCTCGCTGCAATTAATGCCTTGGTCGATACCACGCTGTATGCACAGCCTGACTTCTCAGGTGAGGCTTTCCCTGTGGAGGCTTCGGTGGTGATTCCAGTCTTTAATCGTGAGAAGACAGTGCGCGATGCGGTTGTTTCAGCACTCTCGCAGAAGACAGACTTTCCTTTTAACGTTATCGTTGTAGACAATCATTCGACAGACGGAACAACGGAGATTCTCTCCTCATTGGCTGCTGATGAACGTCTTGTGCATCTTATTCCTACACGTACTGACCTTGGTATAGGTGGCTGTTGGAACTATGCTATCAATGATGCGCATTGTGGTCGCTTTGCTGTTCAGCTGGATAGTGATGACCTTTATTCTTCTGAGAATACTTTGCAGACAATTGTCAACGCTTTTCACGAGCAGAAGGCAGCGATGATTGTAGGCTCTTACCGTATGTGTGACTTCGATCTTAACACCCTTCCACCGGGCTTGATTAGCCATAATGAGTGGACAGAGGATAATGGTTGCAACAATGCCCTGCGTATCAACGGACTCGGTGCACCACGTGCTTTCTTTACTCCTTTGGTTCGTCAGCATCAATTCCCTAACACAAGTTATGGCGAAGACTATGCTATGGGCTTGGCTTTCAGTCGTCGTTTCCGTATCGGACGAATCTATGATGAACTTTATCTCTGCCGTCGTTGGGGTGGAAATAGTGATGCTGTATTGAGCATTGATAAGGTAAATGCTAACAATCACTATAAAGATCAGCTGCGTACAGTTGAAATCTTAGCACGTCAGAAACAAAACCAAGATCGAGAGAAAGGGCTAACTGATTTTTTTCATAACCAGCTGAACCAATGGCAAGATGTTGCAAAACGTTTTGAAGAGTTGAAAGGTGTGCAGACGCGTGAGGTGGGTTCAGCCCTTGCGCAATTTAATCCTGCACGCTTGGTGAGTACAGGTGCTAAGATAGATAAGGCTACGCTGGCTAAGCGTCCTTGCTTTCTTTGTGAAAAGAATCGCCCGGAAGAGCAGATAACACTGCCTTTTGGAGAAGGGTTTGATATTCTTATCAATCCTTTCCCAATCCTTCCTGTTCATTTCACAATCCCTTCTCGCCATCATCAACTTCAGGCAATAGCAGAGAATTACGTACAGATACATCGTTTACTAAGGGCTTATCCACAGTTGATGGTGTTCTACAACGGTCCAAAGTGTGGTGCCAGTGCGCCCGACCATCTACACTTTCAGGCAGGAACAAGTGGAATACTCCCTTTACAACGTGACTGGCAACGGCTCCGTGAGACTTCTGTTCCGCTCTTGAAACTGAATGATGCGGAGGGAATCTATGAGATAAAAGACTATATCTGTCCAGCTTTAGCCATCGTGAGTCATACTGAGAAGAACGATGTAGAGTTGTTCAACTATTTATATGAGGCATTACCTTTGAAGGAAGATGAGACAGAGCCAATGATGAATATTGTTGCTTGGCGCAGCGAGGAAGGCTTTGTTTCGGTTGTGTTCCCACGTGAGAAGCATCGTCCTGATTGCTATTCGGCAGAAGGAGAGGCACAATGTCTTGTCAGTCCGGGTAGCTTGGATATGGCAGGATTGCTGATATTGCCTCGTCAAAGTGATTTTGAAGGGATGACTACAGAACGTGCTAAGGCCATTTTGCATGAGGTGTCGCTGTCGAATGAAGTAATGGCAGAAGTTGTGAAACGGATTTGCAATAAGGCGGTTGACCTCGCTTTCGATGATTGGAAGCAAGAACCTATAGTTTCGGTAGGTATTGTTAGCGGAGAAGAAATACGTTTTCAGTTAAATGGTACTTATACGATAGCAAACAAGGAGGTGACAGGCAAGCAAACTGTAAAGTTCAAAGACGGACAAATTCTGTGGGATTCTGTGGCCTATCAGGAACTTTGTTTTACTCCACAAGAGGATGATATGTCCTTTACTTTGGAAGATGTTACGATTGGAGTAGACTTCCATTGGGAGCGCAAAGAGGTACAAACCTTCCTCGGCAAGCTACGCTTTGTCGTTGATGGAGATAAACTCTGGGCTATCAATGAACTGCCGGTAGAATGTTATTTGGCAAGTGTAATTTCAAGTGAGATGAATGCCACATCTTCATTAGAACTTTTGAAGGCACATGCTGTTATCTCTCGCAGTTGGCTGTTGGTACAGATGAGAAGGCGAAAAGCCATAGAAATGGGCATTCAGGCGGCTTCAGCACCGATGAAGGTGTCGGATGAGGAAGGTGTGGTTTGGTATGATAGTGATGCTCACACACTGTTTGATGTCTGCGCAGACGACCATTGTCAACGTTATCAGGGTATTACGAAAGCAACGAGCCCACATGTTGAAGAGGCTATTAAGGCTACACGTGGTCAGTTGTTGATGAATGGTAAGGAAATATGTGATGCCCGTTTCAGTAAGTGCTGTGGTGGTGTGTCAGAAGAGTATGAGTACTGTTGGGACAATAACCATAAGCCTTATTTACTCTCGATAGTGGATAATGCACCTTTAGGAACAGCTCCTACAATTGACCTCACGGATGAGGCGGTGGCGAGGGAGTGGATTCTTTCTTCGCCAGAGGCGTTCTGTAACACAAAAGATGTGACAGTCTTGGGTCAAGTACTTAATAACTACGATCAAGAGACACAGGACTTTTATCGTTGGACAACGGACTTTACGCAAGCAGAACTTGCCGACTTGATTTGTCGTAAGAGTGGTCTTGACTTTGGAGAGATTATCAATCTCTTGCCTTTGGAGCGTGGTAAGAGCGGTCGTATCACTCGTTTGAAGATTGTAGGGACAAAACTCACGCGTATTATCGGTAAGGAATTAGAGATAAGACGTACGTTAAGTGGGAGCCATCTCTATAGTTCTGCTTTCGTGGTAGAACGTAGTGAGGTTGTGAATGGTGTCCCACAGCACTTCCGTCTTGTTGGTGCTGGATGGGGACATGGTGTTGGCTTGTGTCAGATTGGTGCTGCTGTAATGGGCGAGAAGGGCTATCGATATGATGAAATTCTCCATCATTATTACCAAACAGCAACCATTGAGGCACATTATAAATAAAGCATACGAAGATGCACGAGGAGCAGAAGATAATAAATGGAATACCTATTGTGAACCAGTGGCGCAGTCATTGGCTTTGGCTTCCTACGCTCTATTTGACACGTGGGCTTCCGTATGTTATTCTGTTGATGACTTCATTAGTCTATTACAATAGAATGGGCTTGTCGAATGGTGCTATCACGCTGACTTCCTCATGGTTTCTTCTGCCGTTTATCCTCCGCCCTTTGTTGGGAAGATTTGTCGTTGGCTATTGGAGTAAGTATGCTTGGATTATCCTGACAGAGTTGGTTATGGCATTAAGTTTAGGAGGAATAGCCTTTACGGCACCAACGTCTAACTGGTTTGAATGGACTGTTTTCTTCTTAATGATAATAGCAACGGCAGCGGCACTGCATGATGTGGCTATCGAAAGACTTTATAAGCGTGAAGCTACTTTGTATCATCGTCCTGCTTTCTTTGGTGTTCGAGCAGTTTCTTATTTGCTATCTATTATCGTTGGAATGGCTATTCCTGTCACGATAGCAGGTAATTTAGAGGTTATCAATAGGACTGTAGCTCCTTCATGGTCATCTATCTTTTGGATTTTATCAACTTTGGTGACTTGCTTGATGTTGCTACATGCTATCACGCTTCCTAAAGACAATATTCATGCAAACCTCCCGATATGGAGTGGGGTGACACGTCAATGGTGGCACGATGTCAAGGCAGCCTTTATACGTCGTCCTCATTACGTGGCTAACTTATGTTTCTTATTCTGTTTTCTAATACCTGAAGGGATGTTCTTCAGAATAGCACCTCTCTTCTTGATTGACCCTGGGAGTAATGCTGGATTGGCACTCTCACCACAAGAGTTAGGCTTGGTATTAGGAACAGTGGGCACGTTCTCGCTGATAGGAGGGAGTGCTATGGGAGCAACATTGGTGAGGAAAGATGGTTTGAAACGTTGGTTGTGGCTGTTTGTGATAGCTTTTACCTTACCAAAGTTTGTCTTTGTCTACCTCAGTTATTACTTTGTTTCCACCTTATCTATCATCAATCTGTGTATGATAGTTGAACAGTTCGGAGCAGGACTTGGTCTGACGGTTTATGTTGTATGGCTTGCTCACTGCACAAAAGGGGAACACTCCACATTTACTTATTCATTAGGTACGGCTATCACTGCTTTCTCATTGGTGATGACAGGATGGTTTACTGGTTTCTTGCAGGAGTATGTGGGTTATCGTCGCTTCTTCCTCCTTGTAGCAATCTTAGGTGTTATCAGCTTTGTCGCGACCTACTTTATACCTGTCACAGAGGAGATAGGAAAGAGAAAAAGAATGGTTTGATAACGCTTGACATGACGGCTTAGCTGTTTGTTTTTAGCCGTTAACCTTTATAAAAAGTCATGAATTTGTTTGTGTCTCACGGAAAATGTTGTACTTTCGCAAATAGATAGTTATAAAAAAAAGTAAATAAGATGAAGATTAAGTATTTCTTAATGACAGCTGTTGTCACTTTGATGACAGCCTGTGGTACGGCTTCAAAGGTTCCTTTGACGGGTCGTACGCATCGTATCAGTGTTTCCGATGCACAGCTTTTGAGTCTCAGTAATCAGGAATATACAAAATTTATGGCATCAGCAAGGAAGTCTGCCGATGCAAAGAATACGGCTATGGTTCAGCGTGTAGGTCGTAATCTTGCTAATGCGGTGGAAACTTACTTGCGCAATAATGGTTATGCTAATGAGATAAACAATTTCAAATGGGAGTTTAATCTCGTTCAGGACAAGCAGGCTAATGCCTTCTGTATGCCGGGTGGTAAGATTGTTGTTTATGAGGGATTGCTACCTTACACACAGAATGAGGCAAGCTTGGCAATCGTTTTGGGGCATGAGATTGCGCATGCTGTAGCTAAGCACAGTGCTGAGCAGATTACAAAGCAGATGAATCAGCAGATGGGAACCAATATCTTGGGTACTGTCTTGAACTCGGCTGTTGGTAGTGGAGTAGGCGATATTGCTTCACAGGTAGCAGGTGGATACTTCTCTTTCCGTAATTTGAAGTATAGTCGTGATAATGAAAGTGAAGCTGATTATATGGGACTTATCTTTGCTGCAATGGCTGGATATGACCCAGCAAATGCTGTAACATTCTGGCAACGAATGGCTGCAGCAACTAATAGTAATCGTTCTGAGATTTTGAGTGATCACCCTTCTGATGCTCGTCGTATTGAGGATATCAAGAAGTGGCTGCCAGAAGCTGAGAAATATTATCGTGGTCGTGGCTCTAATCGTGTCTCTTCTGCGGGATATTCACAGTCGTCTGGGACATTACATGTAGGCGGTTCTTCGTCTTCTAAACGCTCAAATAGGCGTTGATAAAGTTGATTAACTATCATTTATGATATCTTCTTACGGCTATTTGTTTTTTCAAGAACGAAAGCAAATAGCCGTAATTTTTATATGATTATTACTGTTTGATAAAAAACGAAATGACATTCTTTTGTATGTGGAACTCCTCTCAAATTAACATAATCATACAAGGCTTGGAAAAATAAAACCCTTCAGACCAAATGTCTGTCTTTGTTTTTTGCTTGAATAGCTTACTTTTGACGGCTGATTAACCCCATTTTTATAGTATATTATAAGCTGATGAGTACTCCGCACCATTGGTGCGAAGCACTAACACGAGATGTGCTAAGCATTAACACGTCATGAGTTAAGCACGAATACGTATGTTGGATATACAAAGATGCGAGCATAATGGTCATCATATTGAATATCAAAAGCCACTAACGGCTAACTTATACGAAATGTTTATTAGGTGTTATGATTTGTATTATATTGTCATCTTGTAAAGAAATACTTTTCTGATAGTTGGTAAGTAGCTGTTAAAGTGTTATTTTTTTTGTGAAAGATTTGATGGAATCATCTTTTATTATTATCTTTACAAACGAAATTAAACCTTTAAAGCTATGATGGATTATCTGATACAAAACCTGTGGTTAACATGGTTGTTAGTAGGTCTTGTTTGTCTGATTTTAGAGTTGATGAACGGAGACCTTTACCTTATGTGCTTTGCGATAGGTAGTTTATGTGCCTCACTTACTTCCGCATTCACGGATAGTTTTGTTGTTCAAGTTGTGGTATTTGCAGTCTTCTCTGTATTGAGTATTTTCTTAGTACGACCAGTTGCACTTAAATATCTTCATCAAGGTGCAGATAAAAGATTAAGTAATGCTGAAGCATTGATTGGTCGTGAAGGAAAGGTGACAGACGCTATTGAGGCTGGTGGATACGGCAGAGTAAAGATAGATGGTGACTCCTGGAAGGCGCAGTCTATTGATGGTGCTGCAATTGACCAAGGTGTTGCTGTACGTATTTTACGACTTGACTCTATAATTGCAACGGTTGAGCGTTGTTAGAAAGTTATCTGATAATAATTAAATAAAACAAATAATAACCTTCGAATTCTCCCTTTGTTAAGATAAAAAGACGAGTGGGGAAAATCAAAAACTTTAATGCTTATGGATATGATAGCTTATGTGCTAATTGCTATTGTTGTGTTAGCACTCGTTTTTGCCAAGATGTCAATTGTGATTATCTCACAAAGTGAAACAAAGATTATTGAACGCCTTGGAAAGTATTATGCAACTCTTCAACCCGGTATCAACATCATTATCCCTTTCATTGATCATGCTAAGGATATTGTAGCATTGCGTGCAGGACGTTATACCTATACAAACTCAATTGACTTGCGTGAGCAGGTGTATGACTTCGATCGCCAGAATGTGATTACAAAGGATAATATTCAGATGCAGATTAATGCACTACTTTACTTCCAGATTATCGATCCGTTCAAGGCTGTTTATGAGATTAATAACTTGCCAAATGCGATTGAGAAGTTGACACAGACAACGCTTCGTAATATCATTGGTGAGATGGAACTTGACCAAACGCTTACTTCACGTGATACAATTAATACTAAGTTGCGTGCCGTTCTTGATGATGCTACAAACAAGTGGGGAATCAAGGTAAATCGTGTTGAGCTTCAGGACATTACTCCTCCAGCAAGTGTTTCAGAGGCAATGGAGAAGCAGATGCAGGCTGAACGTAATAAGCGCGCAACAATTCTTACCAGTGAAGGACAAAAGCAGTCGGCTATCCTCCAGTCTGAAGGTGAGAAGCAGGCAGCCATTAACCGTGCTGAAGCTAACAAGCAGCAACAGATTCTTATTGCTGAAGGTGAGGCAGAGGCTCGCATTCGTAAGGCTGAGGCTGAAGCTATTGCCATTCAGAAGATTACAGATGCAGTTGGTCAGAGTACGAATCCAGCAAACTATCTTATTGCACAGAAGTACATTCAGATGCTTACAGAACTCGCTCAGAACAATAATCAGAAGACTGTTTACCTGCCATTTGAGGCAAGTAATCTGATGGGTTCTATTGGTGGAATTAAAGATATGTTTAAGTGATTCTCCTATTGAGCGTCACTTCTACTGCGAACAATAAAAATAAACACTAAAATAGATGACTACTTCGTGAGGTTCTTTTGTTATAGAGGAGCTTTACGAAGTGAGTCTTTGAAGAGATGAAAAAGCTTTGTATCTTTTGTGGTGCACGTCCTAACTTTATAAAGGTAGCACCAATTATCAGGGTAATCAATAGACTTTCTGAGGAGAATAGTTCTCATAAGGTTTCTTATTCACTGGTTTATGCGGGTAGTGCAGATGACCCTACACTCGAAGATCAGCTCTTTGAAAACCTTTCCATTCGCAGACCAGATGTTTATCTTGGCGTAGAGTGTGAGAACTTGAATGAGCTTACAGGTCAGGTAATGTCTAAGTTTGAGAAGTATCTGCAAGAGAATCCATCTAATGTGGTTATCGTTGTAGACGACCTTGCTTCTACAATGGCAGCTGCTATCGTGACTAAAAAGCAGGCAATAACACTTGCACATATTGCAGCTGGTACTCGTTCGTTTGATATTACGATGCCTAAGGAAATCAATCGCTTGGTGATTGATGGTCTTTCAGACATACTCTTTACAGCCGGATTTAGTAACAATAGTATTGCTAACAAGGAAGGTGCAGAGTTATCGAAGGTTTATATGGTGGGTAATATTCTCATTGATAATATCCGCTATGACCGTGAGCGTATTGAGGGTATGAGGCTCTCGGATATTGACGAGTTGGCTGGCTTACCTTTGAAAGAGGGTAACTACCTTGTCTTCACATTGAACCGTAAGGCTTTGTTGGCTGACCAAGACAATCTTGAACGAATGTTACACGTATTGAGTGAGACTGCTGGTGACATGCCAATCATTGCTCCTCTCCGCGACTCAGCTGTACAAGTTATCATGGCACTTAGCTTGAAGAAGAATATCAAACTCCATAACCTCCATATTGTCAAACCATTGGGTTATCTTGAATTTGCTTATCTTACAGCTCATGCTAAGGGAATCATTACTGACTCTGGTAATGTTGCAGAGGAAGCAACATTCAATGGTGTGCCATGTATTACGCTTAATAGCTATACAGAACACATTGAGACAGCAAAGGTAGGTTCTAACGTTCTCGTTGGTGAAGACCCAGAACTACTCCGTTCGGCGTTGTCTGATATGGTATCAGGAACTTGGAAGAAGTGTGGTGTTCCAGAACGTTGGGATGGTCGTTCAGCTGAGCGTGTTGTTCAAATCCTACTCGAACGTCATTAATTAGCATTTATATTGAGAGTGGCTTTAACTCTCTTAATGTAAGGACAGATATTCTTGTTGTTCGCTATCATTATAGAATAGTCGGACAATAGAGGATATCTGTCCTTATTGTTTCAATAGGATAAATGTTCAAAGGACTAACTATGGTTTTTATGTATGGAGTATAAAGTAATTAAGTTCGTAAGATATTGCGCGGTAATTAGTGCTTAGCACTATTGGTGTTTACCACCAGCACGATATGTGCGGAGTACTAACACGTCGGCTGAAGGTGGAAGGGTAGGGATGTTACGGTTATCATTACAAATATAGTATGACGTTAATGTTTGTCTAATATTGTAATTGTTTGCCAGACAGATGTATTTCTTAATCCAAGAATCTTTCCTTGCCAGTAATCATAATTATGAATTGTGAATTATAAATTATGAATTAAAGAAGTAATCATAATTATGGATTTTGAATTATGAATTCTGAATTATTTAGTACCTTTGCATGAGTCTTTTAAATAGCAAAAGTTTATGCACGCACATATAGATAACTATACTTATCTGACGCAAGCACCAGTCCATCGTGTCATTATCACAATGGCGATACCGACTATTATCTCAATGCTTGTGACGGGATTATACAATATTGCCGACACGTTCTTTGTTGGCAAGATTGATACACAAGCAACTGCAGCAGTGGGAATAGTATTCTCTCTAATGTTTTTCGTGCAGGCAATGGGTTTTTTCTTTGGGCATGGTTCGGGTAATTATATCTCTCGTGGGTTGGGCGCACGTCGCCATGAGAACGCTGTGAAAATGGCTTCCACAGGCTTTTTTAGTTCGTTCTTTTTTGGATTAGTCATTCTTATTTTTGGTGAAATATTTCTTACACCACTCTCTCTGATGCTGGGTAGTACAGCTACCATCCTTCCTTACACAGAAGACTATATGCAAGTCATCCTACTTGGCGCACCTTTCTTGACATCATCACTTACTTTAAACAACCAGATGCGATTGCAAGGAAACGCCAACTTTGCGATGTATGGGATTGTGACAGGTGCTATTTTAAACGTACTTCTTGACCCTTTCTTTATCTTTACTTGTGGTATGGGAGTTAGTGGAGCAGCATGGGCAACAGTGATAGGACAGGCAGTGTCCTTCGTTATCCTTTTCTTAATGACGCGCAGGGGAGAGAATATTGCTATCAAGTTTCGCAATTTTTCGCCTTCAATACAGATGTATAAGGAAATCTTCTATGGTGGTAGTCCTTCTTTTATGAGGCAAGGTTTAGCTTGTATTGCCACAATGTCCTTAAATTTAGCAGCAGGTGTTTATGGCGATTCGGCTATTGCAGCGATGAGTATTGTTGGGCGTATTGCAATGCTTTCTTTTGCTGTTGTCATCGGATTGGGACAGGGATTTCAGCCTGTCTGTGGCTTTTGTTATGGAGCAGGGTTATACGACAGGTTGAAGGAAGCCTATAAGTTTACGGTAACTATTGGTACGATTTTTCTTATCGTGTTAGCTATTATCGGCTGGATGATAAGTGGAACGCTGATAGGTGTCTTCCGTGATGACCCCGAGGTGATTGCTATTGGTGTTGTAGCCTTGCGATGGCAGCTTTGTGTTTTTCCTGTTAATGCTCTTATTTTGGCAAGCAATATGCTTGCTCAGACCTGCCGCAAGCCGTGGCGTGCAAATATCTTGGCTGCTGCTCGACAAGGTTTGTTCTTTATTCCGCTTATCTTTATTCTCCCATCTTGTTTTGGACTGTTGGGTGTAGAGATGTGTCAAGCCGTCAGTGACTTGCTCTCTTTCACACTTACAGTACCTATTGTTATTTACACCTTCCGTGAGTTTACGCGTGAAGCAGCAGAAAGGAAAGCATCCGTATGAGTACACTTTATATTAAAAATATGGTTTGTGATCGCTGTAAAATGGCTGTTAGCCAAACTTTGCAGCAGCTTAACCTACACCCAACAAAGGTGGAATTAGGTGAGGTTAGTGTTGAAGAAGTCCCATCTTCATCCCAATTAGCTACCCTTCGGATAGTCCTTAAAGAGCTCGGTTTTGAACTTCTTGACGACCGTCGTCAGCAAACCATCGACCATATCAAGTCTGCTTTAATCAGACTTGTACATTACCATGATAATCAAAGTTCAACTAATCTTAGTGATTATCTTTCATCTGAACTTCGTCAGGACTATAGTGCGCTTTCAAAACTCTTCTCTGAGGTCGAAGGAAAGACTATCGAAAGATATTATATCGAGTTGCGTATAGAGCGGGTGAAAGAGTTTATTCGTTATGATGAGTTGACCTTGACGCAGATAGCCCTTCGCATGAACTATTCTTCTGTAGCTTATCTCTCCAGTCAGTTTAAGTCAGTAACCGGCATGACTCCCAGTCAGTTCAAGGGAATGAAAGATAATCTTCGAACACCTTTAGATAAACTTTAAACAGTTCTTGTTTACGATAATCTTATACTCTTTAGGTGAGTGTTAGTATTGTTGTTATGTTTAGGATGTGAGGTAGCAGTATATAGAGAGGTAATAGATGAGTGTTTTAATGGCGTAAAGCAGTATTCTTTGTAATAATATTTTACCCATAAAATTTCAATAGGGCGTTAATAGCATTGCAATTAAGCCTTAATAGACTTCTAAAAGACGCCCTTTAAGAAGCTTACTAACGCCCTTTTGAACCCTAACTAAGCACCTCTTCTTACACGCTTTTATAACTATTTGATATCGTGATAGTTATAAGAGTGCGTTTTAAGGGGATTTTTTGATGTTTTAATACTGAATGAGGTGTGATTTGTGTAAAGATATTTCGCAGCCTTCGATATGATAAATCGGACTCCTTTAAATAGTATTGTTTGCTTTACTTATGAGGCAATACGATAAGTTATAATCTTTATCCATAATTCTATAAGAGATCTTTAATAATATATGTGTAACTTTGCAGGTGTTAAGTAGAAGATATTTTATAACATTATAAGAGTAATAGAAAGGAAAGAATTATGAAGAAGAGTGTTTTTGCAGTAAGTGGTATGAAGTGTGGTCATTGTAAGGCAACGGTAGAGAATGCTTTAAAAACTGTTCCAGGTGTAGTTTCTGCAGACGCAAATCTTGCAGATGCAGATGTTACAGTAGAGTATGATGACAGTCTTGTTAGTCCATCTCAGCTGAAGGAGGCGGTAGACAATAGCGGACGTTTTGAGTTGAATCTATAATAGTTTAGGTTATGAAACAGACAATTCCAGTTATTGGTATGGCTTGTTCAGCTTGTTCAGCCAATGTTGAAAGAAGGTTGAACGAACTGGAAGGTGTCAATACTGCATCCGTTTCACTTCCTGGGCGGTCTGCTTTGATAGACTATGACCCGCATGTTATATCACTTGAGAAGATGAAGGCTGACATTAATGCGCTTGGTTACGACTTGGTCATTGATAAAGATACATCTGTTGAAGAGATAGAGAAACGTGAATATGTCCTGTTGAAGCGTAAGACATTGTTGTCATGGCTGTTCTCAGTAGCCGTGATGTGTGTGTCTATGCGATGGATAGACTTGGGTTCTCGTGATATTGCCAATCAGGTTGCATTATTGATAGCCTTAGCAAACATGCTTTATTGCGGTCGCCAGTTCTATGTGTCTTCGTTTAGACAGTTGCTTCATGGCAGTGCAAACATGGATACATTGGTGGCTTTATCTACGGGAATTGCCTTTCTGTTCAGTACGTTTAATACGTTTTGGGGCGACGCCGTATGGATGAGTAGGGGAGTTGTATGGCACACCTACTTTGATGCTTCAGTAATGATTATCACCTTCGTCTTGACAGGTCGGTTATTGGAAGAGAAAGCAAAAGACGGTACCGCATCTTCTATTCGTCAGATGATGGGTATGGCACCAAAGACTGCACACGTTGTTGATGGTGACAAGATAGAGGAGGTTCCTATCTCAACTATTGAGGTTGGGGATGTTTTGGAGGTCCGCCCTGGTGAGAAGGTACCTGTAGATGGTGAAGTAATATGGGCAGAAAGCTTTATGACAGCTGATGCAGCCTACGTCGATGAGAGTATGATAACGGGTGAACCTACGCCTGCGGAGAAGAAAAAAGGCGCAAAGGTGTTGGCAGGAACAATACCAAGTCAAGGTAAGTTTCGCATGCGTGCTCGTCAAGTTGGTGAAGATACAGCCTTAGCACACATTATAAGAATGGTGCAAGAAGCACAAGGTTCAAAGGCACCTGTACAACGAATAGTGGATAAGGCAGCCTTGGTATTCGTCCCAGTAGTAGCTTGTATTGCTCTTGCTACTTTCCTTTTGTGGTGGTTGATAGGTGGGAATAGTGCTTTGCCACAGGCTATTATGTCAGCTGTTGCCGTCTTAGTCATTGCGTGTCCATGTGCAATGGGATTGGCAACACCAACAGCTCTGATGGTTGGTATTGGCAAAGCTGCTCAGAAGCAAATACTCATAAAGGATGCTGCAGCCTTAGAGAGTCTGCGTAAGGTAGATGTGTTGGTGACCGATAAGACAGGTACATTGACCATTCCAAATAAGAACATCGATTTTACAAAGGCTGATAATCTTCCGTTTGAAGAGCGTGAAGTCTTAAAACCTAATGCTCGAGAAGCGATGGACTCTTTGCAGAAACGAGGGATAGAAGTCTATATGATGAGTGGTGATAAGGAGGACGCTGCACGCTATTGGGCGGAAAAAGCTGGTATCAAACATTATCATAGTAAGGTCTTACCACAAGACAAAGAGAATCTTGTTAAGCAATTGCAGTCATCTGGGAAACGTGTGGCAATGGTTGGAGATGGTATTAACGATACGCAGGCTTTGGCTTTAGCTGATGTTAGTATTGCTATTGGCAAGGGTACGGATGTTGCAATGGATGTAGCACAGGTAACGCTTATGGGCGATGACCTTTTAGCAATCCCAGAAGCAATACAGTTGAGTCGTAACACTGTACGAATGATTTGGGAAAACCTCTTTTGGGCTTTTATCTATAATATCGTTTGTATCCCATTAGCTGCAGGTCTGCTTTACGCTTTTGGTATCGATTGGCAGATTACCCCATCTTGGGCAAGTGCTCTGATGGCATTCTCCAGTGTCAGTGTTGTATTAAATAGTCTGCGCTTGCGCTGGATGAAGTAAATTAACTTTTGTTTCAACAAAAAATAGAGTTTACTAATTACTTATCAGCGAATGCGCTGTGGTAATAGTAAACTCTATTTTTTTATGTGAACTTATTGTTTGTTTCCTTATCTTACAGGATAATCATAACGATTGATATTATAGAAGCCATTATGTTGTGTCGGAACATGGTCGAATTCTACACTTACTGATACTGAGTTCTGATTGTGAGACCCCCATTGATAGGTTACACCGCCACCAATCCTGTCCATATAGCGACTAACTCCTGCTCCGTATGCCCATCCCATAGGACCATATCCATATCCCATGGAAGCATAACCATAGCCGAAAGGTGAATAGCCAAAGCCACCATAGCCAGCCCAATAAGGTGAACCATAACCTCCGTAGCCAAAGGCATCTCCGAAGTTGTTAGATGTGAAAGCCTTCTGTACGAAGGCGTATGCACTCCAATGTTCATTGAACTGATAGCCAAAGACAGCATTGATACCACCCACGAAGTAGTTGTCTCCACGATAGGTAAGGTGGTTTACATATCCTCCAACAGCCAAGGTAGCTTTCTTAGAGAGGTTTGTGACATACATCAATGATACATCCTGTGAGAAACCTGCACCATGATTATTTCCGTGTCCAAAGCTTGCAAAGGCTGAAGCACTAAGGTTGATGTTCAATCCCTTATGTAATCTCCATGCTCCAATACCATAACCCCAAGCTGGATAATAGAATTCATTGGGTGTAATGGTTTGTCCGTTCTCTGTAATGAGAGGCAAGTTATTGTCAATCTGTGCCTGTTGTGCACGGTCTTCAGCCATTCGTCTGGCATACTCTTTCTCAGCCGCTGTGGCTTCGCGTGGACCTTGTAGACGTGCTGATTCTATAGGTTCCACAGTGGAACTGCTCCCATTGTGGTCTCCATTTGTATTCTGTGCATACAATGGTACGCAGAGAATAGCTGCTATTATGAAACTATATTTTCTCATTTACTTGCAAATATAAATATTTGGTAGCCAACTGCCAAGGATTTTAAAGATAATTAGTGCTTTTTCAAACTGGGTATATTCGCTTTCGAGTAATACTGAAGTTCTTTATTCTTTCGTATTATTTCGTGCGCATAATCAGTGGAGGATCAGTTGTGAAGAAGAAAACCGTGGCACTATGGAATACCTGTCCTGGGTGTAATTCGTTACTTACTTTCTCCATACCACTATTATATCCAGCATGAATCGGCTGTAATGAGATACCGTAACTCTCCTTACCGTATGTGTTAATATTGAGTGTTGGTTCACTTGAGTAGACCGTCATAGCACGTCCACTCTGTGCATCAAAGAGAATTGCTGCAGCCTTCTGCATGTTATCGGGGTGTCGCAACTGATAGGCGATGTCATATCCTTTACTCGTACTCTTGATACGCTCACCAATCTCTCTTGGTTTGGTAAAGTCGAATGGAGTGTTTTTTATACGTTGAAGCACACCTGTCAACTGTCTTTGAGCGTTATAAGTATTAATCTGAACAGCATCAACCCAAAGGTGTTGTTTGAGGATAGAGCGGTGCATCTCTCCTGATAAGTTGAAACAAATACCATTTGTTACTTCCAACTTTGTTTCAGCTGTTGTTGTAACACGATAGTCTACGTCAAGTGCATTTTGGTCAGATAGGGTATAGGTAACAGTAACGTTTAACTTTCCTTCTAATCCATTCTCTCCCTCTGATGTCACATGTCGTAAAGTAACTGACTGGTTGTCAGAACTAACCACTTCCCATGTCTTGTCTGAGAGGGTCTCATCATTATTTTTACCAAAATAGATGAGGGTAGCTCCTAAGGTCTTGTCTTTCTGATATTCCTCCTTATTTGTATAGCCCTTTACGACAGGTTCCAATCTACCATTCCAGTTGTGGGCAGTAAGCGAAACAAGGCGAGCACCATAGTTGCTGATAATCGCCTCCATACCATTTCCGTTCACAAGTCGGAATTGTTTCTGCTCTTGTGCGTATGAACAGAGCACAACGTTAAGCATTGTTGCTGTCAGTATTGCATATAACTGTTTCATAGCTTTTCCTTTTATCTTATGCAAAGATAGTAAAAAAGTTGATATGTTGCTCAGAATTTCTTTTTTTAATCAATAGTCCGTTAAATATTATGCTGCGTCAGCAGCGAAACTAAATATATCATTTATCCTTTCT
>ERZ772926.751-NODE-751-length-17081-cov-4.438917_pt1 | contig 17081 bp, 12 predicted proteins | sample MGYA00511136_ERZ772926 | MGnify/ENA primary metagenome ERZ772926 (study PRJEB29015, sample SAMEA2737917) | human oral metagenome | biome: human oral; feature: human-associated habitat; material: dental | place: China | collected 2153 ... | reverse complement strand
AGCAACTTGTTTACTCGTAAAACCTGTCAACTCGTCAACTACCAATACGGCACTACGAATTACGCGAATTACACAAATTGCATTACAATAAGCATTAGTGTAATTAGAGAAATTCGTAGTTCATATCATAAAGTTCAATACTCAAAGGTAAAAGTTCAAAGGTAATACATGTTTTTTGGTTTCTTAAAGACGCCTAATTGACTTGCAAAAGGTGCCCTTTAAGCCCCTTACTAACGCCCTTTTGAAGTCCAACTAAGCACCTTTTACCGTACTGCTTTATAACTAATTGATTTCCCTATGGTTACAAACCTGACTCAGTATGTGTTTTTGCCGTTATTTATAGATGCCTTATTTGGAATTATGTAATGCCTCTTCAAAACCTTATCCGCAGATTTTCGAAGTCTAAAAAGAAATGATTTTCGATGTCAGAAGATAATAATAGGATAGATAGTTGACAGTCTTAGCCAAGTTTTTGTTTAATGAGTAACTATGATCCTTCCGTTAAAGCAATACGAAAAGCATCCACACATTTAATGGAAGAACCAACTATATGCGGTCAAAAGGGGTTGCCAACCCTTCTCGATACTGAGATAGAACGAATCAAGACCGACCCAACACTCTCTTATCTAATCAAGGAGTAGCATTCTGATTATTAAGAAAACCGAAAAACTCTTGACTTTTACAACATTCCAAGGTTAGAATTGCTTTCCAATAATTAAAACCGAAATCCTTCTGCTCTTGCTTCGCTCGAGACGTTAGTATTTTTATAAAAGCTGCATCAGTTATGCTTTCTTGCTTAGCTGCAATGTAGTCTCGAAGAATTTCGCTAATCAAACTATCTGTTCTCTCTACAAATCTGTTACACAAATCCAGTTCCCTATAATGACTTTCTATCCGGCTGAATAAGACTGGATCTATATTTGTTCGGTTTTCTAAATAGAATATAATTATCGGGACACCATTTTCGATAGAGATATCTACGAATAAATATTGTACTTGCGGGAGGTCATCGAGATAGAGATTTAGGAAAATGGCTTGTTTCCCATTCAACCAGCGATCAAGTTTCTTTTGATTGCATATTGAACAACACTGCATTAAATTACGAGGGTTTGCAGAAAATTCTGGAAACTCAGTCTTTGGAATATAGTGATCAAGTTGACTGCAATCAGTGAGTGTACAGTTTGGACATAGCATATCACGCTTATTAGACTTAGTCGTTGTCAAACGAAAGAATAGGTCTTTAAACGATTTCGCACTAAACCTATATAGTCCTTTTAACGCCTCTTGTTCATTGGGCTGTAAAGCTATTGGCTTTAAAGTGACCAACTGGTTATTTTTGAATTTTTTATTGTACTCCTTGTAACTTTTTTCAATATTTATTTTCAAAGCTTCAACTCTTTTTTTTTGAGGACCCTTATGTTTACTATCGACAACTTTCTTATGAAACTTAAAAGGATCACCAAGGTAATATTGTACTTTCTTCATTTTGTTGAAATTTAGATTTGATAAATATTTGAAGTCCAATTGGTAAAGGAGTATTATCAGTGCTTATAGCTTGAATTATTTTTTCTTCCGTCATTCCGTCATCGGCAAGTTTAGAAATAATCTCTCTATAATACTGAGGAATATCCTTGTTTCCGAATATCTCATCAGTTAATATAGATATGTTGGCTCCTAATGTCTCTTGTTGTACTTTTCTTATTACAGACATATTCTCAAACCGCTCCATTATACAAACATGGTTAGATTTAATCTCACGTATCACAAGCGGGGAATGTGTCATTACAATTGCATAGGACTCAAACTCCTCTAATAATTTATATAGTGCAGAAATCAGAGTCGTTATGGCATTGGGATGTAGGTGTGTTTCAGGTTCATCAAACAATAATAATGTATCATATCGAAGGGTTGAAGCAATGCATGTAAGTAGATATACTAAGGTAGATTCTCCAGAACTAAGTTTCTGTCTTACACCCGTTAGACTTTTAATATCTAATTCGCATTTTTCATTAGATTCACGAAAAAGAGAGTCTATAACAGCAGAAGATAAAATTTTAGTTAATATATTCATTAAACTGCGTGCCCTTTCTTTTTCATTAATAAGCTTACCAGCTTCTTGTAACTTAGAATCAATCTCATTACTGGTAATAATTCTTCTATTTTCTCCTTCTTTGACAGTAAGCCCGATGTATTCATAATTAAACTCATTAGATTTTTCTGGATACTTACAATTGTCATACAGACTGGTTGATACACTTATTATTTTACTAAACAGAGGCAATTGTGGTTCAAAGCATTCTTGTTTTTTTTGAGACAAGTCTATAGGAAGATTGGAAATCATCTGAGTTTTTCCAACCCCATTTTTTCCTATAACAGCAAATAACCGACTCGGGAGAATCGATTTACTTTCAAATGATACTTCTAATAAAGTTTTCTCCTTAGAAAAAGGTGTTTGAAAATGATATGTAAAGTGTTCTCTATTTTGTACTTCTATTCCTTCTACTATAAACTTTGCATCTCTTAAAAGACGCTCTGCTTCATTTTCCCTTAATAAGCTTCTTTTAAATGAATAATCTTGTTCAAATTGATCTTCAATATCTGTAAATATTGCACAATCCTTCAGAGCCCAAAGAACACTTCTATAGCTATCTGGAAAATTCTGCTTAATTGTTTGGTAGTATTTAGAACTCTGTCCTAATGAACAAAAGTCATTATCCAATTCTGTAAAACTATCACTTAGGTAATTTTTTGTAATTGTTCTTGGCTCCTCTTCATTTGTTGTACAAGTAATAATTTTAACTTTCCCTATCTGTAATGACTCAGACTCATCATGATAGTAAAAGAGTCTGAATAACGAACTTACACCAAAATCATCCCAGGAGTCTGCTGCAAGAACAAATGAGGGAAATATACTGGGAGTTTCATGTACACCTTGTTTATTAGAATCCCTTTCAACAAAAAAGGGAATAGTATTACTTGGAATAACTTCATCAACCGCCTTGCTATTTTTAACTTCATAAATAGTAAAGTCTTGTTGCCTTTTAGCAACTAATCTCTGATTATGAGGTATCAAATAGCTATTTATCAGTTGTACCAGAATCTCTATCAGCCTTTCATCATCTTGAAACTCATCAGAAGGAACTAACTCTATAACTTTTTGAAATTTATCAATATTTCTGTATATCCCTAATATTTCTGAGAATAAATATTCTTCATTCCAATCCGTATTATTGATATAATGCTGTTGAATATCTCCTCTCATTGTTTTGAAACGAGCATCTGTAGACGGCAATGAGTCAATATCCCATATTCGACTTATTAAATCCAATATACGGGCACTTTGCCTAAGGTTTTCAAAGGCACTTTTTTCTACTAATGCCTTAAATAAACTTCTTTGTTGAACTAAGGGTAGTAAAATCATATCCTAATCTTGCATAATGATGTTATTAAGTTTGTCGTAACTCTTGACGACATCGAAGATAATTGTACTGTCTGAGATAGAACTGAAATGGCGTTTTGCACATTCTATCTTAGCTTTCTCAACTCCTCGGAGCTGGCTGCTGTCCTCTGAACCTTTTGTTTCAGCAACAAAATAAATATGCTTCACCGCACCCTCACGGAAGACAATTGCCCAGTCGGGATTGTACTTGCCCACTGGTGTGTTGATATAGAAGCCACGTGGAAGTTTGGTGTACACTTCGACTACCTCTTGACGCTCCAAATCTTCGGCAAAGCGTTTCTCTACTCCCTGACTGTCCACAACAACAAGGTCGTAGAGTGACTTCTCACTCCGTATGGCATCAATACAAATATGCCCTCGGAGTTCATGGGCAGAGAAGATACTTGCATCGTAACGCTCGTCTAACTTATGATAGGCGATATGTTCTATCACGGCAATGGCTTTCTGCTCATTAATGACTAAAGTTTCCCACCCTAATAAATAGATAGAAAAATAACAGTTTGTCGAATTTTCTTTGTAAATTAGTAATCGCTAAAGAACTGATTTTAAAGACAAGACAACAAAACTGTTATGGAAGCAAAAATAGAGAAAATAAGTGAGTTATCCAAACTTTTGAGTGTTAAAACTCGAATGAGTGATGATTTATTTCATCTTTTTGGCAAGTTTGGCATTGGTCACCTGTTATCTCGCCTGTCATTAGAGAAACATGACGGAGTTTCGGCTTCGGAATTAATCCTTTCTCTTTGCCTCTTCCGCATTGTGGGTGAAAGTATTCACAGTATATGCAAACATAAGATATATGAGCTTTCAAATCATGGTAAGAACTGTTTCTATCGGATGATGATTCGCCCGCAGATGGATTGGAGGCGCTTGATGAACCACTTTGCACTGCGTTATATGTGCCTTTTACGTAAGTATAGCGAAGCTCCTCAATCCGATACTGCAACGTGTTTCATTATAGATGACACCGTGCTCGACAAGAGTGGCGTGAGAATGGAGGGTGTCAGTCGTGTTTTTGACCATGTAAAAGGCAGGTGCGTATTGGGCTACAAACTGCTACTTTGTGCATTCTTTGACGGCAAGACAACCATACCCTTTGATTTTTCACTGCATCAAGAAAAGGGGAAGCAAGGCAACTGCGGGCTGACAAAACAGCAACTCAGAAAGGCATATCATACCAAGAGGAATACCGGCAATCCTGATTATAAGCGCTTTCAAGAGTGTAAGATGTCTAAGATGGAAGTTGCCATGGATATGCTTCGCCGTGGATGGAAGATGGGCTTGCATGCGAAGTATGTGATTACCGATAGTTGGTTCACCTGCGAGCAACTTATGGCATGTGTTAGAAGCATAGGTAAAGGAGCAATGCACTTTGTTGGACTTGCTAAAATGGGAAAGACAAAATACACTGTATCAGGCAGGAAGAAAAATGCTGCAGAACTCATTGCCACCTATGAACGCGAACGAGGAAAGAACTGTCGTAAGTATAGATGTCGATATATTCAGCTCAACGGCAACTTAGGAAATATACCTATTAGAATTTTCCTCATCAAGTATGGTAGAAACTCCGCATGGAACGTCCTGCTCACCACGGATACTACGATGTCTTTCGTAAAAGCCTTTGAAGTGTATCAGATTAGATGGAACATAGAGGTGATGAACAAGGAGACTAAGCAGTATCTCGGATTAGGAGGTTATCAAGGTTGCGACTTTAATGGTCAGATAGCCGACGCAACGCTGTGTTACCTTACATATACCGTCATGGCTTTGGAAAAGCGGTTCACAGAATATCAAACCATGGGCGAACTCTTTTTGGACATGGAGGGCGATCTCATGGCACTCACATTATGGAAGCGAGTTCTTACCTGTATCGAACGCATTCTTCGTGTTTTAGGAGAAACACTTGGGGTGACGCCCCAACACCTTATGACTACGATCTGCGGCAACGACAAAGAGATGAGCAAAATCCTTGTAATGGCTGAAGCATTGGAAAAATGGGATGAAGTATATGGACAGACTACATAACTTCTATTAGTCATGTGTTAAAAGTCAATGGATATGGGGGATGACAGGCAAAGGTGAATGAGAAAAGCCAGTGTTTTAAGGGGTGGGAAACTTTAGTAAAAATAACATTCATGTCAAGTGTATTGATAATAAATTTGTTATCTTTATCAAAATTATGCTATGAAGAAAGTTAAGTGTCGATTTATGTTTTATTTTCATATTGTATTAGTACTGTAAATTTTATAATAGGTTTTACTTTTATAGACATTGTGTTTACAACTCATTGTATCACCATATAATAAGGTATAAAGCTTAGATCTTTAGTAATAAGAATATCTGTTTATGCAAAAAGACAGACTCTACAAAATCAAAGAGTCTGCCTTTATCCATATCGGAAAATAGTGTAATTCTATTAGAATGGTAAGTCATCTGTAGAATTTTCCTCTGTCTGTACTGGAGGGAATGGAGTTGCTTGTGGCGCAGCTGAATCTGGCTGTGGTGTAACAGGCGCAGCAGCAACAGGTGCACCAGCCATAGCTGCCGTAGCATCAACGCGCTGAATGTTCCATGCACGAATATTGTTGAACCAACGACCATTGTATTCATGTGCATCAATGTCAAAGCTAACATTGAGTTCGTCGCCAGCCTTGATAGCAAACTGCTCAATTCTATCAGCACCAAAGACGTTGAAAACCATCTTCTTAGGATACTGGTCGTGTGTCTCAATCACATACTCCTGTGACTTCCATGGTCCTCGTGCTGAAGTTCCTTCACGTGCAGGAAGAACAGCGATTACTTTTCCTTGTATATCCATTTATTTTACTTGTTTTGGTTATTTTATTACTTTATTCTGTTTGCGAAATTACTAAAATAGTTCTAAAAACCGAAACTTTTATACTTAATTTTTGTTTTTCACGTCCCTTTTTTGTATTTTTGTACGATGAAGTTGAAAGATGGTAGTGGACTTGTTTCGGCCGTCTGGATATCTAATAAGTGTAACAGAATATTAACTAAAATAGATACTAATGAGATTTAACCTTTCAAGCACTGCATTGAGCAGCCGGTTGTTGACTCTCTCTCGAGTAATTAATAGCAAGAATTCTCTGCCCATCTTGGATTGCTTCTTGTTTGAAGTTCATGGTGGTCAGCTTACTATTACCGCATCAGATAGTGAGAATGTCATGCGCGGAACATTGAATCTTGAGAGTTGTGAAGGCGAAGGTGATTTTGTGGTAAATCATCATACAATTCTTGATGCTGTGAAGGAACTCCCAGAACAGCCTTTGATACTGGATGCAAATTTGGATGAGATGAATATTTATGTTACCTATCAGAATGGTTCATACTCGTTCCCAATTCTTGGTGCTGATGAATATCCAAAAGCTCAGCCTGTATCGGATAATGCCACAACCATTACACTTCAGGCTGATAAATTATCTGATAGTTTGACACGTTCACTATTTGCAACAGCGCAGGACGAGCTTCGCCCTGTAATGAATGGTGTTTATTTCGACTTGAAGGAAGATGGTTTGGTTGTTGTAGCCAGCGATGGTCATAAGCTTGTCAGAAATAAGATTTTTTCTATTAAGAGTGATATCCCTGCATCATTTGTTCTTCCTAAGAAGCCAGCTTCATTGTTGAAGAATGTTCTTTCAAAGGATGGTGGTGACGTTGTCATCCATTTTGATGAGCGTTCAGCGGAGGTTTCTTTTGCTGAAGGAAATCTTGCTTGTCGTTTGATAGAGGGTAAGTATCCTAATTATAATAGCGTAATCCCACTGGATAATCCTCATCAGCTTACTATTGATCGTAAGTCATTGATTGGTGCATTGCGCCGTGTTTTACCTTTTGCAAGTGATTCTTCGCAGCTGATTCGTTTTCACGTGTCAGCAGGTTTGTTGGAGTTGAATGCAGAAGATATTGACTTCGCAACAAGTGCTAAGGAGAACGTTACCTGCGAGTATGGTGGCAATCCTATGAGCATTGGCTTCAAGGGTTCGAGTATGCTTGATATCTTGAACAACCTTGAGTGTGATGATGTCGTTATCCAATTGGCCGACCCATCACGTGCTGGTGTTATCGTACCAGGTATTCAGCCAGAGAATGAGGATATTCTCATGCTTATTATGCCGATGCTGTTGAACGATTAAGAAAAAAGTTAAATAGATTTTATCGGGAGGATGGCTGTGTATCTTCTATATAGCCATTCTCCTTTATGATTATATATAGGGTTATACACAGACGTATGAAACTGAATTTGACAAAGCCTTTGATAGTTTTCGATTTGGAAACGACAGGACTTGACCTTGTAAACGATCGTATTATCCAGATTTCTTTTATCAAGGTTTATCCTGATGGAAAGGAAGAAAGAGAAAATATATTTATTAATCCTGAAAAACCTATACCTACAGAAGTAACACTGTTGACAGGTATTTCAGATGCTGATGTGGCTGATGCACCAACCTTTAAGCAGAAAGCAAAGGAATTAGCTGAAAAGTTTCTTGGATGTGATTTTGCAGGATTTAATTCTAATCGTTTTGATGTACCAATGTTGGCCGAGGAATTTCTGCGTGCAGGTATTGACTTTGATTTCTCAAAATGTCGACTGATTGATGCACAGAATATCTATCATAAGATGGAACGTCGTAATCTTGCTGCCGCCTATAAATTCTATTGTGGTAAGAAGATGGAAGATGATTTTGAACCACATAAGGCTGATCAGGATACTGAGGCTACATGGCGTGTGTTGCAGGGTGAACTTGAGATGTATGCACCTGGCAAGCAGGAGGAAGCAGACCGCATGTTGAATAACGACATGGATGAGCTTGCAGAGTTCTCACGCATGAATGACTTTGTTGACTTTGCGGGTCGTATAATATGGTGTGATATGACGGATAAGGATGGTAATCAGATTTTAGATGCTTCGGGAAAGCCACGTCGTCATGAGGTATTTAACTTTGGTAAGTACAAAGGCTGGGATGTTGCAGAGGTATTACACAAAGACCCAGGTTATTATAGTTGGATGCTTGCAAGTGATTTTACTTATAATACAAAGCAGATTTTGACACGTATTCGCCTAAGAGAGTTTAATAATAAGTAAGGTAATGCTGAAAGGGAAGAAAATAGCATTAGGTATAACTGGCTCTATTGCTGCATATAAAAGTTGTCTTATTATCCGTGAACTGATAAAGAGTGGGGCAGAGGTGCAGGTGGTTATCACACCTGCTGGCAAAGAATTCATCACTCCAATCACGTTGTCTGCATTGACCCATAAACCTGTTGTAAGTGAGTTTTTCTCACAGAAAGATGGTACGTGGAATTCTCATGTAGACCTTGGATTATGGGCAGATGCAATGGTTATTGCTCCTTGTACTGCTGCAACGTTGGGCAAGATGGCTAATGGTGTTGCTGACAATATGCTAATTACTACTTATCTTTCAATGAAAGCACCAGTCTTCATTGCACCTGCGATGGACTTGGATATGTATAAGCATCCTTCAACACTAAGGAACATAGAAACCCTGCGTAGCTTTGGCAATCATATTATTGAGCCAGGTAGTGGATATCTTGCCAGTGGTCTTGAAGGAAAAGGAAGAATGGAAGAGCCTGAGAATATTGTTAAAGCTTTGGACAACTTCTTCTCAGATTCTGTCGAAAATCAATCTTATACAGAAGATTTAAAAGATAAAAAGATTCTTATTACAGCTGGTCCTACATACGAAAAAATTGATCCTGTACGTTTTATAGGCAACTATTCTTCTGGCAAAATGGGCTTTGCCTTAGCAGAAGAATGTTTTCGACGTGGAGCAAAGGTTATGCTCGTTGCAGGACCTGTAAGTCTTACTTGCTCTGATGGCATTCAACGAGTTGATGTTGAAAGCTGCAAGGAAATGTATGATGCTGCAGTAAGAGAATTTCCAAGATGTGATGCTACTATACTTTGTGCTGCGGTTGCCGACTTCCGACCAGAGGAGGTTGCGGAGCAAAAGATTAAACGTGAGGGTGACGACTTGCTGTTAAGACTGAAGCCTACGCAGGATATTGCTGCAGCTATCGGTAGTATGAAAGGAGAAAAGCAACGTATTGTTGCTTTCGCTTTGGAAACGAATGAAGAAGAGAGTAATGCCCAAAGAAAGTTGGATAAGAAGAATGCTGACTTCATTGTTTTGAATTCTACGAGGATTCCTGGAACAACTTTCCAGGCAGATGATAACCAAATAATGATTATCAACAAAGAAGGTAAGAAGAGTTATGCCAAGAAACCAAAGACTGAAGTGGCTCGTGATATTATTGACGAGCTTGTTTCTATTCTCTAAAGGAGAGTTAGCAGCTCAAGAGCTAAATGCAAAAGTAACCGTGAATCATAATCAGATTCAGGGCACGGATGCTTCTGTCTTTGAGAATCTGCAACAGACTTTGGAACAGTTTATTAATACACGTCAATGGACTCATTACCAGTTTCAAAGAAATGAACGTATAAACTGTAACTTTAATATTACTGTTAGTAAATATGATCCAGGTAGCAACCTCTTTACTTGTTCTGCTTTGATACAAGCAAACCGCCCTGTTTATAATGCTGCCTATAGTTCTACGCTCTATAATAATCAAGATGGTGATTTTAATTTCACCTTTGCTCAGTTTGATCAAATTGAGTTTAATGAGGAGAATGTCGATAATCAGCTGACGGCTCTGATAGCTTATTATGCTTACCTTATTATAGGATTAAATTTGGATTCATTCTCTCCTATGGGTGGAGAAGATATCCTACAACGTTGTATGATTCTTACGAATAATGCACAGAATCTTAATTTTACAGGATGGAAAGCCTTTGATAATTCCCGTAACCGATTTGCTATCATTAACGATTATCTTGATGGTGCGATGAAGCCTTTCCGTCAATTGCAGTATGATTATTATAGGACTGGATTGGACGAGATGGCTAATAATGTTGAACGTGGACGTACAAATATTACATCAGCCTTGGAGAATGGGTTAAAGAAAGCACATGAGAATCGTCCAATAAGTATGTTGCCACAAATATGGACAGACTATAAGAAGGACGAATTAGCTAATATATACAAAGGCAAAGGAACACAAAAAGAAAAGGAGTTGGTCTACGATATTCTATTTGGTATTAATGCCAGTCAGAATATTACATGGGATAAAATAAAGCAATAGCAGCTTCATAGTAAAGCGAAAGAATCCTATTCTTTAACTTCAATTATTATAATTAGCAAATATATGCTGAAACATCTATATATAAAAAACTACACATTGATTGATCAGTTGGATATTACTTTCCACTCGGGTTTCTCTGTTATTACGGGTGAAACTGGTGCGGGAAAGAGTATTATCTTGGGGGCGATCGGTTTATTATTGGGCAATAGAGCTGATAGTAAACAGATAAAGCAAGGAGAAAAGAAATGTACGATTGAGGCACATTTCGACCTCTCTAACTATGGCTTTGAATCCTTCTTTGAAGAGCATGATATTGATTTTGAACTAGAAGATACCATTGTTCGTCGCGAACTGACATCTACCGGCAAGTCACGTGCCTTCATCAATGATACTCCAGTGTCATTGCAGATGATGCGTGCATTGGGTGAACAATTGATAGATGTTCATTCACAGCATCAGAATCTCTTGTTGCAAAAGGATGACTTCCAACTGAATGTTGTGGATATTATTGCTCAAGATGGTAAGGAATTGGCTGCTTATCGTTCAGCTTATCAAGACTATAAAAAAGCAGAACACCGTCTTTCTGATGTTAAAGAGCATATTTCACAAGCTCAGGAAAATGAAGAATTCATGCGTTTTCAGTTCAGTGAGTTGGAGAGTGCAGGCTTGATAGAAGGCAGACAAGAAGAACTTGAACAAGAGAGTGAAACTCTCTCACACTCAGAAGATATCAAAACGGCTTTCTATGAGGCGGATAATCTTTTGAATGACGATGATAACGGAATCCTTCGCAAATTAGGACAGAGTCTTGATAATCTTGGAAATGTTGAGAAGGTTTATCCTAAGGCACAAGAACTTGAACAGCGTTTATCATCAGTACATATAGAACTGAAGGATATTGCAGGTGAGATTGGGAGTGAAGTTGAGAATATTGATTTTGATCCTTCTCGTTTAGATAGCATAAACCAGCAGCTTGATTTATTGAATACACTTGAACAGAAGTTTCACGTTTCTACTGAGAAAGAACTCATAGAGATTCGTGATAACATTGCTGAACAACTAAAGAATATTGACAACAGCGATGAAGAATTGGAGTTGCTTGAGCAAGAAGTGAAATCAAAGCGTGCAGCATGTGAGAAGCATGCAGAGAAGTTGACTGCACTCAGGCGTGAGGCAATCAAGACGGTTGAGGAACAAATGAGTAGTCGTCTTATTCCGCTTGGAATACCGAATGTCAGGTTTAAGGTAGAGTTGTTGCCTAAGCCTTTGGCAATGGATGGTGGTGACAAGGTCCAATTCCTCTTCTCTGCCAACACAAGTACAGCTATGGAACCTGTTGCACAGGTAGCTTCTGGTGGTGAGATTGCTCGTGTAATGTTGTCATTGAAGGCAATGGTAAGTGGGGCAGTTAAGTTACCAACCATTATTTTTGATGAGATTGACACAGGTGTAAGTGGTAAGATTGCGCAGAAGATGGCACTTATCATGCAGGAAATGGGAGACAACAACCGTCAGGTAATTTCCATTACTCACCTTCCACAGATTGCGGCTTTGGGTAGTTCGCACTATAAAGTAGAGAAGAAAGAAACCGCAGAAGGAACGCACAGTCACATGCGTGAATTAACTGAAGAGCAGCGCGTGAATGAGATTGCACAGATGCTTTCTGGTGCTGATGTTTCTGATGCAGCTTTACAGAATGCTCGTGAATTGTTAGAATTGAGTAAGAGAAAAAAATAACACCTTGCTAAAAATATACAATGAAAGAAAGAATGAACATGAAACTAAGAACTTTAATTTTGACCATTGCCCTCGTCTTGGGTATCTCTACAAACATTTCTGCTCAGCCTGGTGCCGTGAAGAAAGCTGCAGATGCAGCCTTTACATTGACCACTTTTAAAGCAGATGGTAGTATTTTGGCAACATCTAATGGCGTATGTATCAGTACAGATGGAATTGCGATAAGTCCTTGGAAACCCTTTATTGGGGCAGATAAGGCTGTCATTATTGATGCAAAAGGACAGAAACACGAAGTGGAGTGTCTGCTTGGTGCCAATGAGATTTATGATATTGTTAAATTCCAAGTGAATGGTAAGACTATTGCCGCTCCTTTGACAACAACTGTTTCGGCTAATGATGAAGTTTGGATTACGCCTATGCCAAAGAGTGGCAATGCAGAGAAGGCTGATGTGGTAAACGTTGAAAAGTTTATGGATAAGTATAATTATGCTATTCTGAAGTCTAGAGCTACTGATAAGTTGAATGGTGCCCCAGTCTTTAATACGAAAGGACAGGTTATCGGTTTGTTCAATATATCAGGTGATTCACAGAGTTCCACAGATGTAAACTATGCGAATGACTTTACTGTTAACGGACTATCACAGAACGATATCACCCTTCGACAAAGTGGTATCTGTATAGGTTTACCCAATAAGATAGAAGAGGCTGTTGTCGCATTGATGCTTTCCTCAGAAAAACCTTCCAACATACATGAAGCTGTTGTCAATGATTTTATAGCAAAGTTCCCACAGTCAAATGATGGTTATTATGCTTTAGCGAACATTCAGATAGCTAAGGGTGAGATTGCTAATGCTGATAAGACGATGCAAACTGCTGTTGGAAAGGTGACAGCAAAGGATGAAGCACATTATAACTATGCTCGTCTTATTTATCGTGGTACACTTGCTCAGGACTCTGAAGAAAAAACAAAGTCAGTTGGTTGGACACTTGACAAAGCTTTAGACGAGATTCAAAAAGCTCAATCAACTAAAGCTAATGATGCATATAGACATCTTCAGGCACAGATTATCTTTGCAAAAGGTGATTATGCAAAGGCATATACAGAGTTTGAAGCACTAACAAAGACTAAGTTTAATAATCCAGAACTTTACTTGGAGATGGCACAGAGTCGTCAGCATTTGGGGGCTACTGACCAAGAGATTCTCGACTTACTTAATAAGAGTATCGAACTATGCGATACACCATACGTTTCTACTTCTGCACCATATTTTTATACACGTGGTCAACAGTTAGAGAAGATGGGAGAGTATCGCAAGGCTGTTCAGGATTATTATACCTATGAATATTTTAATCAGGGACGTCTTGGAGCCGCTTTTTATTACATGCGCGAACAGTGTGAAGTGAAAGCTCGTATGTGGCAGCAAGCATTGCAGGATATTCTTATTGCCTCACGACTTGACCCAAAGGAAGCCTTGTATCCAACAGAGGCAGGAAGTCTCCTGTTACGTCTGAATAAAATAGATGCTGCTATTAGTGCTGCTCAGCAAGCAATCCAACTTGATGCTTCTTTGCCTGATGCCTATCTTATTCTTGGTATTGCGCAATGTGAGATTAAACAGAAAGAAGAAGGTCTTAAGAATATTCAAAAGGCTAAGGAACTCGGCAATACGCAAGCAGATACTTTCCTGCAGAAGTATAAGGTGGGTTCTATCAATTCCCACTGAAATTAAATGATTAAGTCATGGGTTACATTTTTTCATATTTCAGATTCTCTTCGAGAGCAAATTGCCAGTTTACGCAGTCTTTATGTCCGCATAACTTCGTTGTTCCCTATCAATTTGCTCTCGAAGAGAATCTGAAATATGACAAAGTTAATTAATAGAACCCACCTTAAATAAAGTTACTAAAGTTTCTCACTTGTTTGAAATGTCTTCCTAAGTCTCTGAGAAGGAGAAGTGAAATAGAATTAATATTGGTTGTATTCGTACATTCAAATTTGTAATTATTTGATATACAATACAATAATATTTCTACTATGAGTGCAAATATATAATTGAGAGGATGTATAATGTTCGCTATCATGATTTGCCTGAAAGAAGAAGACCTGAGTTTATTGTTTCATGCATCGCAGTGAAACGAACTGGCGTGTCGTCCTACTAAGTATGGCTTGTCGTTTTCATAGTCCGTAAGTATAATGCAGAAAGAACATTGGGTAATCAACGTATATTATTGACGGCACACTTGCAATTTGTCTATGCATCGTGAAAAGGGAGCAAAGAGGAAGTCAAGGCTGAGTGAAAAGAGTGTAAGATTCAATTCAAAAGAAAGCATTTGAGTGGCTTTAGAACAAATAAAGTCTATTTGTTTGTCGTTATCAAGTATTATACTTGTTTGCATATTTTGCTATCATAATTAAGCTAAAGATTTGATTTTTAGTAGTGTAATTTTCCAATACGAATAATAAGTTGTACCTTTGCAACAGTTTTTAATATTAAAAGATTGTTTGTATGGACGAAAAACAGATGGATTGTTCCAAGAAAACCCTTCGTAGAAAACTTGATTTGCTTCTTCGCACCGGACAAATCCTCATGGAAAGTTCAGCAGATACGAGTCGTGTTAAAAGAAACATGGAGCGTACCGCAGCTTATTTGGGACTGCCAAAGGAGAACCTACACATGAATATTGATTATTATATGTTGCAGGTAAATGTGAGTGACGAATTTCATAGCTTCTCCAAGATGCAGCGTTGTGATAAGCATGTAATTAATATGCTTGCTATTCAAGAAGTCTCAAAACTCTCATGGCGTGCTATCCAAAAGGATTATTCATTGGATAAGTACGAAGAAGAACTTGAGAAGATTGCCCATGGTAAACACTATTATACAGACTGGATGATCGCTATTGGTGCAGGACTTGCCTGCGGTGGTTTCTGTATTCAATTCGGTTGTGACTGGACTGCCTTTTGCTATGCTTCAATTGCTGCTATTCTGGGTAATCGTTTGCGTATGTTTTTGAATCATTCTGGTTCAAACATCTATGCAAACTTTGCTGTAGCAGCCTTCGTAAGTACAGTACTCGCTTGGTTATCGTCTTTCATTTCAACACCAAGTGTTCAAGCGGCACTTCCTGAATTTCTACGTCCAATTCTGTTTACGCATACTCCATGGCATCCACTCTTGGCTTGTGCACTTTACATTGTGCCAGGTGTTCCTTTAATAAATGCAGTTAATGACTTGTTAGACAATTATATAAATACTGGACTAATCCGATCAATGAACACAATGCTTATAGTTGTCTCAATGTCGTTTGGTATTATGTTGGCAATTAAATGCGGTTGCTTTGATGGCTTCGTAAAAAATCTATCTACAATCCCACATCACTCCTTCTATGTTTATGCTATTGCAGCTGCAATCTCAGCTATGGGTTTTGCAACAATTTATAACATTCCATATCGTTTAATGCCTTGGATTGCTGTGGGTGGTATTATTTGTGTTTGTACCCGAAACTTCGTATTCCTTGAGCCTTCATCAGGGAGTGTAGGACTTGGATTAGGTATTGTTGTTGGTTCGCTTTGTGGCTCAGCATTGATATCAATAATTAATATTAAAGCTGTTCATTTCCTCCATACACCACACCAGTGTATCACTATTCCTGCTGTTATCCCTATTGTACCTGGTGTACTTATGTATCGTGCACTTTATGGTTTTATGGGAATGCATGGTGTTGTTGGGGAGGTAACACATGCTATGACGTTTACGATCAATGGTTCTTTGGTGTTACTTTGCATCGCTTTGGGTGTTGCTATACCTAATATTTTTGCGAGAAAATGGATAGCACCTCATCGTAACGCAAAGTTACAGCGTCTGATAGACGAGCGTCGTGAGCGTGGAAAGTTTGTTGATTTGCATCAATATAATGTATAATAGAAGATTTTTATATAAGAATGGTATGAGGATGAAACTATTGCAGGTTTCATCCTTTTTTAATGAAATAATCAATGTTTTAAGAGCAAAATAAGGATCTTTCGTTAAAGGCGTAGACGCTTTTTGCATATTGTATTGTTGACGATTTGTCTTTTTCTATATTGCGAACGATGATTGGCGCAGTATGAAATAACTTTACATGAGGTCGGCAAAAGAACCTATACTTGTAATCAAAAATAGAAAGAAAATGTGGCTTTGTAACAAGCATAAAATCAATTAGTTACAAATCCGTTTTCAAAAGGTGCTTAATTGGGGTTTAAAAGGGCGTTAGTAAGAGCTTTAAAGGGCACCTTTTACAAGCCAAGTGGGCATCTCTTCGAAGCCAAATGACCATATATTGATTTCAAGATGACGAAAATCTTTTACATAGTTATGGAATAACAAGGGAGTATTATGATTTAGATAGCGGTAAAAAAAATATGAACAGATAGGGTATCGCATTCTTTTCCTGTTCTTCTGCTCAGTAAATGTAAAATCCCCAAATAAAGTATATCAGAAAAGTAAGTTCTTACATCTTGAGAGAGAAAGATATTTATGAATACATAAAAAAGATAGTATCCTCATAAAGTTATGTCGTTTGTAATCATCATATTATCATATAGTTATATTAAACATTTATAATTATACCGTAAATAGCAAACCTATTTGTGAATAAAAAAAGAAAAAAAGTTTGGTTAATTCGCAAAAAAGTAATACCTTTGCACTCGCAAAAACGAAAT
>ERZ772926.750-NODE-750-length-17098-cov-7.561814_pt1 | contig 17098 bp, 19 predicted proteins | sample MGYA00511136_ERZ772926 | MGnify/ENA primary metagenome ERZ772926 (study PRJEB29015, sample SAMEA2737917) | human oral metagenome | biome: human oral; feature: human-associated habitat; material: dental | place: China | collected 2153 ... | reverse complement strand
TCCAAAAGAATACTTTTTGAAATTGCTGTAATTTCTACTGTCAAGGCTCCTGCTGCAGTTTCATTTATTTGAAGCTCTTTTATTGCTCCATTCAGAAATATTTTTTCTGTTGAATTTCCAGTATTATCAGCAATATTACTTCTTCCCAGTATTTTTATCTCCTTATCCCCTTTTCTGTCTATCAAGGCATCATATAAACTCAACTGGTTTACTGAACCAATATACTTTATTTTCCCAATTGTATGTTCCCCTATCCTTGAATTTATTTCAAGATTCATATCTCTCCAAAGTATCTGATGTCCGTCAATTTCTATCTTTATTCTTTCTGCTGAAAAGAATTCCACTGGTTTTTGGTTATTTAAATTATCATTCATTTCAATCATTTATCTCCTTTTACACTTTTCTATTTTCAAAATTATTATTTTTTAAATATCAATCAACTTCACACTCTCATTTACTAACAACCTTCACACTTTTACCATAAAACGCTATCCCAAGTTTCAAAATATTCTTTATCCCTCTAGCCTTCAACCTTGTATCATACTTTTTCTCATCTATTTGCTTCAAAGACTCTTCTGCTCTTGCTCTCATTCCTTTTTCAGTTTTTGAAATTTTAAATTCCATAAGATAAGCTTTTTCATTGCTTCTTACTGGTATCATTGCCAAATCGTACCTTCCATATCCGCTTTCATTATTTGAAATAATTTCATACCTTCCCATTAGAAAGCCGACAAGCCCTATCATAAACACCTGATAAATTTTCTCCATTTCACTATCCAAGTCAAAATGGCTTAACATATTTATCATTATTTCACCTAATGTTTTCTCAAATTTTTTAATGTCTCCATTTTCAAGTGCTTTTATTAGAATATTTGTTTTCACTTCCGTTCCAAAAAATCTGTTAAGAAACAGACTTCCAAAATAGCTTCTTATTTCCCTGTTTGGTATTTTTAAATTATAAACATTTGTATAATCTGATGTTACATCTATTTCCCTTTGCTTTTCAGCTTTTGTCAAATACCCGCTGTATAAAAACAACTGCCAAATTTCATCATTACTACTCAAAAGGCTTTTTATTGTAGTCCCGTCTGAAATATACTTTTCAATACTTTCCCCATCAGTAAATCTTTTTAAATCAGCATAAACACTTTCTCCAGCGTTCTCAAGCATATTTTCTAAAAGTGTATTTCCAGAAACATTTGCCCAGTATGATTTTATTTCTTTTTCTCTTAAATAATTGACAATAGACCATGGATTGTATATTTGCTCATTTCCAAAAAGATAGCCGTTGTACCAGCTTCTTACTTCTTCAATTTTATATTTCATATTAAAGTAATCAAGCATTTCAATTACTTCGCTTTCCAAAAGCCCAAAATATTCTGCATAATTTTTGCTAAGTACAGTATTCACATAAAGATTGTTTAATCCTGAAAAAATTCCTTCCTTTATAATCCTTGTTATTCCCGTAAGAATGCCATATTTCAATGAATCATTTGTCTTTAATGCAGAACTATAAAATACTTGAAAAAATTCTATTACTTCATTGTAATAGCCTTTATCAAAAGCATTTATTATTGGTGAATCATATTCATCTATTAAAACTATTACTTTTTTCCCATAATATTCACAAAGAAAATCAGACAAAAGTTCCAATGAAGTATTGAGATCAATATCATTTTTTCTATTTTTAATGGAATTATATATCTCTTTATCATCTTCATCCATCTTCTCTGTAATATATTGAAATTCACGATAAAGTTTTGAAATTACTTTTTTTATTTCTAAACGACACATTTCCCAGGTATCCGCTTTCAAATCCTTTAACGAAATAAATATTACAGGATATTTTCCTTGTTCACTCATATATTTACTATCAGATATTTTTAAATTTTCAAAAAGTGTTTTATTCTCATCTTTCTTTTCAACATCAAAAAAATATTTAAGCATTGACATATTAAGCGTTTTTCCAAATCTTCTTGGTCTTGTAAAAAGTGTTACAGGAGTTCTATTTTCAAGCATTTTTTCTATTAATAATGATTTATCCACATAATAATATCCATCTTTTATTATTCTTTCAAAGTTTTCCACCCCTACTGGAACTGCCTTTTTATACATAAAACCACTTCCTCAAATTTTCTAAATAAAATAAATTTTATATTTTAAATACTCTTAAAACTGTACTATTTCCAGAACTGCCACCATTTTTTCCCAGCCTTTGAAGTTGCTTTTTTTAGTTTTTTCTCTACTTCTTTTTGAATTTCATTTGATTCATTAGTTAATTTCATATTATCTGCTGCCAGCTGATATTTTTTCTGGCTTTCTTGCCAATTTTTCTTCTTGTATTCATCATCTCCCTGCTCTTCATATAAATATCCTTCTGTTCTAGTAATTTTTTGCCCTAAATATTCTATCTTGTTAGTCTGGTCATCAAAATCGCCTGCTGATTTTAATTCTTCAAAGATTTTTTTAGATTCATTGTATTTAGCTATGCTTTCTGTATATCTTTTTAAGGTAAACATCTGATCGGCCTGCATTTCTAAATTCGTAGCATTTTCTATATTTTGCGCAATTTTCTCTCTTCTTTGTTTTTCAAGTTCAATTTCCCGCTGCCTAGCTGCAATCTCTGCTTCTTTTGCCGCTATTGCCTGTTGTTCCTTAATTTTCTGTTGTTTTAATTCCTCTGTATTTTTTGCTTCCAATTCTCTCATTTTTGTTTCTTTTTGTTTTAATTCCTCTGCATTTTTTGCTTCCAATTCTCTCATTTTTGTTTCTTTTTGTTTTAATTCAGCATCTTTTTTGCTTTCAAACTTAATAAATTCCTGAGCTTGTGAAATAAATTTATTTACATTATTTACATTATTGCTATCTCCCAACCCTTGATAAATATTCTTAGCTTTTGTAAGCAATGTTATTGCTTCAGCAGGATTATTTGCAGTTATTTGATTTAATCCTTCTTGAACCATATTATTTGCTGTTTGAAGGCTTGACATCTGTCTTGCATTCAATTCATTTATCTTATTATCTATTTCCTGTGCCTTAGCAGTATCTCCTAGACTTTGATACATTTGTCTTGCCTGATAATACGACTGTCTTGATTTATTTGTATCTGTTGGAGATAATAAATCAGCCTGATTTTCAGTCAGCATTGCCCCACTATATTCAGTTTTTGCCTTGTCATCTATTTCAGCTATTTTTCTTTCAATGTTTGCAACATAGTCTGCACGTCCATTTACTAGATAAAGTTCTGAAGCAGTTTTATAATTTTCTTTTGCCAAATTATAGTTTCCAGCTGAAAAAGCCTGATTTCCAGCTGTTTCAATTGCCAAAGCCTCTTTTAACTTACTGGATGAATCTATTCTTGCATTTAATGTTGTTAAAACTTCATCTGTATTAAGTTCATCCTTTTTGTAAGTATTTTCTTCCAAAACATATTTTGCCTCTTGATATTTTCTTGATGCTTCGTCATAATTTCCTGAATTAAATAGCTGATTTGCCTCATTTATGTCCTGAAACGCCTTTTGCAATTTTGAAGTCTGAGATATCTTAGTGTTTACAGCACTTATTCTTTTTTCAGCGTCAGCTCTTTTACCGTTAGCTCCTGTAAAAAATCCAATTATTCCTCTAGATTTCGGTTTCAATTTTTCAAGTTCCGCCTTTTCCAGCTTAAAACTTTCTATCGCATTATTAAAATCTTTTTTGACAATATCATCGTTCGCCTGTTCTTCGTATACCGCTGCTCTCTTTATAATATTATTCCTTTTACTTATATTCCAAAACGTCAAGGACAATATTATTACTAGAACTGCCAAAGATATTAATCCAACTTTTATCCAAAATTTCTTCTTATCCTTTTCAACAGGTTCAGGTGATGCTACTTTTTCCACATTTACTAGTGCAAAAGTATAGTTTTCCACACTTTCTCTTGTCGTTGCCATAACTTTATGTTCCAATGATCTTAATAAACTATCTTTATTTGGGTATCTTGAAATTTCAACTTCCATTTCCCTTTCATCAATATTTTCCCAAAATCCTATTGTTGTTAAGCATAGCATATCATTTTCCTGAAGTGTTACAGGGTTTTTTATAATATTTGGCTTTATCTTTCCAAAATCTCCTATCGCCTGAAGCAGATCATTTCTTTGTCTATGATACTTCATATCATTCATATCAAGTGCATTTTCATCTACCAGAAGCTGAGCTATTGTGTCATCTCTACTTTGAGAAATCACATAACCACCTCTCAAATGATAAAGCCTTGTATTCCCAACATTTCCGTATAAAAATGAATTATAATTACTTATTACAACTAAAAGGGAAGTGTGCATTAATGAATATTTTTCAGTTTCCTCCTGTTTTTCCTTCACTTTTAAATTTGCATATTCCATTATTTCCTTAATTACTTCTGGATTAAAGCGTGGACGTAACATAAAATATTCTATCGCAGAACTTACTGCTAATTTTGCAGCCACATCAGCCCCAGCTTCCTCATCATATCCGTCAGCCACTACCCATATCGCATAATTATCCAGCTGGGTATATCCAAAATAATCATTATTTTTCCCCTTAGTCCCAGCTTCACTAAAAAATTTCGTTTCAAACTTTGCTTCTTCTTTTCTCATTAAGCTCTCCTACTAATATTATCTAAAAAAACAATATTAAAACTAAATTTTACATTTTTAAATTCTAATATTGTTTTCCTCATTTATTTATTAACTTTCTTTTGTTTTATCCTTGCTCCAATCAAAATTTTGCCCACAAAACTCAACAAATACAAATTTACTTTCTCCTATCTCCAATGTATCAAAACTTTGAAGCTGTCTTGTATTGTATACTGCCTCATCACTAAGATATATTAATCCATTTGCATCTCCAGGAGTAATATAGAATTCCCTATTTTTGGGATTATAACTAATTGAACAATGATTTTTTCTTGATATATTCATATCTCCTTCAATCCTAATGTCCATACCTTCTCCACGTCCTAAAAAATTTCTCTCTGATACTATCTTGAAATCTTTTCCTTTTTCTGCTCCTGCTATACAAACTAGCCAACCTACCACAGGATCTACCCTGCTATCTTTTGCCCAGTACGCTGTAGTTCTGTCATCATCATCCAATTCCTCTACCAAATTAACTTTTTTTTCCTTAATTTCAGGTTTTAATCCTTCTGATTTACAATATGGACAATTCTCTCCATATCTTGATACATCATACATGTGTCCATTTTTACATCTGTCTAATCTCATCTTTTTTCCTCCATTTTTTATTTATTTTATTATAATTCCATTCCTTCTTTAAAAAACAAAAATACATCCTTACCTGTCCATACTGAACCTGTATCAAATTCTATTTGTCCTATTTCATTTACATTCAAGTATAGCTCTATTTTATTTAAAATATCAATTTTCTCACTCTCTGGAATTTTTCTTAAAAATTCTTCCGCTTCTTTTTTATTAATAATTTCCTTTAACCCTAATTTTTTAAGATATATAGATTCTATTTTTGAAAATACATTGGTGTCTATCTTTTTCTCTTTTGAAATATTATTATCTTCATAAGCCAATTTTTCTTTATTTTCAGTTATGTTTTTAGATAAATCTTCTATTTTAACAACTTTATCTTTAGAATATGTTGTTATATATTTTAAATTTCCATTCTTATCATATGTTTTTACCTCATTTTCTAATAATCCATACCTGTACTCTCCTTCTTCTTTTAATTCACCAGTATCATAATATCTTTTATATTTTCCATGTTTTCTTCCATTATACATATATCCTTCAAAAATTAAGTTTTTATTTTCATCATAACTTTTTAAAATCTCTGTATATCCATCTGAAAGAGTTTCAGTTTGCCTTTCAATGTTTCCATTTGGGTAATAAAGTCTCCATATACCTTTTATTTCTCCTTCCACATAGTCAGCTTCACCTTCAATTGTTCCGTCTTTTCTATACCATTTCCAATTTCCTTCCTCCTTTCCCTCTCTATTATACCCCGTTAATTTTAATGTTCCATTTTCATAAAACATTTCATACTTTCCATTCCTTTTTCCCGAAAGATAATGTTCAATTATTTCTTCCTGTTCATTGGCATAGTAATGAGTCCAAGTCATAGAACGCAGTCCCCCTCTTAATTCTCCTCTTAATTCCAATTTTTCTTCATATCCATAAATTTCTAATTTTCCATTAAAAGGTTTTTCATCTTTATAAAAAATTTCAACTTCTCCCTTTCTTTCTATTAAAAATATATCTCGTATGTCATCTTTTTCATATATTTTTATTATTTCCATAGTATCATTTCACCTTAGTTTTATAAAATTAATTAATTATAAATCATCATCAATAATTTCTTCTACTAATTCTTTATAATCATCTGGATTTATTACTCTTAGATACCCATTCAAAAAACTTCCCAATCCATAATTTTTCCAAATTTCTATAATCTCATCTGGCACTTGCCCTTTATATTTTTCAATAATTTCTGTTGGCATTTCTTTTTCTTTTTTAAAATCTCTTAACATTTCACTTCCTTACTACTTATTAAATTTACTCTGATATTCCTCCATTTCTTTAAACAGTTCTTCCTGTTTTTTATTTTTAGGCATTTTTCCTAAATATTTATAACAATAATAGTTTTTTTGATCTATACTACTATAAGAACTCTCAAACCATTTTGTATAATCAAATATTATTGTTAATCTCATATCTTCATTAACATTTACTACAATTGTTTGCCATAATTTAAGTTCATTATCTATAAACATTTCTTTCAAATCATAAACTGTATCAAATAGTAAACTTGACTTTTTTCTAAATTCATCTTTTAGAATATTATATTTTTCAGGAATATCTAAAGAATATATGTATTCATTTTTATTTATATCTTCATCAAAATAAAAATATACACCTCCCCCACTCGAATCATCTGCCAGTTCTCCAAATAAATAAAAAGTATTCCATACTACAGGTATCATTTCATTCACTTGTTCTGCTATCCTTTTAAAAAATTCATCCATTCTATTTGTTAATTTCTCATCCATTTACTTTCCACCCCTTCTATTCATTATTTCTCCTGTAAATACTTTAAAAAATTAATTTTATTACTTATTTTTATCCATCACTAACGATTTATTTTCTTTTCATCTAAATATTTTTTACCATTTTTCATTTCTTAATTCTAGCATATAAGATTATTTATTAAAGGCTAACTTCATAAATATTTGAATAAAATTAAATTCTGTTTCTTCAACAATTACTTCTAAATTTGATAAGTCCAAATAATAAATTTTATCTTCAAATTTTCCGTTATTTTTCTTAAAACAATAAACTCCTCCACATTGATCATCACTTACTGGGAAAAAATCTTTTTCAAGAATGTTTTCATTATTAAATACGTAAAAATCACTATTTTCACATACAGAAAATATTTCCACAAATCCAAATGTTCCACCACCGAATTTCATTTGAAACTCAATAAAAGACTCAGGTAGTTTTCCTGATAAAATTTTCTCAATATTATTTATATCTTCTATTGTGGCTTTAGGTTCATTGTCCCTAAATAAAAATAAATTGGGTTTTGTTTTCATTTCATTTTCTAAAAAATTTATAAATTCTTTTGTTTTCATGTTATTTTTTTGTTACTCCTTGATTAAACTTATTTTGATGTAACCAACATTACTCCTACGTTTAGGTGATATTCTAATTTAATTTCTTTAATCATCTATTCCAACCTTCCCCACAAGCTCCGTAATCAAATAAATATGTGTCAAAGTATCACCTTTGTCTAAATTATCAACACTTTTCTTCCCACCTAACCCTAATAATGGAACAAAACAAAAACTTTGATTATACTCTAATTCTCCATATCTTTTTACAGCTTTTTCATATAATTTTAAATCAAAATAATCATCAGTAAATTCTCTCTCATTATATATATCATAAAAAAAATATTTTATCCCTGATGCCATTATATCAAAATCTTCTTCCCTGTAAAAAATTATTCCTATATATTTATTATTTTCCCAAGTTATCACATCAGCAAAAGCTGTTGTAAACAAAGGTATTGATTCTTTCCCACTAAAATAAGTCTCTTCTACCAATTCTTTGTAATCATCTGGATTTATCACTCTTAAATACCCATTCAAAAAACTTCCTAAACCATACTTTTCCCATATTTCTATCATTTCTTTAGGGACTAAATTTCTATATTTTTCTATAACTTTCTTTGCATTTCTTTTTCTTTTTTAAAATCTCTTAACATTTCTTCGCCTTTTATCATAATCGCTCCCTATTTTATTAATTTTATCCTCTATACTTATCCATCAATGATTTATTTTTTATATAATTTTCATTTATTTTTTCAGTATTTCCTTTATCAAAAAAATCTTTTATAACTTCACAAACAAATTCTTTATCTTCCGTAAACATACTTAAAGGAATTTTATGCAGATTATTATCTATTAAATCTGGATAATTTGGATAATATGTCAATGCTATCGGTGCATTTGGATTTATATAGAAATAATTTTCATATTCTTCATCATCTTCATCACTAACTTCCAGTAAAAATTTCCCATCTAACATTGATATACTCAAACTTTTAGATATATACGGGAGCTGTTTTTCTATTTCAACTAAATCTAATCTTAATCCTAAAGCCTGATTTTTATTTTGTAATGAACTTTTATATTTAGATTCTAAAATAGCTTCAGCTTCTTCAAAAGTTGTTTTTTTGTTATTTACAAATTTTATATAATAATTATTTTCTTCAAACATTTTTTTGCTCACTTCGTTGTTTTCTTATAAATTCTATCTATTTTTTTTCGCTTCAGGGATTAATCCTTTTTTTCCGAATTTTACATAATCATAAGGAAATTTATTTTTACATTTCCAGTCGAATATTTCTTCTATTTCTGGTTCTATTAACAATTTCATTTCATTTATTTTTTCATTCATATCCGTTTCTTCGGTATAATCATCCCATATGTGAAAAGTAGTTAATCCTTCTTTTTTATTAAATGTTATAAAAACAACAGCATCACTTTCACCAGTTGGTTTTCCTCTATCTAAAATCGAAAAAATTTGTATTTCTTCAACTTCATTTTTTTCTATCATTTCTTTTATTCTTTTATCTGTTGATGTATCTAAATATTTTAATGAATTATCTTGATTTAGCCAACCATTATCTGTTCTTAATTTTACATAATTATTTTCAAATGAATGAAAATCTAAATACCATTTCATCTGTTCATACCATTTTAACTCCTTTTCTTTGTTACCTATATATTTACCTTTTATATATGCCACCCTTATTTCCACCATATACAAATCTTCCTCTTCCATAGAAATACTAGTTGTTCCTTTTCCATCCAGTTTTTCTAGTGCTTCAAAATACGGGGTAAAATCAAAATCTGTCTTGTGCATTGTCAAAACATATTCACAATATCTATCTATTGCTTCAGCCGGGTTGCTAAGTATCTTCATATTTTCTATATCGCCATTTTGTATTACATATACAATTCCATCTTTTAAATGTGTTTTCACAAATAGCGTTGTTTCAATTTCATTTTCATTTCCTTCATATCTTGTATCCAAAAAACTCATAAAATCCGCACACGTTCCACCCAATGATTTTAAATCAAATTTCGGCATAAATTGTTCCATCCATTTATACCATTTCTTTTGTTTTCCTTTAGGAATTTTATACGAGTTCATATATCCATCAAAACTATCCCAGCTGTTACAAGGTAATACAGATCCGATTCCACTAGTTCCAAAGCCACTAAACCTATAAAAATAAGCCATCTTTATTTTTTCTGGAAGAGAATGATACCTATTTATTTCCTTAGATATAGTTTTATTTTCCTCTTTATCACATAAGTTATTTCCATAAAAATCTCTTTCAATTTCAATTATTGTATTACTACATTCTAATCCTAAAAACGTATTACCAAGTTCTCCTTCTTTTGTATATTCTAATTTTGTATCTAAATCTACTCCACCAAAAAGTTTAGAATTTTCCTTTAAAATTTTTCCAGTTCTAGGTTGATATTTGTATACATATTTCAATAACCAATCTTTTCCCCCTTCTTTAAAAGGTGTCAGTATGTCGTATGAATTTTCATTCTTATAAATATCCTCTTTTAATATTTGTAATAAATTTTCAGATATATCCTCGTATTTTTGCCAAAAAATACATTCAGAATATTCTTCCATTAATTCATAAAATTTTTCCTTAGTTATTAACTCCATCATATTTTTTCTCCAAACTAAAAAAATATCCTTAAATTTTATTTTATCCCCTCCAAAAATTCCTTCTTCCTATCCACATTCTCTTTAAATTCTCCACTATAAAACGATGTTCTAGTCACAGAACCAACCTTGTTAATCCCTCTCATTTCAATACACATATGCCGTGCCTCAACCACAACCGCAACTCCCAATGGATTTAATATTTCTATCAATTTTTTTGCAACATTTACAGTAATTTCTTCCTGGACACTCAGTTTTCGTGAAACAAATTCCACAAGTCTTGGTATCTTGCTAAGTCCAATAACTTTATTCTCCCTTGGAATATATGCAACATGTACCTTTCCGAAAAATGGCAACATATGATGCTCACACATTGAAAAAAATGGTATATCCTTTATAAGTATCATTTCCTGTGAATTATCTAAATCAACTTCAAATAATTTATAATTATCAAAATCATTTATATTTTTCGTACTCAAAATTTCTTCATACATTTTCGCAACTCTTTTTGGTGTTTCAATAAGCCCTTCTCTATTGATATCTTCACCAATATTTATCAATATTTCTCGCACTGCATTTTCTATATTTTCTAATCTGGTTTTTTTGTCTATGTCTAAATTTTTATTTTCTGTCATTATCTTATAATTTTCCTTTTCTTTTTATATTTTTATTTTGTTGTTGATTTTATTTTTGATTTTATTTATTATTTATTTTTATTTATTTATTATTTTATTACGTCCGATAATGTAGTTGTTAAATTAATAATTCGATAAATTTCCTTTTTAACCCTACCCTTCTTAACTACAACACACAAACATAAAATAATGAATTAGTGAATTAAATCAAAATAAATCAAAATTACAATTTTTCTATTTTCTGATTTCCAACTTCTACTAATTCCCCTATTCTTTCAATAATTTTTTCTTTTTCAAAATATTCCCCATCGTAAATTTCAATTAATGGAACCAATACAAACAACCGATTCAACATTTCTTTATGTGGAATTATCAAGTCTGTTTCGTTTATTTTTTTATCTGACAAAATTAAAATATCAATATCAATTGTTCTAGGTCCCCATCTGATTTCTCTTTTTCTATCTAATTCGTTTTCTATTTTGTTAATAATTTTTAAAATTTCTCTTTCTGAAAAATCAGTTTCAATTTTAATTACTGCATTCAAAAATAAATCCTGCTCCACATATCCAACTGGACTTGTTTCATATAATCCAGATTTTTTCAATATTTTAATTCCTTCAGTTTTCCCAACTAATTCAATAGCACTTTCTATATATTCCTGTCTATTTCCGATATTGCTTCCCAAACTCAAATAAACCTTATTTTTCATTTATTCACTCCTAAATTCTAAATTTAATCTTTTATCTGAATCTCAACGCTGTCAAAAATTCCGTTAATCGGAACAGCTAATTTTCGTATATTCACCTGAACGCTTTCAATTTTATCATTCAATTTTTTTATTTCCTCTATAATTTCCAAAGCAAGTGTTTCCAACAAATCCACATTACTTGCCTTCACAATTTCTTCAATTTTTCTATAACAGTCACCGTAACTTAATGTACTGGTAATATCGTCATCTTTAATAATTTTTTTTGAAAGAGAAATAATCAAATCAATCTCAATATTCTGTCCAATTTTCTTTTCTTCCTGATAAACACCAATATATGAATGAAATTTCATATTATTAATTTTAATTTTATACACGTGAACTTTCTCCTAAATTATTTTTTTAGTTTTATATGATTACGTATTATTTTAACATATAAAGTCTCAAAAATACAGGTCTTATTTTGAAATCATTGGTTTTCATAATTTTTTATAAAAAAATCCCTAAATAATAAAAATATTACCTAGAGATTTAAATTTTTTTAGCTTTTATTTCTGTTAATTATATAGAAAATAATGACCGCAACTATTGTTCCGTAAAAGCCTCCTAAAAAGTAAATGCACCCTCCCAATAAAATTAAAAACAAGGCTATCTTAAATAATTTCATAAATAATATAAATAAAATTATGCAAATCATTATTAACATAAAATTTTCTAACATAACAATCAACCTCAATCTTTACTTTTTTTCCCGTTTATCTTTTCAAAAATAATTGATTTTGTAACCATATAAAGTAAAACTGCTATCAATACAGGCAATACAATTGATGATAATAAAATTATTCCAATAATAACAGGTGTATTTTCCACTAAATCTCTTGAAATAGTGTTTATTTCTTTTGAAAAATTGTCAATTTTAGCTTTTGCACTATCAATTTGCCCAGGAATGTTGAAAATGCTTTTAGATTGGTCTAAAACGAGCATTTCATCTTTTACTTTATTAAGCCTGTTTAAATCCTGATTCAGTTCTACAATTGCAGGTTCTTTGTATTCTTTTTCAAAATAGCTTGAAATTGTGGAATTTACAAATATTGCACTTGGAAGAACTATGTAAATGTAAAGCAATGTAAAAAAAGAATATTTAGAAATCTTTTTTAAAATTTCTGTAATTTTATTTTTATAAATTGTGTATGGAAATATTGTAATTAGTGAAATAAAAGTCAAAATTGTAGCCAGCTTTACTTTAAAAATTTCATAATAAATTGTTTCTAATTTCAATATTACTACACTTGCAAGCGAAACTTTCCACAAAATATTTATCATATCGTAAATTGGCTGAATAATATCTCCAATTTCAATTTCCATTCCTACAATCATACTGACATTTACCGTACTTCCCTCAATAATATCAGTTGTTCCTTTTAAAAGGGACAATGTTAAAAACATCTTTTTAGATTCTTCGTATGTTTTTTCCAAATAAGGCATTGTTAAATTCTTGAAAAAATTAAAAATCGTATGCTCAAAAATTTTGTCCATTATTCCAAAAATACATAACACCAAACCAATTGAAATTAATATTTTTATTATTAAATTTTTCCTATCTGGATCCCAATTTGAAAAGCTATTTTTATTATTTCTATTTTTTTCTAACATTTCAATGTTTTTATTTGTCTTCAAAACTTCATTTTTTTCTGCCAATTAACTTCACCTCTCTTTTTTATTTAATCCCATTCCAAAATTTTTCTTATAACATAAGATGCCAATACAAGCCCTGCTGTTCCTGGCACAAAAGCATTACTTCCAGGAGTAGTCTTTCTTGGAATTTCATTGTTTTCCCTAAATTCAGTTGGGGCTTCTTCTTTAAACAACTCTGATTTATTCGGCTTGACAGGCTGTTCTTTTGAATATACAACAGGAATATCAAAAATATTTTTCTTTTTCAAAATACTTCTAATTGTTCTAGCCATTGGACAGACAGATGTATTTTTTATTTTTGAAATTTCTACCATTTCAGGATGCATCTTGTTTCCAAATCCCATTGAAGAAATAATGTTTATTTTATTTTTCACGCAATATTCAATCAAATTAATTTTGCTCCCAATAACATCAATTGCATCTACAACAAAATCATACCTATTATTCTCAAAAATTTCATCAAAATCTTCATAAACCAATTTTTTTATCAACTCCACCTCACAATCTGGATTAATATCAAAAACTCTATCTTTCATAACATCTGTCTTAGATTTTCCAATTGTACTTCTCAAAGAATGTAATTGTCTATTAATATTAGATTCTGAAATTTCATCAAAATCGACCATTGTAATATGCCCCACTCCAGAACGTGCCAAAGCCTCAACCGTGTATGAACCAACTCCTCCAACTCCAAAAACTATTACTTTAGAATTACGTAATTTTTCAATTCCTTCTTCTCCAACCAGCATCGAAAATCTTGCAAATGTCTGATTCATTTTTTCAATATCTCCCTTCTGAAATTTCGACCATATTATATCATAAAATGGGAAAATGTAAATAGGTTAAATACAATAAAAAAAGATAAATTTACTTTCCTTATAAATAAAAAACTACCTAATAATTTTTATTAGATAGTAAGTACAATACAATAATATATAACTGAATTGCTAATTAATAATTTTTTATTTCGCTCAACAATTTTCTTAATGTTTCAGAATTTGCTTTTGGATCATTAATTGCTCTTTTCCAAAATTTACTGCCACGAACATTATGAAATAGTCCGTGAGTATGCATTAAGAACAAATGTGGACGAATACTCTGTCTTTCCATATTTTCCACATAATAAATCATTTTTTCGATAATTTCTTCACGTGTAATATTTATATCTTTTCCATAATATTTACCAAATTCAGTTAAAATCATAGGATTATCATAAATTGCCCTTCCCATCATTACAGAATCCGTATATTTCAAATGTTCATCAATCTCATCAACACTTTTTATTTCCCCATTAATTTCTATATGTAAATCTGGATTTTCCTTTTTTACACGATAAACCTCATCATATCTCAATGGCGGAATACTACGGTTTTGTTTTGGATCAAGTCCTGCTAGTACAGCTATCCTTGCATGAATTATATATTTATTTACACCTGTTTTCTTAGTTATATTAATAAAATTCATCATATCTTCATACTTGTCCAGCAACGTTCTTTCAAAATAGTCAGGCAATATATTTTTTCCATCAATTCCAATTCGATGCTTTATCGAAATAGGTTTATTGGTCGCATCTTTCATAGCTTTTATAATGTCTGCTACCACTTCTGGAAATGCCATAAGATAAGCTCCCATCATATTACCTGACACTCTGTCAGAAGGACATCCAATATTAAGATTAATCTCATCATAATCATATTTTTCAGCAATTTTTACCGCTTCGTATGCTTCCTTCGGATTAGTAGCCGCAATCTGTAAGACAATGGGATTTTCTATTTTATCAAAACCTAATAGATAATTTAAATCTTTTGTATTAATAATAGCCTGTGCTGTTATCATTTCAGTATATAAAAGAACATCTTTATTTATCATTCTCACAAAATTTCTAAAATTTCTGTCTGTTCTATCTACCATTGGAGCTATGCTTATCTTATTTTTCACAAACAACATTTCCTTTCTTTTTCCTACTTACATTTTTTCAATTGCAAAAGTATAAATTATCTAGCACTATAATATTTCATTGCTTCAGGTAAAAACTTTTTCATTGCTTCGATTCTATTTTTTCCAGATGGATGTGTAGATAAAATTTCTACTCTTTTATTTGATGAAAGAAGTGATTCCATTCTTTCTTCGGCTCTTATTGCTTCAGCCGGATCATATCCTGCCATTGCCATAAAAATCATTCCATATTTGTCTGCTTCATATTCTTGAGTTCTATTAAACTTCAAAAGAGTAATTGAAAGTCCACCTGAAACAAGAGAAGATACAGCATTTCCTCCTGTTACCACATCTGTTACTGTCGCAGCAATTCCTGCTAGAGCTCTACCACTTGAACTTTCAGCATGATGTCCACCAATAACGTGTCCAATTTCATGTCCCATTACAAATGCAATTCCAGCATCATTACCTAAAACTGGCATAATTCCAGTATAAAAAGCGATTTTACCACCTGGCATAGCAAAAGCATTTATTTGATCACTTCTTATTAAATTAAATTCCCAGTTTAAATTAGATAATTTTTTCGACATTCCGTTTGAAGTTAAATATTGTTCTACAGCCGATTTTACTCTTCCACCAATTCTTCTTAATCGTTCCCCGTCTGGTGTATTATTTGCCAATAAATTTTTAGCTCTTGCGTCTGATATAAGTTTAGCATATGCAGAAGAAGAACTGGAAATAACGCTTTCATCACTTATAAGTTTTAATTGCTTTCTCCCAGTAAGTGGCGCAACTGTACAGCTAGAAATCATTGTTAATGCTGTAATTAGAAATAAAATTTTTGAAAATTTTTTCATATATTATTTTCCTTTCTTGATATATCTTAAATTTTTTTTATAAACATCATATATATTTTACAATCTTTTTTTATAATTTTCAAGTTATAAAGCAATATTTTATCATATTTTTATTATTTATCAATGATGGAAATTATTTATGCTCGTTTTATTTTTTCAAGTTTTTACTGCATCGTTTTTTACATCAGAAAAGTCGAAAAAATATACGATACTTTTCTGACATATCTTGTAATATTCCTTCGACTTTTTGTTTGCTGTTTATATTGTTTTTGAAAGTAAATTATTTCTTTGCCGCTGTTGTTTCAGGTGTTTTTATTTCTGAAGGTGCCTTTTTTGTTTCACCTGCAGTATCAACTCCCGCTCTGTCTTCTGTTACTATTGCTGCGGCACTGTCCTTTGAAACTACATTGTCCTTACCTACAGATACTATGAAGTAATATCCTTCCGACTGGAATACGACATTGCTGTCTCCCTTTACACCTACTGTAAGGTATGCATCATTTGACTCAAGCCCTGTGGCTTTCTCGCCTTCCATTTGATCCAAAATATCATCAAGCTTAACGCTGTCTGCAGTAAAGCTTAAAAGGTCACCTGCCTTTGCACTTACAGCTTCAAGTACATATCCGCCCGACTTGTCATCATAGTAATGTAAAACTCTCTCAGGGTCTGCATACTTTACAATTCTCTCACCGGCTTCAGCCTTCTCATCAGATGCTGCTGTTCCGAACGCACTTCCGACATCATCAAATGACTCATCAAGATGATTTGCTATATCATAGTTTATATCCACTTTTACACTTGCAGCTGTTGTTGTCTCTGCAGTGGTGCTTTCCTCAGCCTTTGTAGTGGTTTCTGCGACTGACTGTGTTGTTTCTGCCGTTTCTTTTTTTGAACCGCATGCACTGAATAATAATGCACTTCCCATTGTCAATCCTAAAACTGTTATCAAAAATCTTTTCTTCATATTTAATTCCTCCTAAGTCAAATGACTTTATGCTGTTTAAACATCATTTTGATATC